>ENA-UOYA01005436-UOYA01005436.1-activated-sludge-metagenome-genome-assembly--contig:-NODE-5436-length-10106-cov-4.623918_pt1 | contig 10106 bp, 10 predicted proteins | sample MGYA00238163_ERZ764804 | MGnify/ENA primary metagenome ERZ764804 (study PRJEB28919, sample SAMN05720223) | activated sludge metagenome | isolation source: Anaerobic digester | place: Hong Kong...
TTAGACCTGAATGGCCTGCTGCTTCCGGCAGGGGAAAAATATTTTCCAGACCCAACTCATCTATAATATCACCAGCGCCTTCCACCAGTCTAGCGCCCTGTTTAATCAGCCGGTGCGGCCCGCGTGTGAGTGGGTTGACCACATTGCCGGGCACAGCCATGACATCGCGCCCCTGTTCCAGAGCAAAGTCGGCGGTGATCAGGGCACCGCTTCTTTCGGCAGCCTCAACCACTACGGTTCCCCGGGCCAGCCCGCTGATGATCCTGTTGCGCACAGGAAAGTGCCAGGCCTCGGGGACCGTGCCGGGCGGGAACTCACTGAGCACAGCCCCGTTGTTAATGATTTTCTCCACCAGACGGTGGTTTTCTCTCGGGTATACCACATCCGGGCCGCAGCCCAGTACTGCTATGGTCCTGCCGCCTCCCGCCAGCGCGCCTTTATGCCCAGCGGTATCAATACCCCTGGCCATGCCGCTGACTACTGCTACTCCAACCGCCGCCAGATCCTTGGCTAGTTTTTCCGCAACCGCCAGGCCGTAGGGGGAAGGTTTGCGGGAGCCCACTACTGCCACCGCCAGTTTATCAGTTGATTTAATGGATCCCCTGACGAAAATCACCGGAGGAGGGTCGAAAATCTGGAGAAGGTTCTCCGGATACGACGGCTCAGTATGACAAATATAAGAAATCCCTGCTGACTCCAGTTTGGCCGCAGTCTGGGCGAGGTCCAATCCGGACCTGCGCCGCGCCAGGCCTTCCGGTCCTTCGTCGCCTATACCGGGAGCGCCGGACAAATCTTTAACATTGGCTTCCCAGGCGGCCCGGGGCGAGCCGAAATGTCTTACCAGCGACCATAGCCTTGACCCGGCGCCGGGCAGCAGACACTGCCACCCCAGCCAGTATATGCGCTCATCCAAAATATTTACCCCTTAAAATATGTATACTTATTATTCCCCTTCTTTTCGGGGGCAAATTAATATCTCCTGCACACTGGCAAAATTTACTTTTTAATTATCTTTAATTATTTCGTCTAAAGACTGCCTGGTATTTAGTACCCCGGCATAAATATCTCCCATAGATTTAATGCGCTCAAAGATTGTGTCTATGGTAAAATGACCTGGCCTGATCCTGCCCTCTGCGACTTCCTCCCACAGCAGTGGGGTTGAGACCGGAGCGCCGGGCAGCGGGCGCAGGCCGTACTGAAAGGCCATGGTTTTGCCCCTGCCGTTCTGGAGGTAGTCCAGGTAGACTTTGCCCGCCCTCTTTTCAACTTTTCTTTCCATGGTGGTTTTGTCAGGGTGAACTTTTACCACCAGTTCAGCTACATATTTCATCGCCCCGGTAACCTGCCGCCACGAATAAACCTGCTTAACCGGCACAAAAAGATGAAGGCCGCTGGCTCCCGAAGTTTTAGGATAACTTTTAATTCTGAATTCATCCAAAAACCGCTTTACCAGCAGGGCTATCTCCAGCACATCCTCAAAAGACGCGCCGCCCGCCGGGTCAAGATCCATCACAGCCAGATCTGGGGTCTCCAGGCTTTCCACCCTGGCCAGCCAGGCGTGCATTTCGATGCAGGCCTGATTGGCCAGCCAGAGCAGGGTAGGCTGGTCGTTGCAGATAATGCAATTGACAACCTTTTCAGAGTGCTCTACCGGATATCTTTTAATCCAGGGCGGGGCGTAATCAGGACACTTCTTCTGGTAAAAAGCCTCGCCTTCAATCCCGTCCGGGTACCGTTTCATAACCAGCGGGCGGTTGCGGAGATGGGGCAGGATATATGGAGCAATATCAGTATAGTATTTAACTAAGTGGGCCTTGGTTAAACCTTCAGGCCAGATCAGCTTATTAAGGTTGGTAAGTTTTAAGTTATGCTCTCCCACGGACACATAGGATTCATTCAAAATTGACACCTCTTTCCAGTCTTTGACTCATTCCTCAACCGCATGACATTCCGCCGGATTTTTATCCCAGCGGATACCCTTGTAAACGGGGTGGCGCAGATAGCCCTCACCTGTGGCTGTAAGGTATTCAATGGAACAGACAAGCAGTGGGCGTACAAATTTTGTACGCCTCCTCTCTTCTCTGGGGATTGTAAGAGTTTCCTTACTATTTTCAAGTTTTCGTAAACCCTCCAGCAGGGCTTCAGACTCCCGTTCGCCGATGCCGCTCCCCACCTTGCCCTGGTAGACCAGCTCGCCTTCCCTGTAGCCGCCCAGTACCAGGGAACCCAGCCTCCTGCCTGAAGACTGAGGCTGGTAGCCGCAGACAACCAGCTCCACCTCCCTGGTATGGCGAAATTTTTGCCAGTACGCCGAACGGCGCCCCGGCAGGTAAACGCTGCCGAGTTTCTTTGCCACAGCCCCCTCCAGCCCCTGAGCTACACATGCTTTAAAGAATTCTCTGCCGCTCCCGTTGATGAACTGTGAGACACAAATTTCATCACCTGGTTCAACTATATCAGCCAGCACCTCTTTGCGTTTTTCAATCGCAAGTTCCAACAAACTTTTGCCGCCCGCGTAAAGCAGATCAAAGGATATGAAAACGGCCGGGCACTCGCTGGAGGACCGGCCGATTCTTTTCAGGTCATTCATTCTGCCCCTGGACTGCAATCCTGCAAAGGAGGGCTTGCCATTTTCAAAGACCACTATTTCCCCATCCAGCACAGCCGGTGTCTGCTTGACCCTCGTGTGCAGCCAGGATAGTTCCGGAAACCTGCTGGTGAGGTTAATGCCATTGCGCGACCATAACACAGTGGCGCCACCCTCAAGATAGGCCAGGCAGCGGTAGCCGTCCCACTTCACTTCGAAGATATGGCCGGCGCTGTCAAATGGTGCAGCGCTGACAGCCAGCATGGGGCGCAGGAGCGGTAATTTATCTCCGTTCATTGTCGACTGCCTCCAAAATTTTTGCAGGTATTTATTTGCTCTAAGAAGTCTTTCTGCGGACGCCCTTTTCTTTCTTTATTATTTTTGCCGCACCAGTCTCTTTTTCAGCTTTAGGTCCATCAGCGCCTTTGCCCTGCTTTAATCTATCCTCTTTGGCCAGGTTGATACTGGCCCTGAGGGCTTCCATCAGGTCAACCACCTTGCCCGTTTCAGGCCTGGCAGGTACTTCCACGGCCTCACCTGTAATTTTTGACTGGATTACTTCCATTAACTTTTGTCTATAGGTGTCGGTGTATTTTTCCGGGCGGAACTCAGCAGAAAGGTTGTTAATCAGGTTGACCGCCATCTTCACTTCGTTATCGTGCAGGCTTACCTGGTAGTTCATCTCAGGCAGCACGCCCGCCGGCCTGATCTCGTCCGGGTAATGCATGGTGCTCATTACCAGCGTGCCGCCGCTGACTCTCAGGGCGGCAAGGCTCACGCGGCTGCGGATAACCACCCTGGCCACAGCCACCTTGTTTGTTTCTTCCATCGCCCTTCTCAGCAGCTCATAAACCTTGGCGCCTCCTTCCCCCGGGGCGAGGTAATAAGCTTTTTCGTAATAAACCGGGTCAATCTCGGCCAGGTCGACAAAGTCAAGTATCTCCACACTTTTCCCCGCTCCGTTTGGCATTTCCCGGCCAAAGTCCTCTTCACCCAAAATAACATATTTCCCTTTTTCATATTCATAGCCCCGCACGATCTCCTCCATGGGCACTTCGGTCTGGCAGCTGGGGCAAAACCTCCTGTACTGCACCGGCGTTTTGCATTTTTCATGGAGGTAATTAAATTTAATATCCTTTTGTTCAGTCGCGGCATAAAGCTTAACCGGCACATATATAAGGCCGAAACTGACGGCGCCTTTCCAAATCGCGCGCATTTCAAACACCTCGTAGATTTCATTTATTTATTCCTCTATTATTTCCACCGGTGTTAAACTGATGCTACTTTAGCCGCGAGCTTGTACTGGCATTTTTAACATAATGACGCGATCAAAAAACCCGGGGTTTTCACCCGGGCTCTCGACTACGACAGTGTTTGTGATGTTGCCGTTGGTGACTGGGAGGTCACCTGAATTTTTGCTCCATTTCCCTCGCCGCGCCCGAACATGGACTGAATTTGGGCTATCACCTGCGGCGCCAGGTCTATCAGGCGGTCATAAATGGCATTGCCGTCTACCGGCAGCAGCCTTACCTGGCCGTTGCCCACCACCAGAAAGCCGATAGGTTTTACTGAAACACCTGCCCCGCTGCCGCCGCCGAAGGCAGGCATAGTTGAGTCCCCTTCATTTTGCTTGCGCTCACCGCCCAGATCGAACTCGCCGCCCCCGGCGGCAAAACCACAGGCTACACGTGAGATGGGAATTATCACAGTCCCGTCAGGCGCCTCAACCGGATCCCCGACAACTGTGTTCACGTCGACCATCTCTTTGATGCTTTCCATGGCCGTCTTCATTAATCCTTCTATAGGATGCTTCTGCTCAGGCAAGTCAACTCACCCACCCAATGTATTATTTGAGTTTTACGACCAGCATTTTAAAACCCGTAAAAATAATATGGCCAATTCTAACTTCAAATATGCAGTCAACAGATGTGTTAAAACAAACTTTGTCATAACTGGGCTTAATGCTTACTACAGGCCTGACACCCGGGTAAAACAAGCAGTAGATCAAAGACAGCAGAAAACCTTTTAAACCCCAGGCCGTACCCACTAATATTCCGGTTTGGGAGGGCTCTTCCGATCCTATTTCAGTCTGCCAGTGGAAACGGCTGAGTTTAACCCGTTGCAACATGAATAGAACAGTCGGGTAGTATTTTTTAAACTTGCGCACCGCGTTAAGAAACAACTCCACCATCTTGGCCGGACCAGGGACGGGAATTTTCGCCTTCTCCTCCGTAATCGCCCTGCCGCCTTTCCCTTCAAGTTCAGTCCGGATCTTAAAAGCCGGCCTTAACACCGGCCGCAAGAGAGAGCCCAGGCTAAACCTTCTCCCGGTTTTTTCTCTTTCGACAGCATGTTTTTTAATGATGGGTATTTCAAGTTTGTAATGGATAATACCGCGCCAGAGCGAGAAATCCAAAGCGAAATGATCATCCTTCCCCGACCTCCGGTAGCGCAGCTGCATTGTTATTTTAGAAAGGAAAATGACAAGTAAAAAGAATGCCGCGAGAATAACCAGTAGGTATGCCCTGCCCACCTTCCTCCCTCCTTGGGTATATTTTTCCACCTTTGGGCGGGAATATACTTAACCTGTCCTATCTGATTTTCCAAATCATGTATCAGATGAATCTAAATTTACATATACTAATAAAAATTAAATAAAAACCCATAGGGGCTCAAAAGAGAAGGATTAAATATGTATAAGGAAGATTTACAGAATCTTATAAAGTTTATGGACTATAAAATCAGTAAATTTATTGAGCCGGTTTCAGATGATAATAATGTCTACGAAACATATATTAAGGGCGAGCAAAAAGCCTGTTTAGATGTTAAAAACATACTATCCCGGTTATTGAACACTAAATTTCAGATTACTCCAATGAGTAAAGATGATATTATTGACCTTATCTTCATTTTTGAATCAAAAAAAAGAAAATGCCGTATCAAATCTTTGAACACAGCAAACGGCTTGCAGAATATTATCTTGGAAGGGCAAACGCATTTGTATGAAGAAGTTAAAGGGATATTAGAGGAGTTTCTCCTTGAGTATGAAGAGTCTTCCACCCATCATTGAGCGGAAATTAGAGACGGTTTTGATGCATAATAAAGCCGCCGGCCTGAGGCCCGGCGGCTGTTTGTGTTATTTGTTCCAGTAATCCAATCCCACGTTTCGCCTGGCTTTCTCCAGGTAGACGGTGGCCACCTGTCTTGCTTTGCGGGCGCCTTCCCGCATGGTGTCCACTACGAATTGCCTGTCTTCGGCCAGCTTTTTCCGCTCATTCCGGTAAGGTTCGAAATAATCCCAGATGACACCCAAGATTTCTTTTTTCACGTCGCCGTATTTCAGGCCGGGGGTGAGGAACCTCTCCTTGAGCTCTTTTTTGCCCCTATCATCCAGAAACAGCGCATAGATTTCATACAAGGGGTTTCCTTCAATAGGCTTCGGCTGATCCACCGGGGTAGAGTCCGTCTTGATGCTCATTACCTTTTTCTTCAGTGATTTTTCATCGGTGAAAATCTCAATAGCGTTGCCGTATGACTTGGACATCTTCTGGCCGTCAATACCCGGCACCACCGCCAGTTCGTCTTCAATATCCGGTTCCGGTATCACAAAGGTATCGCCGTAAGTATTGTTGAACCGGATGGCGATATCCCGTGTAATTTCGAGGTGCTGCTTCTGGTCTTTCCCCACCGGTACCTTTTCGGCCCCGTACAGCAGGATGTCGGCAGCCATCAGCACCGGGTAGGAGAATAAACCCTGGCTGGCGGGGATACCTTTGGCGGTTTTGTCTTTATAAGAATGGTTTCTCTCAAGCAAACCTACACCTGTTACATTGGAGAGAAGCCAGGTCAACTCGGTCACTTCCGGCACGTCGGCCTGCACCCAAAAAACCGATTTAGCCGGATCAAGCCCCAGGGCCAGAAAATCACAGGCGGCTTCGTAAGTCTGGCGCCTTAAGAAAGGGGCGTCGAATACTGAAGTAAGAGCGTGGTAGTTAACCAAAAAACAAAACAATTCATTGTTTTCCTGGTAATCCACCATCCTTTTCATCATTCCGAAATAGTTGCCCAGGTGCAATGAGCCCGAGGGCTGAATACCTGAAAGTATGCGCATGTTTACCTCCTATTAATCAGTATGAGTTGTTTGTTTAAAATGTGATGCTTGAAATAAATCTTGCGAGAGAATATAAAGCTATGACAATAGGTCTTACAAAAATATTAAAGATATAGCCTATAGCCCCTGAAAACACCAGCAGGATTAAAATGATAACACCGTATGTTTCTAGCTGGTACAGCCAGTTCTGCCGGCCGGGCAGGATGCCGGCCAGAATTTTCGAGCCGTCCAGGGGAGGCACAGGAATCAGGTTAAAGATAGCCAGCACTATGTTAATATGAATAATGTACTCCATGATATCACTGAAATAACGCATTTTAAATCCAGCCAGAGCGCCCCAGACAATCGCCCCGGCTATAGCCAGCAGCAAGTTCATGGTGGGACCGGCCAGGGATACGTAAAGCATGCCTTTCTGAACATCCCCTTTAAGGTTGTAAGGGTTCACGGGCACGGGCTTAGCCCAGCCAAAACCGGCCAGAAAGAGCAGGATCAGGCCTACAGGGTCCACATGAGCCAGCGGGTTAATCGTAAGCCGGCCGTGGTCGCGTGCCGTATTGTCTCCCAGACGGTAGGCAACATAGCCGTGGGCGTACTCGTGAAAGGTCAGGCCAATTACTATCGCCGGCAGCATCAGTGCTATGCTTTCCAGGCTGGGGAAATTAAACATCGTTTATCGCTCCTTCGTAACCGGACAGGTATTCCTTCGCATAGATGAGTTCTTCCTGTTTGGTCCGCACCAGTCCGTCAATGCGCGCCTGCCAGACCGCATCCAGCGCCATCTTGAAAGCCGGCCCCGGCTTAAAGCCCAAAGCGCGGAGATCCTTGCCGTTAATAGAGGGCTTATCGTAAAATACAGCGGTAAGGACCTGCCGGAACCTCCTCCTGGTGACATAGTTGACGAGATAAGCTAGTATCAGCGGGTAGCATTCCCTCGGCACGTTCATAACCCGCCTGGCCAATACACTAGTGTTCAGGCCTTCCGGGTGGTTAAGTCCTTCCATTACGCCGCGCCAGCCCTTCAAAGCGGCTGAAACCTTTTCCAACTGCCTTTTGTTAAGGTGGTACCTTAGGCAGATCTCCCTGGCTTTCTCGCTGTCCGTCTGGTGCAGGATCGCGATCAGGTAGACCATCCACGGCTCGTCCGGTTCCTCCAAATCCCAGGAACGCAGTACCTTAATGGAAAGGTGCAGCTCGTCGAGCACTACTTTGTTAGCGGCATACAGCACACCTGGAAATAGATATTCCCACAGCTGCAGCTCAACCAGGCGCGCCAGACCCAGACTCGGGCGCGGCTCCATCAGCAGGTGCCTTATTTCTTCCCAAACCCGCTCCAGTGAAACCCTGGCGAGCATATTGTTTTGTACGGCCTCTCTGGCCAGTTTTAAAGTCTGCGGTTCAAAACTTATATTATACCGTTTCTCAAACCTTATTCCTCTTAAAACCCTGGTCGGGTCTTCAATAAAGCTCAGATTGTGCAGGACACGCAGCAGGCCCCGCTCCAGGTCCTCCCTGCCGCCAAAGAAATCCACCACATCGCCGAAATCATCCTTGTTCAGTGAGACCGCCATGGCGTTTATGGTAAAATCGCGCCGGTACAGGTCCTGGTGCAGTGAAGAAGTTTCCACCTGAGGCATGGCCGCGGGGTACTGGTAAAACTCAACCCGCGCCGTAGCCACGTCCACCTGCCGTCCGTCGGCAAAATATACAGTGGCGGTATGAAATTTGGGGTGGACCCGCACCCTGCCGCCGTATTCCAAACTCAGTGCCCGGGCCAGTTCCATACCGTCCCCTTCAACCACCAGGTCTATGTCCAGGCATTCCATGCCCAGCAGCAAGTCGCGCACAATGCCGCCCGCCGCAAAAACCTTATAGCCCAGCCTGGCGGCCACCTCCCCGGCGCGTTCCAGGATCAGTACATACTCAGCCGACAGCCCCCGGTACATCAGTTCCCGGATGTTTTTGTCCGATTTGTCGGGTTTGGCGCTGTTGTGCAATTTCTCATGCCTTGCCTGCACCTCACCGTGCAGCGTGCGCAGAACATCGGTCCGGGATACGATCCCCACCAGTTTGCCTTCTTTGAGCACCGGCAGCCTTCCTATGTCATGCTCAATCATCAGTTCACGGACCACTGAAACAGGCGTCCCGGGGCCGGCAGTGACCAGGTTGCTGGTCATGAACCCTTTTACAGGAGCGTGCCCGAGGCCGTGGTGGGTAGCTTTTTCTACATCGCGGCGGGATATCACGCCCACCACCTGGTCGCCTTTTACCACCGGCAGGCCGGTATGGCCGTACCTGAGCATAATCCGCCCGGCCTCTTCAATAACCATTTCCTGAGTTATAGTTTTTACCGGGCTGGACATTATATCAGCGGCAGTAGTCGGCGGCCTGGCTTTAGAGCGGATTGTCTCAAGCAGAAGCTCCGCCACATCTTCAACTTTTGCCTTTTTAATGATGGCAGAGGCGGCTGACGGGTGCCCCCCTCCACCGAAAACGTCAAGAATATCCTTAACGCTGACCTCAGGGATATTGCTGCGGGCCACTAGATAGACCCTGTCGTCCATTTCCACTACAGTGAACACAGCGTCCAGGTGGGCAAAATCAACAAGTTTATGGGTTAAAAGGTCAAGCCCTCCCACAAACTCATCTACAGTTCCTTTGGCGATCAGAAATTTAATCCCGTTAATCTCATAGCGTTCAGCCGACACCAGGAGGGCTTTCAGTAAAGCCCGCTGCCCTTCGCTGAGCGGGCGCTCCAAAAAATCCGCCACCACGGCCAGGTTGGCTCCCTGAGACAGCAGGTAGGAAACAGCCGCTGCATCCCGCGGTGTCGTGCTGGAAAAAACGAGAGAGCCAGTGTCCTCATAGATACCCAGCGAGAGCACAGTTGCTTCTACTGGTGTAATTTTTAAATTTTTCTTTATAATTTTTTCCACCAGCAGTGTTGTGGTTGCCCCTACCATTTCAACCACTTCCAGTTTGCCCCTGGCGTCACCTTCGCCGCGGGGGTGGTGGTCATAGATGTGGATATCGATATCCGGCTTCTCCAGCAGCTGGGCCAGCTTGTCCAGTCGGCCCGGCGACTTCGTGTCAACCAGAATAACCCTTTCAATCAAGCGGGGTTCAATGTCCCTTACTGTCCTCACGTTTAGAGTGTCCTTGTGCAGGGCCATGAACTCCTCAACATTTTTGAGAAGCGGGCCGGGGAAAACCATTACTGCGCCGGGGTACAGCTTCTGCGCGGCTACCATGGAAGCGAGAGCGTCCATGTCTGTATTAGTGTGGGTAGTAATTATTTCCACCGCAGGCCCTCCGCTTACAAAATATGCAATATATTATATCACACTACCGCACCCAAAAAAAGCACGCTAGGGAACGCTCAGAGCTGACGCATGAAAATGTTTTTTAAAT
>ENA-UOYA01005438-UOYA01005438.1-activated-sludge-metagenome-genome-assembly--contig:-NODE-5438-length-10101-cov-5.099940_pt1 | contig 10101 bp, 11 predicted proteins | sample MGYA00238163_ERZ764804 | MGnify/ENA primary metagenome ERZ764804 (study PRJEB28919, sample SAMN05720223) | activated sludge metagenome | isolation source: Anaerobic digester | place: Hong Kong...
AGGTCCGCCGTAAAGGTGCCGGAGGAGTATGTGCTGAACAACAGCAGGCTGGAACAGGACTACCTGTTCCAGGACAAAAAAATCTGGCACTTTAACTGGGAGGCCGGCAGCGGCGCCGAACGCAAAGCTATGGACATAGCCGTGGACGCTGCTACCGGAGAACTGGTGTCCTTCAGCACCAATGCTTACCGCACCATGTATGACTATCTTCAAGTGAAGGAAGTTAAATTCAGCAAGGAAGAAGCCCTGAAGATTGCCGGTGATTATATTAAGAAAGTACAGCCGGCCAAATGGGAGCAGATTGAGTACAAGAACAGCCGCCCGGAATATGGACCTGTAACCGACCAGGAAGGGAAGCCGCAGGCCCGTGCCTACAGCTTTAACTGGGTGAGGCTGGAACAGGGCGTTCCCTTCCCGGACAACGGTTTCAACCTGGTAGTAGACAGTGTCACCGGCGAAATAACCAGTTACCGTATGACCTGGTGGGATGTTGAGTTTCCTGACCCGCAGGGTGTGCTCAGCCGGGAGGCCGCCGCTGACAAGTACCTGAAGGGCGCTCCGCTGACAGCGGCATACATGCGTATCTGGACAGGGGATATGTATTCGAAAACACGCCAGGAAGGACAGGTATACCTGGTCTATTATACCGCCAGGCAGAATTTCACCATGCTGGACGCCTTTACCGGTGAACTGCTGGACTACCAGGGAAATGTCGTAATACCGAATAACCAAAAACAGAAGTTTGAAGACCTGGAAGGCCACCCCGCCCGTGCCGCGGTGGAACTGCTGGCCCAAACAGGTATTGTCACAGCCGGCGGGAAATTCCGCCCGGATGACGCAGTGACCCAGGCTGAACTGATCACCATGCTGGTTAAGAGCAGCGGGCAGTATCCCGCGTGGGAATTAAAAACAACTGCCGCGGCCAAGGAGCCCTGGTATCAGAAGTACTACGAAACAGCCGCCCGTTTGGGGATTATCCAGGTAGGGGAAAGCCCCGATCCGGATCTGCCGGTCACCCGTGAGGTGCTGGCCCGGCTGACCATTCACGCCATGGGTTTTTATAAGGTGGCCGGCCTGAGCGACCTTTACGTGCTTAATTTCCAGGACGCCGGTGATATCACTGACTACCTCAGGGGGCATGCGGCCCTGGCCGTTGGGCTCGGCCTGATTGAGCCGGTGGATGGTAAATTCCAGCCCAAAGCGTTGGTAACCAGGGGTGAAGCCGCAGAGACGCTGGTCAGGATGCTGAAGAACAATTAATCGGAGAGCCGGGGTCTTAACGGGTCCCGGCTCTTTGCTTTTTAATCATTAGAATAGCGCCTTCCCCATAGGCACTCAGTTTTTGCACCGTTAATTCTCTGCATTTCCGCGTCCAACAGCTTTTCACGCAAATCCAACATTTCTTCTCTGTAAGTATAAGCTTCGATACTCATGACAACCAAATCGCCTTCACCGTTTTTGGTAAGAAAAACAGGCTCCATTTTTTCTTTGCAAAAATTTGATATCTCGTTGTATTCATCCCTTCTGAGCTTTGGCCTTTTCCATGGTGTATACTCCACCGCGGTAATTTTCAGGTTGAAACTAAAACCAGCAATTTTCTAGATACCTTTGATGTACAGCTGAACTATTTGTAGAAATACGCTAAAAGACATATACGCTAAAATGTGGATACAGGATTACCTTTATAGTGTCGCTGCTGTTTTGAACTATTCAGTAACTTCGCCAGTAAAAGAGATACACTGTTACATATGCTCTGAGAACAACCCCTTGTACCATTGTGTTTACAAATATTAAACGAGGTCAAGGTAGTGCACAAAGGATCCTCCCCTATGTCCCCTGTCCCTCGTTGACAAATATAAATACGATGGTATAAACTATAAAAATATATTAAAATAGTAGGGATTATAAACAAAAAGTTCGATAGGTATTAATTTATTTTATTTAATCAAGGGGGGACATTGATTGAAATTTTCTACGCGGGCACGATACGGATTGCGGGCCATGTTGGAACTTGCTTTGAATTATGATTCAAACGAACCAACACCTCTTTTTCAGATTGCGGAAAGGCAGTTAATCTCGGAAGGTTACCTGGAACAGATGATGAATGTACTGCGAAAAGAGGGATTGGTGCGAAGTGTGCGGGGCGCCCAGGGTGGCTACCTATTGAGCCGGGAACCCGCCAGGATAACAGCCGGTGAGATCGTCCGGTGCTTGGAGGGCCCGCTTAATCCCACTAATTGTGTAAGCGAAAAAGACCCGGAAAACTGTATTAGATCGGAATTCTGCGTTACGAGGATGCTGTGGGAAAGAGTCAGGGAAGCGATTGCAGGCGTATTAGACGACACCACCCTGGCGGACATGTGTAAAGAGTCTGAGAAACTTCGCCGCTCCAGGGACGCTGATATGTATTACATTTGATATAAAAAGGTGGCGGAAAAGTATGTCAGAAGAAAACGATAAGATCGTAAGTCTGCCTGTTTCATTTTATAGAAACGGCAGCTTCACTAAAGGTGAGGATATAGTGGTCAGGGAAGCTCCCGTTACACTTTATCTGAACGACCAGGAATTTGTGACCCTGGTCTGTTCACCGGGCGAACTTAAAGAACTGGCCGCGGGTTTTCTGATAAAATCCTCGTTTTCAGCGGCCGTATTTCTTCAGAGATACTAATTAAGGTTGCAAAAATGGGAATACCTGTGATTGTTTCCCGCTTGGCCCCGACCGAGCTTGTGGTAAAACTGGCGTACCAGCTGGGGATAACCGTGGTTGGTTTTGCCGGGAGGACAGGCTCAGTATATATACCCACCATAAACGAGTCGCAGATTAAACATCTAAAGCTTTATAATTAAAAACTATTGACATATTCCGAGCGTTTTCATATGATATATTTATAATTCCAATTGGATTACTATGTTTATATTAGAAAAAACTACAGAGCAGGTTAAGGAGGTTCGTGTAGTGCGCAGTGTTTATTTTGACCACAGTGGGACCACGCCTGTTCACCCCGCAGTGGCTGAAGAAATGTACAGATACCTTATCGGGGATAGTTTCGGCAATCCTTCCAGTGTCAACCATCTTGGGCTCCAGGTCCGCAAAAAGGTGACGGAGGCCAGGGATATTGCAGCCCAGGCCATTGGTGCCGCCCCCGGTGAGATAGTGTTTACCAGCGGCGGGACTGAATCAGACAACATGGCCATCCATGGCGCGGCCTACACCAACAAAAGCAGAGGCAACCACATTATCACCAGCGCTGTGGAACATCATGCTGTACTTAACACGGTAAAAGCTCTGGGCAAGCAAGGATTTAATATCACTATCCTGCCGGTAGACCAGTACGGTATGGTAAGCGTGGATGACGTGGCCGCCGCAATTACCGACAGAACTATTTTGATTACAATTATGCATGCGAATAACGAGGTCGGCACTATTATGCCGATAGCGGAGATCGGGAAACTTGCCAGGGAGCGTAAAATAGTTTTTCATGTAGACGCGGTGCAGAGTTTTGGTAAAATTCCGGTAAATGTTGATGAGCTGGGGGCTAACCTGTTGTCCCTGTCAGGGCACAAGATTTACGGGCCCAAAGGAATCGGAGTTCTATATATCCGTAAAGGGACACGCTGGCGGCAGACCCTCTTCCACGGCGGCGCGCAAGAGCGCCTGCGCAGGGCCGGCACTGAGAATATTCCAGGCATCATGGGACTGGCCAAGGCAATCGAACTGGCCATGGAGAACAGGGAAACCGAAAGCGCCAGGTTAATGGTACTGCGGGATAAATTAATCAAGGGACTTACCAGCATAGAGAATGTCAGGCTGACCGGACACCCCGTGAAGCGCCTGCCAAACCATGCCAGTTTCCTGTTTAAGTGCATCGAAGGTGAATCGATGCTGATCAGCCTTGATATGAAACGTATCGCGGCTTCCACCGGTTCAGCCTGTACATCCGGCTCACTAGAGCCGTCTCATGTGCTGCTGGCGATGGGGATTCCGCATGCGGACGCCCATGGTTCACTGCGCTTAACTCTGGGTAAAGATAATACCGATGATGACGTTGACTATTTACTCGAAGTCATTAAACCGATTGTGGAAAAACTTAGGAACATGTCTCCACTAGAGGATTGATGCACAATGGATCAAAAAACTATACAGGAACTATCGGATAAAATACTTAATCTAAAAAAAGAACGCAATGCAGTGATTCTGGCGCATTTCTACCAGCGTCCGGAAGTACAGGAAGTGGCGGATTTCATAGGCGACTCTCTCGGTCTCTCCCAACAGGCCGCGAACACCGAAGCCGAGGTGATTGTATTCTGCGGAGTTCACTTCATGGCCGAGAGCGCATCCATCCTGTCTCCCGACAAGATCGTGGTCCTGCCTGATGAAAACGCCTGTTGTCCCATGGCCGACATGGTTGACGCGGTGCAGTTGGATCGGAAAAAGCGGGAGATGCCTGAGGCCACAGTCGTATGTTATGTGAATACTTCCGCAGAAGTGAAGGCGGAATGCGATATTGCCTGCACTTCCGCAAATGCGGTTAAAGTCATAGCGTCTTTACCGTCAGGTAAGCCTATTCTATTTGTTCCCGACAAAAACCTGGGACACTATATTATGTCCAAAACAGGGCGGGAAATGACGCTGTGGGACGGCTATTGTTACACCCATGATCGCCTCACTCCTGAAGACATTATTAAATCGAAGGAGGAGCATCCGGAAGCCTTGCTCATGGTTCACCCCGAGTGCCGCCCCGAAGTAATTGCCCTGGCCGACACAGTCTCAAGCACTGCTGGAATGCTCCGTTTTGCCAGGGAAAGCAATGCCCGTGAATTTATTATAGGCACCGAGACGGGCATTCTTCATCCTCTGTGCAAGCAGTGCCCGGATAAAAAGTTTCACATTGTTTCAAATAAACTTGTCTGCCCCAACATGAAAAAGACGACTTTGGATAAGGTCTACAGGTCACTCATAAACCTTGAGCCCAGGGTAACAGTGCCCGAGAAGATTAGGGAGCGGGCAATTTCCTGCTTGAAGAGGATGCTGGAAATTACTTAAGATGGATTTTAGCCAGGATATGAATGTCAACTATTATTATTTTTTAAAAGGAGACTGTAGAGATGTATTCGGAAAAAGTGATGGATCATTTTACAAATCCCCGTAATGTTGGGGAGATACCTAACGCTGACGGGGTAGGCGAGGTCGGCAACCCCGTTTGCGGGGATATCATGAAAATTTATATTAAAGTTAAGGATAATGTTATTAAAGACATAAAGTTTAAAACTTTCGGGTGCGGCGCGGCCATAGCCACCAGCAGCATGGTAACGGAAATGGCAAAGTATAAATCCCTTGAAGAAGCTTTAAAGCTAAGCAACAGCCAGGTAGCAGAAGCTTTGGGCGGTCTCCCCCCCATAAAAATGCACTGCTCCAATCTGGCTGCTGACGCCCTGCATGCAGCTGTTAATAATTTTCGAAAAAATGAACAGGTGATTAAGTGAAAGTTTTCGTTGCGATGAGCGATGGTGTGGACAGTTCAGTTGCTGCCGCCCTGCTGGTTGAACAGGGCTGCGAGGTAATCGGAGCGGCCATGCAGATCTGAGATCAACGGTTACGAAAATAGAAGGAGAGCGGTCAGGCGGTAGATTTACTACCGGGATGATTTCATGATTGGCGGAGGTGTTATTAGCAAGCGTATTCAGGGTTGAGAGAGATATGATGCTGGAAGAGATCTTTACTAACCGTTCATGACATGAGGAGAAATCATGACAAGGTGTTTCCTAACAAATTATGTTTCATGTTTCAAGATCGAAAGAAATAGAGCTGAGATGGGAGAAAAAAATGTTCAGAGGGCTGCGTAAAAATATCCGGGTGGTAATGGAGCGGGATCCAGCCGCCAAATCAGTATTGGAGGTGATTCTCTGCTATCCCGGGTTCCATGCCGTTATTATGCACAGGATAGCCCACTGTTTCTACAGGTGCCGCTGGTTTGTCACTGCGCGACTTATCTCCCACCTGGCCCGCTTTCTGACCGGTATTGAGATCCACCCTGGTGCTAAAATCGGGGAGGGACTGTTTATTGACCACGGTTCCGGTGTCGTTATCGGTGAGACTGCCGAGATAGGTGATAACGTTACCATTTATCAGGGTGTTACCTTGGGCGGCACAGGCAAGGAGAAAGGAAAGAGGCACCCGACCATCGGCAACAATGTGGTGGTCAGCGTGGGCTCCAAGGTGCTGGGGTCCTTTACTGTCGGGGACAACTCCAGGATTGGAGCGGGTTCGGTGGTTTTGAAAGAAGTTCCGCCCGACAGCACAGTGGTGGGGGTACCCGGTAAAGTGGTGGCCAGGAACGGTCGGAAGGTCGAGCCGCGGGAGGACTATGAAATAGACCTGCGCCACGATCTGTTGCCGGACCCCGTGGCGGAAATGATCCTTTGCCTGCAGAAAAAAATTGACAAGCTTGAAAAACGGCTCATGCAGATAGAGAAGGACAGCTCGTCGGTGGAAACAGTCTGCCAGGACGGGGGATAAAGTGCGGGGAAGGCTGCCTGTTTGTTTCGGAGAAGGATGATAAATCACAGGCACGAACAATGTGATCATTTGTTCAGAAGACTAAAGCGGGTGGTTTAAAATTTTAGTTGACGAGGGGGTTACCTTTAAATATAATCATACTAAACCAATAAGATAAATATAATATATAATACTATTTTCTTATCCAGAGAGGGGGAGGGACGGACCCGATGAACCTTCGGCAACCTCAAGCACTACTTGAAAGGTGCCAATTTCCTCCGGAATGCCGGAAAGATAAGAAGAGAGTTTTAAACCTCTTCTTAGTGAAGGGGTTTTTAATTTAAATGACTTATTAGACAGGGAGAGATGCAATCATGACAATTGGGGCAAAAGGATTTGAGACTCTGGCAGTTCACGCCGGGCAGAAAGCGGATCCGACAACCGGCTCACGTGCGGTTCCAATCTACCAGACAACATCTTATGTATTCAGAGATTCCGATCACGCGGCAAACCTTTTTGCGTTGCAGGAGGGTGGAAATATTTATACCAGGATCATGAACCCCACCAATGATGTCCTGGAACAGCGGGTGGCCGCGCTGGAAAACGGGGTTGGTGCCCTGGCTACTGCTTCGGGGCAAGCGGCGGAGTTTCTGGCGATAGCCAATCTGGCTGGCGCGGGGGACAACATCGTGTCTGCCAATAGCCTGTACGGCGGCACATACAACCTCTTTAAAACCACACTGTGCCGTTTTGGGATTGGCGTTTCGTTTGTGGATCCGGAAGATCCGGAGAATTTCCGCCAGGCGATCACACCGCGCACGAAAGCGATATACGCAGAAGCCAGCGGCAACCCGAAGCTCGATGTTATCGATTTTCAGGCGGTTGCGGACATAGCCCATGCTGCCGGCATTCCGTTTATCGTTGATAACACCGTAACCACGCCCTGCATCTGCCGTCCGTTAGAGCACGGCGCTGATATAGTAGTCCACTCTGCCACCAAGTTCATCGGCGGGCACGGTACCTCCATCGGTGGGGTCGTTGTAGACGGGGGGAAGTTTGACTGGGCTAATGGCAAATTTCCGCAGTTTACCGAACCCGACCACACCTATCACGGTGTGGTTTACACCGAGGCCTTTGGCCCGGCGGCATTTATTGGTAAGGCGAGAGTGCACCTGCTGCGCGACCTGGGACCGTGCCTGAGCCCGTTTAATGCCTTCCTGCTGCTGCAGGGGCTGGAAACCCTGCCGCTCCGGATGGAGCGGCACAGCCGGAACGCGCTGGCAGTGGCAAAATTTTTAGAGCAGCACCCGCAGGTAACCTGGGTAAACTATCCCGGCCTGCCCAGTCACCCGTCGCACGAACTGGCCAAAAAATACTACCGCGGCGGCTTCGGCGCGCTGTTAACTTTCGGAATCAAGGGAGGTCAGAGGCCAGCCAAGCGCTTTATAGACTCGCTGGAGATCTTCTCGCTTCTGGCGAATATCGGAGATGCCAAGTCCCTGGTCATTCACCCGGCCTCAACCACCCACCAGCAGCTCTCAGCAGAAGAGCAGCTTGAAACCGGTGTAACTGAGGATTTGATCCGCCTGTCCGTCGGAATAGAGACTGTCGACGACCTGCTGGAAGATTTGGATCATGCCCTGAACAAAGTCTGATTGGCAGAAATGCTATAGTACGACAGGTGAGTGTTCTCAACAGTCGCAGAGTTTATATTGTTAGGTTGGAGGTAATAAAAATGAGTGATGTGTTGAACGTGCTTACAGATAAAACTCCTAAGAAGTTCGACGGACCCGAGGCGCCATGTTCCGTAGGCTATGTGTCCCCCCGGAATGTCAGGCTTGCTGATGAGGCAAACCCACTTCCCCTTGAATGCGGGAAAGCGATCTGGCCGATAGACGTTGAATATGAGATTTACGGGGGACTTAATGAGAAAAAGGACAACGCCATCCTTGTCCTCCATGCACTTTCCGGCGACGCTCACGCGGCTGGTTGGTATCATGACGCCGAAGAATTAGGGAGGCCCTGGCTGGCGAAACGACCCGGGTGGTGGGACAGTATGATCGGTCCGGGAAAGGCGTTTGACACAAAAAAATACTGCGTCATCTGTTCAAATATACTGGGCAGCTGTTACGGCACTACCGGTCCCTCCTCTATTAACCCAGAAACAGGAAGGCCGTACGGCCTTCGTTTCCCGGTTGTGACCGTGGGGGACTGGGTCAGGCTGCAGGAGCGGCTGATCAGCTGCCTGGGCATTGAGCGCCTGGTCTCTGTGGTCGGCGGTTCTCTTGGCGGGCAACAGGCGCTGGAATGGGCCTTGGCCTACCCTGACCGTGTGGCTTCGGCTATAATGATCGCCTCAACAGCATGGCTGACCGACCAGGGGCTTGCTTTCAATGCCGTATCCCGCAAGGCGATTACTGCAGACCCGGGTTTTAAAGACGGAGATTATTATAACACTATAGGACCCGATCAGGGATTGTCAGTTGCCCGGATGCTGGCCCATATCACATATCTTTCCGAGATCTCTATGCACCGCAAGTTTGGGCGCAGGTTTTGCAACGGCGACAGGCCAGGGTTCCAGTTGGAAGCTGACTTTGAAGTTGAGGGCTACCTGCGGCACCAGGCGGAGTCCTTTGTGGAGAGATTTGACGCAAATAGTTATTTATATATTACAAAGGCTGCCGACTACTATGACGCGTCGGCGTGGGGCGGCGGCGACCTGGATAAAGCATGTGAAAAGATCAGCAGTAAAATCTTACTGGTATCGTTCTCCTCAGATTGGCTATACCTGCCGGGACACATGAAGAAACTGGCGCTGACCCTAGGCCGGAACAGGAAACAGGTAAGCTACGCCAATATTCAATCTTTGTACGGGCACGACGCTTTTCTGCTCGAGGTGGATAAGCTGACGCTGCTGGTGCGGAATTTCCTGGAGGGTGGTGGGCAAATTGACAGTAAATAAACAATACCGTTTTGACCATAAGGTTATATATGACCTTATTCCGACAGGGAACTCCGTGCTTGACCTCGGCTGCGGCAACGGCGAACTCTTGTCGAAGCTGATCAGGCAAAAAGGCGTTAAGGGTCTGGGCATTGAGAAGGAATTCGACCTGGTAGCTGAAACAATTGCCAGGGGTGTGCCCGTCATCCACTCCGACCTTGACGAGGGGCTGGCTGGGCTGCCCGACCGTTTTTTCGATTACGTTATCCTGGAGAAAACCCTTCAGGCGGTTAAGAGGCCGCTTTTCGTGTTGGGGGAGATGATGCGCGTTGGGACCGCCGGTATTGTCAGCTTTCCCAACTTCGGGCACAGGCAGGTTGTTTTATCGCTTTTATCGACAGGGAAAATGCCAGTGACACCAAACCTGCCCTATCAGTGGCATGACACGCCAAATATTCACCTTTTTACGGCGAAAGACTTCCTTGACTGGGCCGGGGCTAATAATGTCAGGATTGAAAAGGGATTTTCCTGGACCGGCAGCGAGATTGTTCCGTTTAAAGAGGAGGAATCGGCTCTCGCAGAAGAAATTCTGTTTGTAGTCTCAAGGGAAGGCTGATTGCAGAGTTATGGTTTTGTTGAAAATTTTGTGACTGTTTTGTTAAGC
>ENA-UOYA01005439-UOYA01005439.1-activated-sludge-metagenome-genome-assembly--contig:-NODE-5439-length-10101-cov-3.714613_pt1 | contig 10101 bp, 3 predicted proteins | sample MGYA00238163_ERZ764804 | MGnify/ENA primary metagenome ERZ764804 (study PRJEB28919, sample SAMN05720223) | activated sludge metagenome | isolation source: Anaerobic digester | place: Hong Kong...
TTTTAACTTATTGGCATAGAATCCTAAACCCTCGTCAAAAACTTCTTTTCATTACAATTTTACAAAAAATTCATGAATACAATGAATTGTTAACAAAAGAACACGACGAAGAATATCGAAAAGCAATATTGACATACCTATCGTTTATTTTTGGGAAACACATTGACTATAATTGCAGATCCACTACATGGATTAGGTCTAAAGAAATTATTTCATCCACTATGGGACGTCGCGGTATCAGTATGATGTGGGATCATACTGAAGTAAATCCTTTTGTCAAGGGCTCTGGAACATTGATTACTATTAATAAAACAATTCTCGATGCGGTTGATTATGCAGAACAAAAAATTTCGAAAAGAGGATCCATTTCGATTACTAATAATTCAATCACGCAACTTGAACAAAAGGTAGACTTGATTATTTGTGATCCTCCTTACTATAATGATGTTCAATATGCCGAATTAAGTGAATTTTTTTATTTATGGGAACGTCGTGCGCTTGAAGAATTCGAGCTTCCCACAAATACACCTAAAATGGAAGACCTTTCAGTTGGTGGAAGTCGTAACATACTTTTTTTTAAAAAGTTGTTCAAATTAGCATGTAATAGTTGCTTCAAAAATCTCACTCCTAATGGAATTCTTGTAATGTTTTTTGCTCACTCATCTGTTGACGCGTGGGATTTTGTCGTAAATTCACTCCAAAAATCTGGCTTTAGAATTACTGCTACATGGCCAGTTCACACTGAAAGCTCGACAAGTCAGGGTTCGCAAGGTAATGCATCTATCATGTCCTCCATTATCATCGTTGCTCGCAAGCGAAAATCGGATAAATCTGGATATATAGAGGAGATCCAAGACGAAGTTCGCGATCACTTAATGAAGCGACTTGATGACTTCTGGAAATGTGGACTAAGAGGCGCCGATCTTACCGTATCAGCAATGGGGGCAACACTTGATATCATTACCCAGTACTCAGATATAAAAAGTTACACCGGTGAGATGCAGATCAAAGATGTATTGGAGCTTGTACAGAAATATGTCGCCCAATATGTTCTGAACAGATATATGAAAAACGCCTCCGGGCTTGATGCCGCTACATCATTTTATATTTACACCCGACTCTCGCAACTCAATGGAATGCCATTCGATACTGCTAATCTGATAGCAAAAAGTATGAATGTCGATCTAAAACTTTTCGAAAAACAAGGTTTGGTTGAATCGAGAAAGAAAGGAAAATCACCGGGCATCACTCTCCTTAACTGCACAAATCGAGAGGTAAATGGTAAACAGTCTCTCATTGATTGCGTCCACCTTGTGATGGCAACTTTTTCTCAGGGAGGATATACAGAAACTGAAAGGGAACTTGCCACTATTTCTTACAGTAGAAATGAAATCAAGGATGTACTTGAAGCATTTTTATCACTTCCGACAGAAGATCCAGAACGACAAATTGCACAGAAAATACTCGAACGAATTGGACAGTCATTCCCAAAGCAGGGCCAGACAGGACTTGATAATTTCTAAGGGATAACTATGACGTTGACAGCAGAAGAATTCCATGAGCAAATTCGGGCACAGCAGTTCGATCCATTAACCAATTTCAAATTGAATGTCGATGCGTACCGTATCCATCTTAAACATAAGTTTGATCCCGTCTCTGCTGTTTCGATTGGTAAAATTGATCCCCTCCCACACCAGATTGAAGCATTCGTTAAAATGATGGCAATGCTTCGCCCCTCAAGTGGAATTTCAGGAAGAATTCGAATGCTTCTTGCTGATGATGTAGGGCTGGGTAAGACAGTCATGGTTGGTCTGGTAATGAAAGAGCTTCTGCTTCGTAATAAAATCCAGCGAGTACTTGTTATATGTCCCTCCGGTCTCCAGATCCAATGGCGCGATGAGCTTAGAGAGAAATTCAACGAAGAATTCACCATTATAAAAGGATCAATAGAAGGCAATCCCTATGCTGAAAATGATCGGGTGATTATTTCTGTTGATACCGTAAGAAATGAAGAGAAAACTGATCTTCTACTCTCTACAAAGTGGAATATGGTTATCTTTGACGAAGCTCATAAGCTTAAGCCTGGGAATCTTCGATATGGACTAGCAGAAAAGATTAGCACAAAAACAGATCATCTTATTCTAGCTTCGGCAACGCCTCATGACGGTAAAGTTGAAAATTTTCTGGGACTGGTCAAACTCATAGATCAGGAAATGGAGAATGCCCATGATAATGGCGAACTCAAACAATATCTTGAACCACTGATGATTCGAAGACTCAAAGAAGATATTGTCAACTTTCGAGGAAAAAAGATATTTCCTGAAAGATCAAAACCAAAAACTCTTCAAGTTGAGTATTCTCCAGAAGAACTGGAATTTTACAATGGGGTAGAGGATTATGTCCGAACATATTATCAAAAAGCTGAAAGAGGGGGTTTTTCCTCTGTTGTGCTCGCACTTTACATCCTTCACCGAAGAGTCAGTTCATCCATTCAAGCCGGAGTCATATCTCTAAGAAAACGTAGACTCAACTTACTGAGACCATATACTGAGATTACTGAAAAAAGTGAAGCTGATTATATCTGTTACCTTGATGAAGGAGACGAACAAAGGCGGGAAAAAGCAGAAGAAGAAATAATTAGTGCCACAGCAGCTCTTACCGAGGAAGAGTTAAGAATTGAGTGTGAAGCGTTAGATAGATTGATTGAGCAAGGTCAGGCCCTTCTTGACAACGCACAAGATAGAAAATTCCAGCAACTCAAAATCCTCATTAATACGATAAGGACAGAACATCCTACGGATAAAATTATTATTTTCACTGAATTTACAGATACTCTCGAGTTTCTTGAAAAAGAACTGATCAAAGAAAATTTCCTCGTCACAAAAATTACTGGTGGATTATCCCCTGAACTAAAGAAACAGAATTCGCTAATATTTGAAAAAAGAGCAGATATTCTTCTTGGCACTGAAGCTGCTGGTGAAGGATTGAATCTCCAATTTGCTAACATTGCCATCAATTATGAACTACCCTGGAATCCCAACCGTTTGGAGCAACGCATTGGAAGGATTTATCGATACGGACAAAAAAAAGAAGTTTATATCTATAATTTTAAAACAGCGTTCCCAATCGATGAGGCAGTTTTACAAAAAATTCTTGAAAAGATGGAAAATATTCGAGCAATTTACGGCTCAAATACTATTGATGTTATTGGATCAATGATATCTGAAAAAGATATACTCGAAATTTTCCGTATTTCTCAGGGCCTGGGTTCAGCGGTTGATAAGGTAGACCAGCTTTTTACAGAAAGATTGAAGGTGTTTGATGAGATTGAGCAATACTTTATCAAGGATTCTTTTAACTTGGTAAATATCACCTCATTGTCTCCTGATATCTCAAGATGTATTTACAATTTTGATATAGAACGGTTTTTCCTAACATGGACAGAAAATAATTTGGAAGTTGATGTACAGCCATCGGGGGATCGTCAGTATTTAATCCATATACCCTATAAAACGATAGATAGTCCAGTTTTCTGTGCAGACTACGGATCTGGAAAGTACGATGATATGTTAATTAATGGTGTTTTTGATCCAGAAAAGAAAGGTACTTATCTATCTCTTGGTCACCCTGCAGTAAGTTGTGCAATAGATGATTCACTTTCAAAATGTGCCTGCACTATCATTAAAGCTCCAGAGAAAGGAATAGTACTAGTATATATCATACGTTTCTTTGATGGAAATGGCAGAGAGATCTACGCTGAACCAGTTTTACTATGCGAGAATGAAAGCCAAAAAACTGTACTCGACCCATTGAAAATCTGGGAAGTAAAAGGATATGGACAAGATACCTCAGTAAGTATTGATTCTGAATATTACATTAAATGTCTAGAAGATGCTCTTATTGATCCGGATTTTGTTCTCAGAGATTACATCAACAAAATGGAATCCTTCGTGAGAGAGAAAAATGAGAAAGATCTTGCAAGAGAATATGATTTCATTTACACAGAGTACAATTGGAAAATTAGAAATCAACAATTTAAAAAAGAAGAGTACCGTCAAAAAGGTTTAGACTATCTTATTGAAAATGTTGATAAAAGAATTTCTACATTGAGGCAAGAAATCAAAGAGCTATATAAAGAAAACCAAAAAGCAAAAAATATCTCCTGGAAGCTTTGTGGGCCTGTCGATATAGCGTTACTAGTTACCCCACAGTCTCAAACTAGCTGGAATCCTGAGACTGAGAAAGCTCGAATCAACCTTGAGAGATTAAAAAAAGAAATTGAACTTAAGGGCATGAAAATAGTTTGTCGGTATGAGAAGGAACATGGACGTATTCCGGAAGATGTGTCTAAGGAGACTGTTAGAGGTTATGATATTCTATCCAAATCCAAAAAGGAAAAACGCTACATTGAAGTAAAATCCTTTTCAACAACGAATCCCATTCAAATCTCTTCAAACGAATGGCGAGTAGCCTCTCAGTTACGTGAGGATTACTATCTTTACGTTGTTGAGAACATTTCTAAAGATCCAAGCACATTGCCTGTCATTATAGCTGATCCCTACTTTAATTTAGAGAAATATGTGAGGAAAGTTCCGATTGAAGATTATAAGATAGTTTTGGACAAATTACCCGATATCGAGTATTCAAAATAAACCTAAAGCCTTCCATGTTCGTTGATATTCATATATAAATTAATTCTGACGATAGGGAGCATAAGTTATTGAAAAACATAATCAAAAGAATTCCTCTATTATTTCTCTTAAACACAAGAATATACATGCTTTTTCTAAATAGATCAATAACTTATGTCAAGGCCGGATTACTTTTCCCCACTTTTTTATATAAGTTTTCTCAATTTTTCATGAACTTTTTAGAAATTACTGGCACATATTTCCTGTTTTTATTCCCTGTTTCTTCCTTTCTTTCAGCCTGTAACTTTCCCCTTTGATTATAACTTACCTACTAGAATCAATCCATAATACGGAACAGCACTATTAATTTAGCAAAAAGCCACATCAATACCCTTTATATACGAGCCGAAATAAATTAATAAATTGTCTTTTTAGTTGCAAGCTTGCTAAAATATCACCAAACATTTAAACCACCTTGCGGGAAAACACCTCGATAATACCATACATCCCGTAAGCTTTCTTCGAGATGGCTGTCTCTAATACATGGGACAGCCAGTCCTATTTTTAAAAGTTAGTTTTCATGTCTAAGCACTTTTAGGAAATTCCCTAAAAAATAATAACTATAGATCCGGGATAGTTATAATCTGGCTTTTCTCACTATCATAGACAAATCTCGGGAGATTAGAATACGAGAACTAGCGCCTATTACAGTAGTTTCTAGGTATACTTCTTGGTTAATACATTAAAGCTCTCTATTTTCTCATTTTTAGGAAAAAATGTCTCAAAATTGAGACTAAAATAGCTAAAAATCATAGGTTACTACAAAAGCTATGCATCGTTTGATTTACACAATAACCTTATTTTTCAGGAGATGAAGCAAGAGTTTCTGCACACAATCTGTTTATTTTCCCTAACGGTAAGTTTATATTTTTTTCTGGGAACCCAATTACTGATCTGTCGATATGATTTCCGTTATACCCTAAAACCTTTAAGAACACTCTATGAAAAAGTGTCTGATAAGCAAGAGTACACCTTCGCATCTTTTCAAGTTCTTTAATATCCAGCTTATTGCCATGCGCCATAGCATGTCTAGCCTTTATGGCTTTATCTTCAACTGAACCAGTTTCAAGCCCAATTTCCTTAAAAAAGGCTGGATATTGCTTAGATATAGACATTTCATTTGAATAACGTATTCTATTTACTATTGGCTTTTTCAACTCTTCAATTTCTTGAGCTTCCAATGAGTCTTTTTTTTCTAGGCCTAGGCTTTTGATCTTATTTTCGATGTAGTCATCAATCTTTTCTTCAGCAACGCTTAAACTTTCTTTAATCATATCTTCGAAATCTTCATCTGGTATCCAGAATCCATTACTTTTTGAATTTTCGCTCTTAAACCACTTGTTCATTATAAGTTCTAGAGCACTGGAAAGGACTGGAAGATTTGCTCCTAGTGGTGCGTCTCTTGATATCCAATATCTCCATAAAGCTTCTTTCAGCCCTAGCTTATCTCTTTCATTTAAATATTTAGGAATAAGATCACACAGTAGTTCTTCGATTTTTTCTTCGTTAATTATAACACTCTTAATTCCTAAACTAAAAGGTGATAGTGGTACATTTTCACAGACTGATCTTGAGTATGTTCCTCCCCATGAAGGTTTTGCGAAATAAGCCACCGTCTGCTCTTCATTATCATACTCTGTAAATCCCACATTCAAAAGCTGTGTACCTAACACAAAGCTAACTATTTCACTAATAACTTCTCTTTTTTCTCTATCAGGAATTGGACCAAATTCCTCTCTATATTCTATACATATATTTCTTGACCATTTAGGACCGAAATGGCTTGGCACTCTTGCAATTATAAATTTTATCTCGCCAAAGGTCACAAGCGCAAAGTCACGCCCCATCTCTGAAGGTCCAATGTTTTGGATGCTTAAGTTTATGGCTTTATCAAGTGTGATGTCAATAGGAACTCTTTTTCTCTCTATTATACCAGAATCTTTTTTTTGTAGTCTTAAAGTCTCTTTTGGGAAAATTACTTTTTTATCTGGTCCATTTAGATACCATTCTGATATGCAAGAAGCAGCATAAATACTATTTTTATAGATATTTATTTCATATACCGTAATATTAAATGTTACCACTCTTTTTGAATTTTCTGAAGAATTTTCTTGAGAACTTCTACTAGTTACATAGCATTGTCCTAATTCTACTTTTGAGCCATATTGATCTCTTCCTTCTATATCGAACGGCTTTATCTGTTCTCCAGGAGATGTTTCATATAAACGTGTATAACACCTTGTGTTTGTTTTTTCCGCCAATGGTCCGCATTCTTCGATGGCTGTTAAAACAGCTCGTATCTGGTAAGAATCATTTCTATCTACTACTATACGGACGGTATTTTTTGGTATACATTCGTTTGGAATTATTTCTTCAATTATAAGTTGTTCTTGAAGAACTTCCCATTCTAAATCACTATTGTTTATTTCGAGCACTATTTCACCATTTTTAAAATAAAGTCTCAATTGATAAATTTTTTGAATTTAGGTAGTGTCAAGTCTGAGAATCTCAAAGTAGGCATAAAAATCTCCTATTTAACTTAACCATTTTTTTCTCAAAAATTCCTTCCAAATGAATTTCTGTTTTGAACCTTGTTTTCTAATTCCGCAAGCAGCTAGTTTCACAGAATTTAAAGCTACTCATGCTATCGAAAAAAAAGAAACTAAGCAAGCCCATTTTTTCAAAGGCCTTTTCTGGGTAAAAATGCTTGCATAGCTAAAATAGGCAAAAAATAAGACTCGTGGGTATAGGGGTCTCAAGACTTAGGGAAAGAGATGAGAAGCAGACTTTGATTACGGATTTTTGAAGCCTTTTTCGGGATTATTCCAGTCCAGCATATTTTGAAGGGATATTTATCAAGGAAGTCAATTTACGATGGCTGGCGCCTATTAGCGTGGCTTCTAGTAAGGCTTACGTAGAAAAAAGAGCAAAAAAATTATTCGTCTTCGGTCCTAGAGCCTATCCGAAAAAGGGCTAATGAAATGTGGGGATATTATTATGTTTAAAAGGAGGAATTACTTATAACCTTAGTGCCAACCGGAGAGTGTTTTTTAAGTTCACGAATTGAGGAAATGTGAAGGAAATAGTTATTGGTTCAAAATTTCCTGAAAAACTTGACGATACTATTAGAAGAGGTATTGAAAAACAAACTTCTTTTTGATGTCACAAGCTGTTTTTTACAATAATTCTCAGATAATGGACGGGAAGAGACATTTCTCCAGCCCAGGCTTGAGGGGGATAGGGTGAGAATTCCTATCCCAAACGCAATGTAGACCCCGGCAGAGGGCCCATATCATAAATCGATCCTAAACTATTTAAATTTTATTTACATGATGATGCCCGGTTTATTTCCTTAACTGATCCTGACTTTTGTAATGGTATTATTTTTTGTAAAAAACCAAGAAAAAGGTTCACAGGTAGAAAACGATATATAGTAAATCTCATAAACTGTAAATATATTTTCTTTCTGTGTATGTTTGAGTTGGTGGGGACTATTAAGCAATGGGCTTGAAAATAATTCCTAATGATTTTTCTAATTTAGAACCAGGAGAAAAAAGAATTGCAAATAGGTTAAATTCGTTATATTCGAATGTTGACTATGATTGTTACTTGTATGTCCAACCAAGATTAAAAAAACTAAACCCAGATTTTCTTTTAATTGATGCCTATAAAGGAATTTGCGTTATTGAAGTAAAAGATTGGAGTATAAACTACATAAAGGGAATACATAACTCTTTCGTCATCGACATAAAAGGCAGAAAAATTCATAATCCAGTTTTCAGAACTAATCAGTACTTTAATTTTGCCAAGAGAATACTGCAATCTGAACCATATTTTATAGATGAAAGAGGACTCTTTAAATTAAGGATTAACTCTAAAGTCATTTTCACAAATCTAATTTCCAAAGAGATTGAGAGCTTAAACCCTTACTTATACCAACCACCTACAGAATGCATCTCTTCTGAGCAGATCAGAACACTTTCTTTTGACACCTTATTCTCTACCGATACTCGTTTCCTTGATGAAAATACCATCTCTACTATTAGAGGAACTCTCTTTCCTGAAATCAGAGTTAAGCCTGTTCAAACTGAAATCTGGGAGTTTAACAGAAAAAGTCCGTTGGAAAACCGCGTTATACATACTCTTGATGCGGAACAGGAAAAGTTTGCCAGACGAATACCTTATGGTCATTATATGATAACAGGAGTTCCTGGGAGCGGAAAAACAGTAATTCTCTTGTCTAGAGCTATTCATTTACTAAAAGAAAATCCAACATGGAAAATTAGGATTGTGACCTATAACAGATCACTAGCAAGAAAATTACAGAACAGGTTTGAAAGTCTATATGAAAATCTGGAGTTAATGGGAGTTGACTATCAGAACATCACTATCTCAACATTCCATAATCTAGCAGGTGAAGTTTCAACTATAACACCGCCACCAGTAAAAACTTCAGATTACTGGGATATAATTCTTCCTTTCAATGCAATTGAAAATGCAGAACCTATCTATGATGCAATCTTGATAGATGAATACCAAGATTTCCCAGATGCTTGGATTAAACTATGCCTTATGATGTGCAAAAAACACGATTATAACGATTTGGAAACTGAGAATTTGTTTCTGGCAGGAGATAGACTGCAAAGCATCTATTATGACAAGGACAGCAGCTGGAAAAGTCTTGGTGTTAACATCATGGGGAGATCAAAATTATTAAAAACCTCCTACAGGTCCGGAAGCACTCATATCAATCTTGCTCTGAACTACCTTATGAAGGACGAAAAGCTAAAAAAGGAGGTAGAAAAGTTCTATGAGGGGAGAAAAGGGATTTGCTGCAATTATAAAGCCGAAAACGGCGTTGATTTTATCAATGGAGACTTAAATGTCGTAAATAGATATCTCAATGATCTTTTTTTGAATAATAAGTACAATCCTGAAGACGTGCTTGTCTTAGTACCTAATGTAAAAGGCCCGAATAATAAAGATGAAGTATATCATGAACTGGACGACAAACTGAAATTGATAAGTGTTGCATCTAAAGATATTGAGCCTGATAAGATGACGATCACAACTTATCATTCATCAAAAGGACTGGAGTGTAAAGTTTGCCTTCTCCTTAATGTTGATAATTTAACTGACAAAAAATTGTTATATGTGGGAATGACAAGGGCATCTGAAAAACTATGCATTCATTCATTTTTACCTGGTGGTGGAGAAACTTTCAAGGAGTTGTTTTCCTGCTATCAGGAGATAACTGCTCCAATAAAATCTGAAGCTTTAAGCTCTGTGAATTTTGATTCTGTTATGGAAGAAGAAACTTCCTATGCCGAAAATATTCAAGAAAAGTATCCAAATACCTATAAACCATGGAAAGAGAGAGACGAGTTAGAGCTAATTGAATTGTATAATT
>ENA-UOYA01005446-UOYA01005446.1-activated-sludge-metagenome-genome-assembly--contig:-NODE-5446-length-10089-cov-10.599761_pt1 | contig 10089 bp, 10 predicted proteins | sample MGYA00238163_ERZ764804 | MGnify/ENA primary metagenome ERZ764804 (study PRJEB28919, sample SAMN05720223) | activated sludge metagenome | isolation source: Anaerobic digester | place: Hong Kong...
TGCAGTTCGTTTCCGCTACCACTCAGATAGAAGCATGGTGTCTGATGTTTTCAGAGGATTATTTTTTCAACACATTCCCCAGCAAGGCACCAGCGGAAATGGCGTATGTGAAATTCATCTCCTTGCACAAGACGGCAAGACTTGATGCTGCCCACATCTTGACGCTCAGTCATGTGATGCAAAGCATGGATGACACTTTTGCCGATACAGCCAATGTGTATCGTGACGAACTCCTGCAAATAAAAATGAAGATATTGTTTTTGGAAGTGGATAATATCTTTCATTATCGTATTGCCGACGATGCTAAAGACGATACCGACACCAGTCGCCAGCAATATCTGTTCCGACAATTTCTACAACTGCTATCTGCGAATGCGAAGCGTGAGCACACTGTAGATTTTTATGCAGACAAACTCTGTATCACCACGCAATATCTGGGTCGCATCGTGCGCAACTTCGGTCACGGCAAAATCTATAATCTCATTGCCCGTGCCGTGGTTGGTGAGATTGAAATCATGCTTGCAGACAGTAGCATTCCGTTGAAACAGATAGCCACAGACATGAACTTCTCCGACCAGTCGGTCTTCACCAAATTCTTTAAGCGACAGACAGGGATGTCGCCTCTGCAATATCGCAACACCTTAAAATAACGGACATCCTATTGCCGTTTTTCAACAAGTAAATCTTACTATATATTATTGAGTCCCATCTTGCGGCTCGCGTTTTGTTGCATCGCCATTTTTCTTTTTCCTGTTGGCGTTGTATATCAGAATTCCTGCGAATATCACAAAGACAACAAGTATTGTGACCATCTCGCTCACGTATTGCAAAGGATGAATCCAGATCTCCGTGAACCAGTCCCAACGTCCGATTATTTCGACGGCATTCCAAAATACGATGACCGTGGCAATGGCAAAACGGATGGAATATCCCCAAGTGCTGATTTTCAACATCCGTTTGAACATGAAGAATGAAGCGATGAGCGAACCGATAGCCACAGCGACCGTGACAGGGTGGTGATCGCCCAAGAAGTTGTCGTCATAACAGAACAAAAGCAACAGATAGCACGTCCACAAAACGGCATTGAGTTCCATGAATGTGACGATGGACGTGTGGCGTGTCATCGGATGGAGCGTCACTCTCACCTGATTGTTTCTGAAGAAGACTTTCTGCAACCACTCGATGAAGTCGCATCCGGTCTTGGCACTGAAGATATACAACATCATAAACATCACCCAAAATCCGAAAGACGACGGCATTATCAGGTATTCGGGACGTGTGACGATGTTGCCGGCGGCATCCAATAACGGTTTGACACCGAATCTCGTGGCATAATAAACGTATATGAATTCCACCCATCCAGTCCAGAACAGCAGACCGCCAAACAGTCCCCACAACGTTTGTCGGGTGTCACCCTTAGCGAACACACCAATTATTGCCATGACAAGTCCCACAAAACCCATGGCGAAAGCGGCATAATGTATGCCCACCGGGGGCAGACAATGCTCCATCAATATCATCAGCGCATGACCCAAAGGCATGGTGAACAGAACTACAAGAAACGAAATTATCGCTTTGCCCCAATATCGTTTTGTTTTCATAATTATATTGTTTTTCTTAGTTTAATCCGTCGTTATTTTCAGTATCATCTAATGAGTGAAAAGAAATTTTATACTATCGGTAAAACGTTGGTCTTGTACAGAATAGTATAATAGGTGTTCATTATTTCTTTTTCTTTAACTATTTTCAGAATGTCATCTTTTATCCCACTACAAAAGTATCGCAAATCTACAAATTCGGCAATACCTAAAAATGACGATTTGTGCTTATTCCTTTTGGTGTATGGAATAAAAATGCTACATTTGCAATGTAATATCAATGATATGGCGGAACACAACGATTTAGGGAAATGGGGCGAGGAAAAGGCCGTCCAGTATTTGATGCACAAGGGTTACACCATTCGTGACCGTGATTGGCGTTACGGTCATCGCGATCTTGATGTCGTAGCCGTGACCGAAGATTGTACCACTCTGGTAATCGTGGAAGTGAAAACACGTTCTTCCGCCGAACTGGTAGGACCCGAAGAGGCTGTAGACCGCCGTAAAATTCGCAATCTTGCGCGTGCAACCAATGATTATGTCAAACTTTTCGGAATAGAAAATAATGTGCGTTTCGATATCATTTCCATTGTGGGCGATAATGATTCCAATATGAAAATAGAACACATCGTCGACGCTTTTAATCCGATGCTGATTTGAATGATGAATATTAAGACGATAAGATTTAAAGAGACCGATTCCACAAGTCGCTATTTGCGGGAGTATGTTCCTGCTGAAGGCGAGGATGTGACCATTGCAGTGGCTGATTTTCAGACGGCAGGGCAGGGGATGGGCACCAATACCTGGGAGAGTGAACCGAGCAAGAATCTGCTGTTCAGTATTTTGGTTCATCCCGTCATGTTGCCGGTGAACAGACAGTTTTTGTTGTCCATGGCCGAGGCTGTGGCCTTGCAGGAGACGTTGAGCGGATATACAGACGGCATAACGATAAAATGGCCCAATGACATTTATTGGCAAGATCAGAAAATCAGCGGTACGAGAATCGATACTTCTCTTTCTTCGCATGGTATTAAGAATTTCATTCTCGGTACGGGCATAGACGTGAATCAACGTGAATTTCATAGTGATGCGCCCAATCCTGTGTCGCTTCGTCAGATCCTCGGTCACGATGTGGACAGGGATGAATTGCTGAACAGAGTGACAGACTCGTTTATGAAATATTACGGGATGATTGTCGGAGGCGATTACACGGATATTGCGGCATTGTATCACCAGTCACTTTATCGTGCCCACGGATTTCATCCATACAGCGATGCCGATGGAGACTTCGAGGCCGCCATCGTGGAAGTGGAGGATGACGGACATCTGATATTGCGAGACCGTGAGGGCATGATTCGTTCGTATGAATTCAAAGAGATAAAATTTAAAATCTAAATAGTTATATTATGGCTAAATTTAATAGAATTCTTCTCAAATTGAGTGGTGAAAGCTTGATGGGAAAGCAGAGCTTCGGAATAGACCCTGAACGTCTGTCTGATTATGCACGTCAGATCAAGGAAGTACATGAAATGGGTGTTCAGATAGGCATCGTCATCGGTGGTGGAAATATCTTCCGTGGCTTGAGCGGTGCATCCAAGGGTTTCGACCGTGTGAAGGGCGATCAGATGGGTATGTGCGCCACTGTGATTAATTCGCTTGCATTGAGCAGTGCACTGGGTGCCATCGGCGTGAAAACCAAGGTGTTGACGGCAATCCGCATGGAGCCTATCGGCGAATTCTATTCCAAATGGAAAGCTATCGAGGCCATGGAGGCAGGATATGTCTGCATCTTCTCTGCCGGTACGGGTTCGCCTTATTTCACGACAGATACAGGCAGTTCTTTGCGTGGCATCGAGATTGAAGCCGACGTGATGCTCAAAGGCACTCGTGTGGACGGCGTTTATACAGCCGACCCAGAAAAAGACCCAACGGCGAAGAAATTCAGTGAAATCACTTTCGACGAGATTTACACGCGCAATCTGAAAGTGATGGATCTCACCGCTACTACTATGTGCAAAGAGAATAATCTTCCCATCTATGTCTTCAATATGGATGTGGTAGGAAATCTGAAAAAAGTGATGGATGGAGAGCAGATAGGCACACTCGTACACAACTAAAATCTATCATTTATAGAAATGCGATTTTTCCATTTCTATATATTAAATCCCCATTTATGAAGACTGATTCCGTCTGCATGAATGGGGATTTTTGTTTGTCGTCTTTCCGTTCTCTTCCTTGATATTTATAGGAAGATATAGTCGGCGTTCAACATATTTAACTTTTGGTTCACAACTTTGTGGACCACAAACTTGTGAACTTCACTGTTTTTCTGCATCTTTTTCTTCCTTGTAATCCACATATTCCCCGTCTTTTTCGGTGAATATTTTGCGGTTAGCTTCATCGGGGTCGCGCTGGTCGATGACCATTTCGTCATCCCCATAGTGTGTTTGGCCGCGTCGTGACTGGTTGGTTCGGCTGCCTTGTTCCCCGCCCATCTGCTGCTTGAAATGTTTCGTGGCATCGTGTATCTGTCGATAAACACGATAGACGAATATCCCTATCATGAAAACGATGGTCAGGAATATAATCAATAAGAATTGGAAAAATGCAGTCATTATTTATTCTTCGGGGATTTTTTCAAATCCAGATAAACGGAAACGATGAAATAGCAGGCAATAATCATTGCAAATGCTGTGATGCGGAATAATATCAGAAGTATCAGCGAAAACAGGATGAAACCATATCTCACCTCATTGCCTTTCCATCCCCATTGCTTGAATTTCAATGCGAACATCGGTATTTCGGATACCATCAGCCAACTGCTCACGCAAATCATCACCATCATGATAGGCAACGACCATGATGTGGCTTCAATCAAATCGGATGCACCGACAATCAGCGAACCCCAAAACAGGGCATTGGCTGGGGTGGGGAGACCGATGAACGAAGTGGTCTGGCGCTCGTCGAGATTGAATTTCGCCAATCTCAATGCCGAGAATGCCGCCATGATGAAAGCGAAATAAGGAAGTATTCCGCGCAGAAATTCGAGGGAAGACGGATAGTCGATGACGCTGAGTTCCGAGAATACGATGGTGGCAGGAGCCACACCGAAAGTGACGTCATCGGCAAGTGAATCCAGTTCTTTGCCGATGGGAGACGATACATGTAGCAACCGTGCACTCATTCCGTCGAAGAAGTCGAACACTGCACCTATGATAATCCATACCAGCGCCATTTCATGGTTGCCACTGAAGGCACATGCCGTGGCGATGCAGCCTGAAATCAGGTTACAGCAGGTAATGGAGTTTGGAATATGTTTCTTGATCATTTTAGTTTTGCTATTACGGTCTGGTCACCCGTGGTGCTCTGACCCATCTTCACGCAAACCTCCGTACCGATAGGTAAATAAACATCCACGCGGGAACCGAATTTGATAAATCCCAGATGTTCGTCGATATAGCATTCCTCACCGTCTTTTGCATAAGTCACGATGCGGCGCGCCACGGCTCCGGCAATCTGTCTGCACAATACGTCTACACCATCCTGGGTGGTTATCATTACGTCTGCATGTTCGTTTTCCTCACTGGCTTTTGGCAGCCATGCCTTGTGGTAATTTCCGTTTTGATGATGCACGAATTTCACCCGTCCGTCTACAGGAAACCAGTTGGCGTGTACATTGAACAAACTCATAAAGATGGAAATCATCAGTCGGCGTTCGTGGAAATATTCATTCTCCTCCACCTCTTCGATGACAACGATTCTGCCGTCAGCAGGAGCAACGACAATTTTGTCGGTATCTTCAATGTTCAGATACCTGATTGGGCAACGGAAGAAATTCAGAACTACAGCATAGACGACACCGAAAATACAGACGAAACTCCAAAACGGAACTTTATTGTCGAATGACTGCCACAGCAAAAAAGCGATGGCGGCAATGGCAATGAAACCGTACAGGAGAGTGTCGTTACCCTCGCGGTGGATGCGTATCTTCTTAAGTTTTTTTATTCTTTTGCCCATAGTAATTTGATTCGTCAAATCGGGTGCAAAGGTAATTGTTTTTTATCTATTTCGCAAATTTTTGTACTCTTTTTTTTGGATATGTCAACTTTTAGCCGTAACTTTACACCTCAAAACGATAAATTTTTACTTAAAAATATGGAAGATTTCGTTCACCTTCACGTACATACATATTATTCAATACTTGACGGACAGTCGAGTATTCCCAAGCTAGTGGATAAAGCCGTGGCCAATGGCATGCATGGTATGGCTATCACCGACCATGGAAACATGTTTGGCATCAAAGAGTTTTTCGACTACTGTAATAAGGTGAACGGAAAACTGAAAGAGGCGGGCAAGGAACCTTTCAAGCCCATCTTCGGATGTGAGATGTATGTGGCTCATCATTCCAAGGAAGATAAGGTCAAGGAACACGGTGATATGGGTGGTAACCACCTCATCGTGCTCGCCAAAAACTATCATGGATATAAAAATCTGATCAAGCTTGTTTCGCGTGCTTGGGTGGACGGATATTATATGCGTCCGCGTACCGACCATGAGGATTTGGAACGTTTCCATGAAGACCTCATCGTTTGTTCTGCCTGTATTGCAGGCGAGGTGCCGTCGAAGATTATCAAAGACGATATCGCCGGCGCACGCGAATCCATCGAATGGTATAAACGGGTGTTCGGAGATGATTATTATCTGGAGCTCCAGCGCCACGAGGTGAAGGACCCTACCATCCGTGCCAACCGTGAAACGTTTCCTTTGCAGCAGAAAGCCAACCGCGTGATTATCCAGTTGGCGAAAGAATATGGCATCAAACTGGTCTGCACCAACGACTCCCATTTCGTGGACAAGGAGAATGCCGAAGCCCACGACCATCTGCTCTGCCTCTCCACCGGCAAAGACCTCGACGACCCTTCACGTATGCTCTATTCCAAACAGGAGTGGTTCAAGACTCGTGAGGAGATGAACGAGGTGTTCCATGATATCCCCGAAGCCCTCTCCAATACGTTGGAGATATTAAATAAGGTGGAAGTCTACAATATAGAACATGCCCCGATTATGCCTTTCTTCCCGATACCCGAAAGCTTCGGTACAGAGGATGAGTGGCACAAGAAGTTCACGGAGAAGCAGCTCTACGATGAGTTCACCAGTGACGAGAACGGCAACAACCCGATGCCTCCCGAAGAGGGCGATAAGAAAATCAAGAAACTCGGTGGCTATGACAAGATTTATCGAATAAAATTCGAGGCTGACTATTTGTCAGAACTGGCCTATGAAGGTGCCAAAAAAAGATATGGCGACCCCATACCCGATGATGTGAAGGAGCGCATGAACTTCGAGTTGCACGTGATGAAGACCATGGGTTTCCCTGGATACTTCCTGATTGTGCAGGATTTCATCAATTCCGCACGCGACGAGTTGGGCGTGATGGTGGGCCCTGGACGTGGTTCGGCTGCGGGTTCCGTGGTGGCTTACTGCCTGGGTATCACCAAGATTGATCCTATCAAATACGACTTGCTGTTTGAGCGTTTCCTGAATCCAGACCGTATCTCGTTGCCTGATATCGATACCGACTTCGATGATGATGGCCGTGGCAAGGTGCTGGAATGGGTGGAAGATAAATACGGACACGAGAATTGTGCGCACATCATCACTTATGGTACCATGGCGACCAAGAACTCCATCAAGGATGTGGCGCGCGTGGAGAAACTTCCGCTCGAAATATCAAACCAACTCTGTAAGTTGATTCCTGACAAACTGCCAGATGGACTGAAGATGAATCTGCCGAATGCCATCAAGAGCATTCCCGAATTGCGTGAAGCTGAGGCGAGCGAAGACATCAAACTGCGCAACACCATGACTTACGCCAAGATGCTGGAAGGCACCGTCCGCGGCACGGGTATTCATGCCTGTGGCTTCATCATCTGTCGTGACCCTATCAGTGATTGGGTGCCCGTGTCAGTGGCTGAAGACAAGAGCGACCCTGGACACAAGTTGCATTGTACGCAGTATGATGGCCATGTGATTGAGTCTACGGGACTTATCAAGATGGACTTCCTCGGTCTGAAGACCCTTTCCATCCTGAAAGAGGCTGTCGAAAACATCAAAATCACTGATGGCAAGGAAATCGATCTCGACACCATCCCCATCGATGACCCCGAAACCTATCAACTCTATTGCGAAGGCAGAACCATCGGCACGTTCCAGTTCGAGTCTGCCGGCATGCAGAAATATCTGCGCGAGCTGCACCCCACGGTGTTCGAAGACCTGATAGCCATGAACGCCCTTTATCGTCCGGGACCAATGGACTATATCCCCGAATTCATCGCCCGCAAGAAAGACCCGACGAAAATCAAGTACGACATTCCTTGCATGGAGAAATACCTGAAGGATACTTACGGCATCACCGTCTATCAGGAGCAAGTGATGCTCCTCTCGCGCCAGTTGGCAGGCTTCACCCGTGGTCAGAGCGATGCCCTGCGTAAGGCGATGGGTAAAAAGAAGAAAGCCATCGTAGACCAGATGAAGCCGATGTTCATCGAGGGCGGACACAAAAACGGGCACGACCCGAAAGTGCTTGAAAAGATTTGGGCAGACTGGGAGAAGTTCGCTTCTTACGCATTCAATAAGAGTCATGCCACGTGCTATTCGTGGGTGTCATTCCAGACAGCATACCTTAAGGCGCATTATCCAGCCGAATACATGGCAGCCGTGATGAGTCGTAACATTACAGATATTGCACAGATTACGAAGCTCATGGACGAATGTAAGGCGATGGGTATCAAGACGCTAGGTCCTGATGTGAACGAGAGTCGCCAGAAGTTCAGCGCCAACAAGAAACATGAAATCCGCTTCGGGCTTGCCGGCATCAAGGGTATGGGCGACGCTGCTGCCCAGGCTATCATCGACGAGCGCGAGCAGAACGGTCCGTTTAAGGATGTCTTCGACGTGGTGCAGCGTGTGAATCTGAGTGCTGTGAACCGCAAGGCGCTTGAAAGTCTTGCCCTCAGCGGCGGCTTCGACAGCTTTAAAATTCCACGTGAAAGTTATTTCGAATCAAATGCCAAGGGCGATGTGTTCCTAGATACGCTCGTGCGCTACGGCCAGCTCTATCAGTTGGAGGAGCAGCAAGCGCAAAATTCGCTGTTCGGCGGAACCGATGCTGTGGATATTGCCACGCCGCCTGTCCCCACTGCCGAACCGTGGAGTTCGATAGAAAAACTGAACAAGGAGCGCGAACTCGTAGGCATCTATATTTCGGCGCATCCACTGGATGAATTCAAAATCATCCTGAAATCAATGTGCAACACGCATTGCAGTGAAGTGGATGACAAAGAGGCACTTTCCAAGAAAGAGGAAATCACCATCGGAGGCATTGTCACGGGTACAAAGTCGAAGTTCACCAAAACTGGCAAACCCTGTGGCTTCGTCACTATCGAGGATTTCGAAGGCACTGGCGAGTTGGCTTTCTTCGGCGAAGAATGGGGCAAATGGCAGGGCATGCTCACCGAAGGGTGCACGGTCTTCATCACTGCCAAATGTGTGCAGAAATATCGCGATAGCAATTTCTATGATTTGAGAGTCAGCGATATTCAATATTTGCAGACCGTCAAAGAGAATAGGATAGAAAAGTTTACCATCATCGCCGATAGTGACGCCATAGATGATACCGTGGTGAATGATATTATCTCGATGGTGGGGGGCAAATCGGGTAAAACGCAGTTGTATTTCCAGATACGGGATACGAAAACCAACAACACGGTACTGCTACGTTCCACCAACAAGACTATCAATCTGTCCTACGACCTCGTTTCATATATCGAGGAAAATCCCAACATGCGATACCATGTCAACTAGGATGAATTCTTCATTTATTTGGCATAATGTTTGTTTTAGAATAGATAATTGCTTAATTTTGCATACAATATTATTAACAATAAAGAAACAAAGAAAATGGAAGTACAGATTACGACCGACAATTTCGAGAGTTACAAGAATGGCAATTTGCCATTGGTAGTGGATTTCTGGGCAACATGGTGTGGTCCTTGCCGCATGATTGCGCCTATCATAGGCGAACTTGCCAATGATTATGATGGCAAAATCGTAGTTGGAAAATGTGATGTGGAGGAGAACGACGACCTCGCCATGCAGTTTGGCGTTCGCAATATTCCCACAATCCTCTTTTTCAAGGGTGGTCAATTGGTGGACAAGTTCATCGGTGCTGCTAGCAAAGACAAGATTGAAGAGAAATTCAAGGCACTGCTCTAATCGGCATTGTCGAAACCGTTATAACAGAAAAGGCGCAAAAGGAATCAAACCCTTTTGCGCCTTTTTGGTCTCATAATGTTTATGATTCCATCGCAGCTTGTTTGTTATCAGATTGCGAAATGTTTGTTATCACGTTGTCGCTTGTTTGTTATCAGATTGCGAAAGCAAATCAATCATCTACCAATATAGGGGTATATTGGTCTGCGATTTGATGCTT
>ENA-UOYA01005449-UOYA01005449.1-activated-sludge-metagenome-genome-assembly--contig:-NODE-5449-length-10085-cov-11.277667_pt1 | contig 10085 bp, 11 predicted proteins | sample MGYA00238163_ERZ764804 | MGnify/ENA primary metagenome ERZ764804 (study PRJEB28919, sample SAMN05720223) | activated sludge metagenome | isolation source: Anaerobic digester | place: Hong Kong...
CTTCTACTACATAACAGCCTCTTGGCTTCATTACACTCAAATCAATTACTATATCTTTAGTAGATTTCACAGGTCTATTTATTACATATTTATTACTAAACTCGTTTGTAATAATCTCTTTTGCATCTTCATAATTATTTCTCTGACTTTTGAATGATTTCATATATATAAATACATGATAGCCATCAGATGTATTATTAACTTTATAATAATTAGATTTAATTGTATCACCTTGTTCGTATAATTTATTTGCAAATTTTAGCATATCCAGAACAGTCTGTATTTTTTCAGATTCGGATATAGATGAACCAAAATCCAGGTCTAAACACCATTCGTTTGTTGGGTCTGTTTGTTCTACAAATATAGATATAGTTCTACCATTAACATAAGTATCAAAATTAGAACTGGTTAATCTGATTGGTTTATTATCAGGTGTATTACGTTTTATTATATACTTATTAATACCAGTTGCAATTACTATAACAACATTTCTATTTTTAGTATTTTCTAATATTAATTGTTTATTTTTAGTATAATAATCATTTATTTGCTGTTCACGTAAGCCTGTTGGATAATATTTATTTATTATTACTATCTCATTATGCTCAGTTTTTTCAGATAATAAATCAACTAATTCTGTTAATATCATTGAAAGTTCTATTTTTTTCTTTTATTAGTCAGACTAACAAATAATTTAATCTCTTTTTCAATATGTTCGTCTAACTTGAATTCAGGATTTTGTTGCTTATATTTATTTATAACTTCAATAATATCTAATATACATTTTTTCAGAAAATCAAAATTTTTATTTATATCTGGTATATTTGAATATTTATTCATGAAATTACTTAATAGTTTTATATTATCCAGATCAACCAGAGGCTCTATATATTTTGATTTTATATCAAGATTAATTAGTTTATTATAATAATTAAGTAAATTGATACATGTCAATAAATCACTAAATTTCAAATTTCTGTATATTAAATCTTTAATAATTTTAATAATATCAATTTTAACTTTTATTGGCTTACTTATAACAAGCATTTTCATTTTTTATTCCTCCTATTAATTTTTCTAGATTTTTTAGTAATTTTAGATAATACTTTATTTCTCTTTTTACGTTTTTCATTGTATTTAGCATTTTTATTACTATCTTTTGCGTTTTTCAGTTCGGAATTTAATTGGTTAATAATAGGTATTACACTACCAGTTCTATCTACTGATTCGTTCGTACAAGAATCTGTCATAATATAATAATCCTTATAATTTCAAGTTTAGAAGAAAAATCGCCAATATATAGTAAATGCTCTATTCTGATCTTTACGAATAGTAGAAAAAGAAGATTTGGCAAATAATACAGCAGGCACAAATCCAGAAGCAGATTGTAATTCTGAATCAACAGGTGGTATTGTTGCAAATATACCTATTTCATTAATATCTGTATAATTACCACCACCACTATAATTACCTGAACCAGGAATACTTGTTGGTTGTGAATTATATTCTGAACTCTTTATGTCAATCTCAATCTCAGAAACAATATATGAATCTATAGGCTTAGTATCAAATTTTATTTGTCTCATATTATTACTAGTATCATCATCTATTCCAGTATCTATCATATAATTGATATTTTTTATACCATGAAAATGATAATATTCGTACAAATCATCATCAAATCTATTTTGTGTATCGTGCCAATAAAAATTTGTATCATCACTTTCTAAATTAACTGAAGTAAAATTATCCGGTGATGAGGAGTAATGTATATATCTGGGATTGTGCATCTTATATTCATATTCGAAAGAATTACCCTGATACAATATATCACTATTACCTTCACTATTTGTTCTATTTTCTTCATATCCAAGAGATATGCCACGTAATATCATCAGTCCAGCTGCGTCATTATAATAATAAGTATACGGATATGCGTCTTCACTCGATCCATCTGTTAATCGTTTACCAAATGATTTCTCTATATTCCACGCTCTACCACTAAATGTTACTATATTAGTACTTTCACGCTTTTCTAATATCTCACCTGTTTTAGGATTTTTAGCTTCTATGATTACCTTATTTTTGGGTAATCTTCTATATTCAACCGAATTACTATTAATAGAATATGAATTTTCATTGTTATTAAATATCAATCCATCTTTGATATTTTTTCTATAATCTTGTAAGTTTAATGTTTCAATACGCATATTTTTTAATTTAACTCCTATTTTTTATGTGTTATAGTGTTGTTATATAATATACTATTTGTCCTATTAATTTCAATTATACTATATTTGGTACTATTATATCACCATCATTTCTAATAATACAATGATTAGACGATTTAACTGATAAATTCGTAATTTCCATCCGTGTCTGACTTTGTAATAACGGTGTTATTCCTAAAATAGGTTGAATACTAATTATAGACAAATTCAAATGAAATTTACCAGAACTATCATTTATCCAGTCAAAATTATTTACAACTATTTGTGGATTGGATTTGTATAAATATTGGTCAGGATCACCTGCATTTTCAATTAAGAAATAAGTATCTTCAGAAAAAGCACCAAATATTACATCAGAAGCCCAAAAATTTAATATATTAGAACTTTCATCTATTAAATTATAATTGAAAAATAAACCAACCATAACAAACGAATCACCAAAATTTTCATAACCACAATATCCGTCTATTGTAAAATTAGAATAATAATATATAGACTGTTGATTATCTATTATTTCTGAACTAAAATTGAAATAAGTATCATATAAAATATTAACTAATACCCATGTATCATCTAAACCAGGTGTATAATCTGTTGATATATATTTAGTATCATCTATTAATTTCCAGACTGCATCCGGGTCATTCAATTCTCGCATATCGCCTGTATCTATATTAAATTCTAAAAATCCTTTTCTGATTACTATACTTGTATCATCCGATTCAATTGTTGAAAATTCTGAAAAATTTATAGGCTCTTCCAGTAATATGAAATCATTAATATTTTTCAATTGCATAGATAAAGGAGCATTTGCATTCAATTTATAAGCAGTTAAATCTATAGCAGGTAAACTATTATTAAATATAATTTCATTAGGTGAATTATAAATATCAAGTTCATTGGATAATATTAAATCATTAAATAATGTATTATTTGTTGATATATCTGCATATCTACTTTCTATTTCTTGCTTTATTATTAAATTAGGTTCTGAATTTTCTATTATATAATAGTTATTATTAAGTCTTAATTGTAAATCAATCATACTAATATGATTATAAAATACCATTTCATCAGGTAATAATCGTTCTTCAAACCAAATATAATTAAGATTATCAGTACGCCTACTTTTAGATTCGTCTATATTTTGGGTAAGTTGTATATATTGATAATCGTTGGATTCAGGTAAGAAATAATTTTTCAGCCACATGTTTATATGCATTTTAGGTATATCAGATAATTTATCATAAAAATCATAAATATAATTTTTTATTTTGTAATATATACTATCTTTAACCAGAAATGAAGTTTCTAATCTACTATCTTGTAATAGAAATAATGTAGGTGGCTTTAACCTGACTCTGAATGGTTTGAAAAAATTAAATATACGTTTCATTAACTCGTATAAGCCGGGTATAACTGTTTCAAGCATGTTATTTATCGAGCCAAAACCTAATACATGTAAATATGTAAATAATTGATTAAATATTTTTAATGTGAATAAATCAAATCTATTTTGTGCTAATTCAGAAGTTAAATTCTCGAATGAATCTAAATATGATTTCATTATGTAATATGCAGGACTATTAATTGATTCTAATAATTTTTTAGAATTAGTATTCAGTATATATCTAAATAATCTTGATTTATCGAATATACAATTTCTGTCTATTTTGAAATTCCTGATTCTAATAGTACCGCTACCAGATATCATTCTAAATTGTATACAACTAATATTATTCAAGTCTAAATATAAAAAGAATTTGCCTTCATTAGTTATTTTCAGGGTATCTGTAGTTTTGTTTATATCAATAATTTTATTATTAGTTGCATCAAAAATTGTAAGTTCTATTAATAAATCATCTTCTTTAATATCTGTAAAAGAATCATCTAACGGCTTGTCTCCAATAAATTCGTAATCTTTACCTTTAACTATATCAAAACTTAATCTTACATAATCACGTTTATTAGTATTATTAGTATTACCAGAATAATAATTAGTAGAACCGATATTATATGTAGTAACACCAAATGGGAATATTTCTAATATAGTAGGAATATTATTTAATTTATGGCGTATAATTATTTCATCATTATAAAACATACAACAATTGGATTTATGTAATTCTACTCGTTGTATATTACAATATATATTTGAGCAATCTGAACATATATCAGGTAATAAATAATTTTTTAAATATGTAGAATTAATTGGAGATTGAATATTAGTATCAAATTCAAAATCAAATATGAATGTTGGTTTATGCGTAATATACTGATTCAAATTACCAGAATAATTTTTAATACTAACAAATGCATTATTATTATTAATAGCCTTATATAAAGTATAAATAATATCAATAGACTCGTCTGACCAATATACATCTGTATTTGGATTATATGAAGACTGATCATAGAATGTATCTAATTGTGGGAAATTAAATGGCTCAATATTAGTCAAATCATCAGGTGATATATTAATAGTATAAAATATATTATCGAATTCAGGAATAGTATCTGGATTTGTAATATTAGTAGTAAAAAAGTTATTTTTGTAATATATATAATTAGATTTATATTCATCTTTATCAGGTCTATATGTTGTTTCCGTCTTGAAAAATGAACTATAACTATCATTATTTCTTAATACAGGTATATTCTTATAGAATTCATTTAATTTAGCTAATTCTATTTTTATATTTTCTACTGATACCTGTTGTGAAATTGTATATTTATAATCATTACTATTTTCCAAATCAGTTTTAATAATTCTATGAATAGGACTCCATTTACCGGAATATATACAATCTATTATATTATTTTCAAATGTAATATCTGAACCTAATTGTAATATTTTACTCTGACCTGTTAGCTCATCACGTGTATATGTATCTAATATTTTATATTTCTTATTATCATACCACACATGAGTAGCATAACCTGTTATATTATCATATTCGAACATACCCGTCTCATATATATAATCGGGTATATAATTATCAATTGGTGTCAATACTCGGAAATATTTAGAATTCAATAAGCATTCTAAAATTGTAAATACTTCTAATAATGATAAATTAATATTAAAATCAGATAATCGTATATTTTCTGGTAATTTACATTTAGATTTATAATCTATATCAGAAAATATATTCAACCAATATTCTGGTAATATATCAGATAATTCAATAATATTAATAGAATTATCTAAATTGATTTTTGATATTAATGTAGTAGATGAATCTTTTAAATATACATTATTATCATCAGTTAATTTAGATTCAGAATCTACTTGTTTAAGTATTGATGTTAACCAGAACATATATTGTTCTTGTAATAATCTATGTAATATTGATACTTCCATAACGGAATCAGGTATAGATGCAGCAGAATCAATAGTAACGTATGGTAATATTGATGGTAGACTGGAATGATTTTTAAGTTCAATAATGTTAGAATTATATACCAGTTTTGTATATTCATTTTCTAATTCTGTATATACCTGGTCTAATCGTTCTGTATTAACAAATATCGATGTATTAATCTTATTAACATCAAATCCTAAAATTTGAATAATATTATTTGCTAATCCTTTATCATAATACCAATTAGGATCATTTGCTACTAATTCTAAATATGGGCGAGTCATAACAATTTTGGATGATTCAATAAATGATTCATTCCAAATTACCTTATTTTTTGCAATAAAATCAGATGGTTTATTACCCTTCTTATCTGTATATAACCACCATTCATTAAATATTTTATTTATGAATCCATAGAATTCAAATACATCTTTTATTATTGCAGATGATCCTTTTTTATGATAATAATTAATCAGATTATTCAAAAATATAGGCTTCTCATCTTCTGCTGATATTACATCTGAATATGGATATCCAAAACTTCTAAATAATTCGTCAAGTGTATAACTGTCTAATGAATAAGTATCAGTTAATTTATTACTGGTACTAACCTTGAATCTCAGTGAAACATACCAATCCATCAGAATCTGACGAATACGAATATGATCATCATTTGCTATAAATGCAGGCTGGTCTAATACATATAAGAAATAATCATTAACAAGTTTACGTTCAGATAATAATGTGGATAATTGTTTATCAGAAAATTGTAAGATAGCAGATATATATTTTAAATTAATAGCATTAGATTCATTATATACATCTTTACCATAATATTCATCATACACAAATAATGGATATATCCGATATTGTTTTAATACTTCAATAGTTCTTAGAAATTCAGATATATCTGAATATATATTTAATTTGTTAGATATTAAACTTGAATATGATATCATATTTTCTCTTTATAATATAAGTCTGAAGTTGGAATAAAACCTATTTGTTCACCACCTGATATTATTTCTTTAATATATTTATCTGAATAATAAATTACAGTTATTTTACTTAAGTCTGATAATTCAGATTGTATCTGGGTAGTCAGAGTTATTATATATTTATCTGAATCAGGTGTTATAGTATAATCAATCTGCGGATTTAATAATTTAGAGTCAAGATATACAAATACACTATCTTTATTTATTGGAATAGGATTAGTAATATTTAGAATACCAGTATTATCGGAAATATAAGTTGTATCAAATTTTTTTCTGTATAAATATAATGTTATATCCATATTATCAAGAAGAAATTTACTATTAGATAATATTAAATGTGCTTGATTGATCAGGTATAATAAAAATAGTTTACATAATTTATATTTATTATTATTAGTCATATCCGTTAATTCAAATGATAATAGAATATCATAAAATTCTAAATTATTACCAACTATATTTAGATAAATATAAATTAATTTTGATAAATCAGATTGTATATTATCAATAGTTGTGTCAGGTAATGAAATAATATTATTAGTTCTGAATATTAATAATTTATTCAAATAAAAAACATCTTCATCTGTTAATCCAAATATATTAGAATCTGTATTAAATGGTAAAGATGAGTCAGTTATGTATATGTATATATTTGATATTCTACAAAATCTATTGACTATATATGAATTAGATTTGAATTCATTATGACTTTTAAATTTATGACTGAAATCTGGATAATCAAAATTATTATTAAATAATAATTCAAATATATTATTTTTTTCAAAATCAGGATTAATTAATTTATCAATATAAAGATTATTCAAATTTAAATGTTTTAATGTCAATTCATTAAAATTCTGTATATTGTTTGATAATGCTATTTCTAATTGAGGAAAGTATAACATATTATAATATTTTTCAAATGAACCCAATTTCAGATAAATATTCAGTTATAGTCATTTTATTCAATCCATGCTTTTTTATTGTTAGTGATTTCAACATTTCAGGTGGATCTGAAATATAAAAATCTTTACCATAAATTTTATTATTACCATCCATATCAGTATTAGTCATATATTCTTGTAATAATATTAAAACAGGTGAATCTGTTTTTATGAAATTTGGTTTATTATCATCTACATTTAAACTAGATAAATCTGTTACATTATGCCCATATACTAAATGAGAATGTTTATCATGCTCATGTTTAATAATATCTTGTAAATTGGATATTAGATTTTCTATATTAGATAATTTTGGAATATTAGTAACAATTATACATTCACTAGTACCATAAAACATACATTCTACTTGTTTACATGTAGTATCGAAAAACGGACATTTTTTTTCTGACATATTATATTTAATTAATAATTATTTATTTAGTTTTAGATGATTGTTTTTGTTTAGTATCAATAATTTTATTCAATTTATCCTGAATATTTAATAAAGATGAATTAATAATCCTATCTCTACTCATTAATTCTAAATAAATAGAACTTATTTCTTTATCATATTGTTTTTTAATATTATCCAATTTAGTTTCATAATCAATTTTAATATAAACAATACAAGCTAATAAAGAGCACATTATCAAAAGTTTTAATATATATGACTTATACTTAGAAATCAAGTTTAGCATAATTTATTTCTTTCAATTAAAATAATATTTAATTTGTTGTTGTATTTTCAGAACCTGTTATTATAATCGCACTACAAGCACATGTATCATATAACCTGGCATTATTTAATGAATTTGTAGTAGTATTATTAGATCCAGATATAATACAATTTACACCATGTATAGGGCACGCATGATAATCAGTAATTCTGGCTAATAATAAACCATTTACAGTTGTATTAGATGAACCGGATATTATTATACCACCGTGTGATGTTTTATCTGTAATTCTTATTTGTTTTCTCATATAACTATTATACCCTTTTCTTGCATATATTTCAAAATTACTGCAGCACCTATTTGTTTACTAACCAGTTCAGGGTCAAATACGCCATCTGCTTTAAATTTACCTTTTACATAATGATTTGAACCTGCCCATAAATATGGTGAATTAATACCACGCTTCCTATAACCCATTCCATTATATGCTTCTAAAAATTGTAATATATTTTCAATTGTCCAATCTATAGGTAAAATTCGCATATTTAGTGCATCAATAGCACTTTCTTCCCAGGTAAACGGTGGATTACCTTTAATAGGTCTACCTTTAGGTACATGAACTGTTCTATTAGTTAATGGATCGCCATTATGTAAATGTTTATTAAAATCAAATGATGCTTCTAATCCATGTATTATACCTACTACATACCATGGAACATTAGTTGAATTTGAAACTTTTTCATATCTATCTTTATTTTTCATTAATTTAGATATAAAATATTCAATATCAGATATTCTGTTATTATTAATAATACAAGTATTAAACAATTCTTTATATGACGCCATAATATTATATATCCTCCTTATTAGAACAAAATTCGTCTAAAATATATAAAACACCAGAACTTAAATTTCCATATTCTAAATATTTATTTTTTTCTAGTATTATTATATACATACCAAAAATATTTTCATAGAAACATATAAAATGCTTTTTTATACTAAGGTCAGCCATTAAATTATCCAAAAAAGTTTGTTTGGATATAGTTAGATTATTATATGGAATTGTACCTTTTAATGGTGATATAAATTTACATATATAATATATTTTAGACATAATTATAAATATATACCTCTTTATTTTTTGATATGTGTATTATGTATATATTCATAATATTTTGTCCTATAAATATAGGATTAAATATACATTTTAAATTTGTAAATGCTTATAAAAATCTGGATTTTTAATAAAAAATTCCATTAATTGGTGTGCAATCAAATCTATTATTCTATGGATTTTAGTATTAATATCATCTTCGCCACCATTAAATAATAAAGTATGTAATATCTCGTGTAATAAAACTACTTTTTTAACATCATCTTCTAAATTTTTTTCTATATATATTGTTTGCTTATCGTAACAAGTAAGACCATATACCCGTTCGTTGGATTGGTGGTCATCGTATGTAAGATTTTCTTTCTCTTCTATCTTATAAATTATTGAGCCTACATGTATTTCTTGTGGTAAAACAAATTTATTTTTTTTAGGCATTATAATAAAAAACTCCAAAAATAATAAGTTGTATAATTAATACTATTACAATAACAAAAGATGGAGTATGCAGATATCAAAATCACACATACTCCATCTAAAAAATAAGACTAGAATCTGAAAGAATAGATATTTATTTTATAAAATTATAAACCATCTGTTTCTTCTTCTAAAATAGTATTTATAGCACTTGTTGTTAGAGATTCCTTTACTTCTTCTTCTGCACCCTTAACTACATCAGATATATTATCAATAGTCTCATCATCACTTTCATATTCTTCATCACCTACCTTTTCTTCATCACTTTCAACTTTATCC
>ENA-UOYA01005456-UOYA01005456.1-activated-sludge-metagenome-genome-assembly--contig:-NODE-5456-length-10075-cov-62.373054_pt1 | contig 10075 bp, 8 predicted proteins | sample MGYA00238163_ERZ764804 | MGnify/ENA primary metagenome ERZ764804 (study PRJEB28919, sample SAMN05720223) | activated sludge metagenome | isolation source: Anaerobic digester | place: Hong Kong...
GCAGCACGGTTATCTACCGTTCGATGACCGTTTTGGAGAATACAACCATCAAGGATATAATCGCGGGTTGGCCTGAGCTACCTTATGAGGGGGATCTCGGCAAACTTACAGGAATTATTTCCGACCAAAGGACCAAACAACCATTAGCCGACATTCTTGTCACGGCGGCTGGTTACCAGACCATCACGGATGCTACCGGTCGCTTCGATTTCAATCAAATTCCTGTAGGGGCACACAATATCTCAGCCATTTCTATTGATGGCGCCTATATTTCTTATCAACAAGAAGCCAATATAATGGCAAATCTTTCAACGCCGGCAGTGATCGCGATGACTCCATTGCCTGAAGTCAATGTCACATTTATTGTTAGAGTCCCTGACCAAGCGATTGGTGCGCCAGTTCGATTAGCTGGTAATCTTTACCAAATGGGCAATGTTTATGCGGATTTGTCGAATGGTGTTAGCAGTCTTGCTTCACGGATGCCTATCCTGAGCCGTTTGGACGATGGCAAATACTCCTTGCAGCTCAAATTCCATGCTGGTAATGCGCTAGTTTATCGTTATACCCTTGGCGATGGCTACCTCAACGCTGAACGCGATAAAGATGGCAAACTGGTTACCAGGCGGATAATTATTCCAGATCATGACGTGACCATTGAAGATGAAATCGCATCTTGGGGTGTGGCAGGTGTAGAACCGATTACGATTAAAGTTACTGTCCCAGCGGAGACACCAGCCGAGGATTCAATTTTCATTCAGTTACAGCAAGGGACTTGGCAGCAACCCCTTCCAATGTGGCCAATGGGCAATAATCAATGGATGATTTTGCTCTTCCTCAACCCTGAGGCAAGGCAAAACACGCAATATCGTATTTGCCGTAACGCCGAATGTGATCTTGCATACGATGAAGCGAGTTACGCAACGCCAATTGCGTTAGCTGACATAACTGCTAACACAAGCCTACATACAGTCTCCAACTGGCATGCCTGGCAGCCTCAATTAGGCAGCACTCAAGATTCATTTAGGTTTGGCAATGACACAGAACTTATTGGGGTTGAATTTCTTCCGGACTATCAACCCTCGGATCTTAATCGTTATCGCGATAGTTTAAAAGAGCTGAAACAATCGGGTTTTAATTGGGTTGTTTTCACGCCCACTTGGAAAGTTGGCATATCAAATAATCTCCCTCAGCTCTCCCCTAACCTAGGGCAAAGCATGTTGATGATGGATTTAGCTGATTTGGTGCAGTTAGCCAAAGAAAGCGGTTTTACAGTTGGGCTTTACCCGCGTCTGGATTTTTCGACAGATTCAGCGGAGTGGTGGCAAAACTCAAAACGGGATGCGCTGTGGTGGCAGCAATGGTACCAGGAATATGAGCGTTTCGTGATAAGCTATACGCAGTTCGCTGCTAATACTAAGGTTGACCAACTTATTCTTGGCGGTGTAGATGTCAGCGCCAGCCTCCCGGGTGGCGTCGAAACCACAATAGACAACAAAGGCACACCTAAGAACGCCGATCAACTATGGGAAGCTTTACTTCAAAAGGTAAATCAGTATTACCCCGGTCGATTACTTTGGGCTTTACCTGTTGGAGAGTCAGAGCTCCCCAAATATACTTTTTACGATCAAATCGACGGCTTTTACTTGCAGTTTCAACCTCCTGCTGATAATTATTCGGGCTATGACCCACAAACCGTAGATAGTACCCTGAATAACATAGCGGCTAATTTCCAACGGAGTTTAGACGATAAGCAATATTTTGCTGGGTTGAACGCGCCTGCGCTTTCTGCGGACGATTTTACTTGCCCATCTGCCGACTGCCTAATCAGCCCCAGAGCATCAGCCTATAATGCCTACCCCGCAAATTTAGATACCCAACTGAACTTTTATCGAACTTATCTCAGCGCACTTAGTCAACGAAGCTGGGTGCAGGGCATCAGCTCGCGCGGCTTTTTCCCAATCGTCAAACTACACGACTTTTCCTCATCTATTTACGGTAAACCTGCAATGCAACTGCTGTCTAACAGCATAACAGATGCTGAATAAATACCTAGGAAGGAACAAGTGGAACGCAAACTCATAGAACAAGAGCTCTCAAAGATAGGCATTTCAAACCCTCAAACGATTTTCTATAACCTCAACCGAGCAGAATTAGTTGAAGCTGCTTTAGCCAACCAAGAAGGCAAGTTTTCTCAGGCTGGTGCATTTGTCGTCAATACCTCGCCATATACTGGTAGATCCCCTAACGACAAATACCTGGTTACCAATGGCGATCCAGATTTATGGTTTGCCAGCGGTACACAGGCAATGGATGATAAGACTTATGCAGCGTTAAAGGCTAAGATGATGGCACATATGCAGCAACAGCCGCTCTTCGTGAGGGATATGCGCGCCGGCGCTGATCCAGACCAAACGCTCAAGATTCGCATTGTCACAGACCTAGCCTGGCATAACCTTACCGCCAGTAATATGTTTATTCCCCTTTCTGCCGATAAACCTGTCATAGATCCTGACCTGACTGTAGTAGCCGCTACTTCATTCGCTGCTGACCCAGCAACGGATGGGGTACGCTCGCCAGCATTTATCATTATGAATTTTGAGGAAAAGCTGGTGCTGATCGGCACCACACGCTATGCGGGTGAAATTAAAAAGTCTGTTTTTACGTTTATGAATTATGTGATGCCCAAACGCGGGGTACTTTCTTTGCATTGTTCAGCCAACATGGGCGCTGCAGGTGACGTCGCCTTGTTTTTTGGGCTCAGTGGCACAGGGAAAACCACACTTTCTTCTGACCCACAAAGAAGGCTGATAGGTGATGATGAACATGGCTGGAATGAGCGAGGTGTTTTTAACTTCGAAGGCGGCTGCTATGCCAAGACTATCCGCATTAATCCGGAATTAGAACCTTTAGTGTGGTCAGCTATTAACCGCTTTGGCTGCTTGTTGGAAAACGTCCCATTGGATGCCCAGCGCCGACCGGATTTTGATAGCAGCGCGATTACTGAAAACACGCGGGCATCTTACCCGCTGGATTTTATTCCCAATTACGAACCTTCTGGGCAAGGCGGGCACCCGAAACATATCTTCTTGCTCACCGCAGATGCTTTTGGCGTGCTTCCACCCTTAGCGAAGCTGACGATTGAACAAGCAATGTACTATTTTCTTAGCGGTTATACTTCCAAATTAGCCGGTACCGAGCGCGGCTTAGGTGATAAGCCCGAAGCGACCTTCTCAGCTTGCTTTGGAGCACCCTTTTTGCCGCTTAAGCCTTCAATCTATGCCAATCTCCTCGCCGAAAAGTTAGCGCAACATCAAACCCATGTTTGGCTGCTCAACACGGGTTGGTCTGGCGGTGGCTATGGTGTAGGCAAACGCATCGCGCTCCCGCTTACGCGTGCAATGATCAATGCTGTCCTTTCCGATCAGCTCAACAATGTGGAGACACATCGTCACCCCATATTCAACCTGGATATTCCTAATGAAGTTGAAGGCGTTCCTCAAAATGTCCTCAACCCAGAGTTAGCGTGGACAGATCCAGCTTATTATCAACAAGAAGCACTTCAATTAGCGCACAGATTTGCTGAAAACTTTAAGAAATACGAAAAGACAGTTCCACTGCAGGTGCGTGCCGCTGGTCCTCGCGAGACGCTCTGATTGACAATTTGTTTGTACCTTTGGAAAGGAGTTCCTATGGATAAGTTCATCATTCACGGAGGCAAACCTCTAACCGGGACGATGGTCCCATCGGGTAACAAGAACGCTGCCCTTCCCTTGATGGCAGCTTGTTTGCTCACCGAGGAGCCGATTATCCTGCACAATATGCCTAAAATTACTGATACCCAGACAATGCGTAGGCTGATGGAAAGTTTGGGGGTGCAAGTGCGGCAAATCGATGCTTCTTCTTTTGAGTTCGTCGCTAAAGATATTCATCCTTCTGATCTTGACCCCGATCTTTGCCAACAAATCCGCGCTTCTATCTTGTTGGCTGGGCCCATGTTAGCGCGCTCAGGGGAGCTTGTACTTCCCCCTCCAGGCGGAGATGTGATCGGACGGCGGCGGGTTGATACGCATATTTTGGCGCTTAATAAACTTGGGGCGCTGTTTTCGTACAATGATTGTTTTCATTTTTCTGCCCCTCAACTAAAAGGAGCTGAAATCTTGCTGGACGAAGCCAGCGTTACAGCGACTGAAAACACGATAATGGCAGCGGTAAAGGCTGAAGGGCGCACCATAATCCGCAATGCAGCTTCTGAACCGCATATTCAGCAGCTTTGTCAGTTCCTCAATCTGCTGGGTGCTGATATCAAAAATATTGGCTCGAACACATTAATCATTGATGGTGTCAAGGAGTTGCATGGCGGAGAGTTTACCATCGGTCCAGATTACCTCGAGGTGATCAGTTTTGTCGGCGCGGCTGTAGTAACCCATGGCGAAATTCGCATCAAAGACGCTGGCGTTGAGCATCTCAAAATGATTCAACTCGTGTTTCGACGCTTAGGCGTTGATTTTGACTTTATTGGTGATGATGTCTGGGTTGGCTCTAATCAGCGGCTCGTCATCGAACCAGATTTAGGTAACGCCATCCCCGAAATCAGCGTGATGCCCTGGCCGTCTTTCCCTACCGACTTGATGAGCATCGCGATTGTGGTTGCCACGCAATCTATTGGCAGCATCCTCTTTCATGACTGGATGTACCCCAGCCGCATGTTCTTTACGGATAAGTTAGTCTCAATGGGCGCTCAAATTGTGCTCTGCGATCCACACCGTTGCATTGTGCAAGGTCCAACCCGATTAAACGGTGAAAAATTAGATAGCCCGGATATCCGTGCAGGGATTGCGCTCGTCTTGGCGGCGCTTTCTGCTAAAGGTACATCGGTTATCCGCAACGTGAGCCAAATTGACCGTGGTTATGAAAACATCGATCAAAAATTAGCTGCACTTGGGGCTGATATTGTCCGTGAAAATGGGAATAAGTGAGAGAAATAAAGAGAGAGAGCAAATGCTCTCTCTTTTCAATACAAATCTAGTTCTTTTTACTCGTAACGACCTCTAGGAACTGATCGACGACTTCCCGGAGCATCGGCTCAGGTAAAGCTCCGACTTGGCGATGCACTACTTTTCCATCAGCTATCATTAACATCGTCGGAATTCCTTCAACATTGTATTTGCTTGCCCATTGTTGATTTTCATCGGTGTTGACCTTCGCCACGATGAGTTTATCCGCATATTCTTTGGCAATCTTCTCTAAAATGGGCGCGACCATCCGGCAGGGACCGCACCATGGTGCCCAAAAGTCCACTATTACAGGGACGGGCGATTCCAGCACAGTCTTCTGGAAAGCTGCATCAGTCACATTAATCGGTTCACTTATCATTGATAATCTCCTTCAATTAATTTCTGTGGATAGTATACATGAATAATTTCCATGAAAAGTTTTAACCTTATTCAACTTTATTACAATCCAAGTTTCATAAGCAAATGCGGGCCAAGAACTAAGATACCCACAATAACAGCTATCGTAGCCGCAAAGAGGACAGCTGCAGCTGCAACGTCTTTACCCACTTGGGCGAGAGGATGACGCTCGGGGCTAGTCATATCAACGATGCTTTCCAAAGAAGTATTGATAAATTCTGCTGTCCATACCATGCCGATTACTAAAAGGATTGCCACCCACTCCATGCGCGCTAATTGGAGCCAAAAACTGAGGACCATGACCACAATCATAACGGCTGAATGGATCCAGGCGTTTTTTTGTGTGCGCATAACATAGCGCAGTCCTCGACCGGCATACTTGAAAGAGTTACCGCGAGAATGAATAAACAACTTTAGCGCTGAAGGCTTTTTCCATTGAGGTTGCTGGTCTGGAACGACTGAATCCATGGCTTGCTCTCCTTTTCAGACTGCTGATAGGTCTGATCAAGCCTTATTATAAGGATAAACGAACTTTTGGTGGGGCTTATTTGGAAGTTTTGGTTTACGGAAGGAAAAAATGCGGTAAAATATAAGCCCAAGCGGGTGTAGCCAAGTGGTAAGGCAGTAGCTTCCCAAGCTACCATTCGTGGGTTCGAATCCCATCACCCGCTCTTTTTATTTGATGATTATATTTTTTTCCTCATTCTTCATTTTTTGAATATGATATCAAACCATGATAATGAAAATCTGAATAAAGTCCCTATCGCTCAAGCACTGGCTGCAGCGTTTCTGTTTGCCTGCTCAACACCGCTCTCAAAAATCCTGCTGGGTGATATCGACCCGATCCCATTGGCGGCTTTCCTTTACTTGGGCAGTGGCTTAGGCGCGTTCTTGCTGCGCTGGGTGATGAAAGCGCGCCACCCACAACAGCCCTCCGAAGCCAGGCTTTCCCGGTCTGACTTCTCGTGGCTAATGGGCGCCATCTTTTTCGGTGGCGTTCTAGCACCAATTGCTTTGCTCTTTGGGCTACGCAACACGCCTGCGGCTACCGCCTCTTTGCTGTTGAATTTTGAGGGCGTTGCTACTACCCTGATCGCTGCTATGATCTTCAAGGAAGCCATTGGCAAGAGAGTGGCGCTATCCGTTGGTTTGATCACATTAGCTAGCATTATCCTCTCCTTCGGTGGCGGTGAATGGGGGCTCTCAGCCGGTGCGGCACTAATCCTTCTGGCTACGGTTTCCTGGGGCTTGGATAACAACTTTACACGCAACATTTCAGAACGTGATCCCCTTCAAATTGTGATGATGAAAGGCTTTGGCGCAGGCATATTTTCTTTGATGCTCACGTTTGCGCTTGGCGAGCCCTTGCCGGACCTGAGCAGCATGCTGATGGCTGGTGCGCTCGGCGCTGTCAGTTATGGCTTGAGTATTGCATTGATCATTTTGGCGATGCGGAATCTAGGCTCTGCCAGGGCGTATGGTTGGTTTGGAACTGCTCCCTTTATAGCTATGCTTTTCAGTTTAGCAATTTTTCGGGAGCCTCCTATGTCAACTTTGTGGATTGCCTTGCCTTTTATGCTAGCCGGCGCCTGGTTGATGGCAACCGAGCACCATAGCCACCACCATGTTCACGCACTTATTATTCATGAGCACGCGCACACTCACCCGGACCCGCATCATACGCATGTTCACGAGGGCTTAGACCCAACGCAAAGGATTACTCACAGTCATCCGCATGAGCATGCCTATTTAGAGCACGAACATGAGCACACCCCCGATATTCATCATCGGCATGCGCATTAGGGAGTTTTACACTTTTTAGTAAGAAAAATATTGGTTCTAACCAGAGACAGGGTTGGGTCTACCCGTCTCCTTATTCTACTTCCCTAATTAAGCGGCGATATTCACAATATTCGCATTCAGGATTAGCTTCGGGCAGCGTATCGCTTTCTAAAACTGTTTTCATCTCCAATAATGTGGGGCTAACCCAAGTATCATCGCCATGATGGGAGAGGATCGAGAGATCAAATTCGAGTTTGTTTTCAAAAAATGTGCGGTTCTTTAAGGCATTGGCGAAAACGAAATAACCAACCGGAGAGACCTTGAAACCCATTTTCCTAAAAATCCACTGATAGATTTCCATTTGACGCTTATAAGCCTGTTTATACTCATCCTCTAAGCTGATTTCGCTTGCAGTAGAAGTAGCTTTGTAGTCTACGATGTGGAGTTCTCCTTGCGGTGTGACCCAAACGTCATCAATAATCCCCTGAACCTGGAAGCCTGTTTGTTCATCCACAACGGAAGCTCCTACATAGTGGTAAACATCATCCCTCCAAATGGGGAGATCAGGATGAAGAAACGGGACGGCATTGATGCCATACTGAACCATAATTGGATGAGGTTGCTGGAGTTCTCGGTAGTAATCAAATTCTTGCTTCAGGAGGTAATCAACCGCAGAATTAAGCGGCCAGCCTGGCATGGAAGGTTGGGCTAAGCCGAGTTTCCGATCGAGATAGAAACAACGCGGGCAGTTGATAAAAAGGTCTATCTTAGATCGAGAAATTGCATAAGTTTCAGAAGCATTGTTGTAGCGATTGCGTTGCCGCTGTTTGTATGTGGTCATCGCCTTTCCCTCCCAAGTTAGTTCTACATGTTTTTATTAAATTATATCCAAGGTGTTTCGATTAAATAAACAGCAGACCCCAATTCAGTCTGCTGTCGAATTAGATATTCTTGGTTATTAGGCTAATGCTTTTTTGTAAACCCGATGATTCTTGTAAAAAGTACAGCCAAGGTTAAGCAAATCTTTACGCATCTGTTCCGCTGTTTCTGCTACCTGGGTCAGCTCGGCATGCTGGTAGCGCGGGTTAGATTTGACTGATTTAATCAAGATTTCATAGATTAGCGCATTACCACCAAAGCCTTGCGCTTCTGGCAAAATCCCTATGCCATTAAAGTCGATCCAATTGGTCTTATTGATTTCCTGCAGAATGCGCAAGATTTCTATTGGTCCTAACTTGCCATTGTTCTTTTTGAATGCTGCGGAGACATCCGGAAAAGGCAGCACAAACCCAACCACTTTATCGCCTTTGAGCACCAATTGCAGCAGTTCAGGGATGACTAAAATAATTGCATTATCGACCACAAAGTTAATTTCCCGCTCTGTAAGAGGATAATATTCCCAATTATTGACGAATGCACCATTATAGGCTTCACGTATCTTCGGAGCCCATTTGCGGACTTCGGCTTTGTTCTTAAAGTTCTTTATAGTCAGTGTGCCGCGTTTTTTAGCTATACTCGCAGCTTTGGCTACTTTTTCGGGCACTTCCAAATTCTGTGGATCAATATAACTGGAAACGAAATCAACTTCCTTGACAAAACCGTAATTTTCAACCAAATCGCGGTAATAAGGATAGTTGTAGTTCATCATGTTCATCATTTGATGGTGCTCAAAGCCCTCGATCTGAATTCCATAGCCATCCAATGGACCAAAACCCTTTGGACCAACCAGCCGATCCATCCCGCGTGCTTTCGCCCATTCCACCACACGGTCAAAGAGCGCATTCGCGACCTCCTGGCTATTGATGCAGTCGAACAAATAAAACTCAGCATCTTTGGTGTGGTGATAGGCATTAAAGGGCTTATTCTGCAAGGCGGCAATGCGACCTACAACCTCGTCCCCATCCATTGCTAAAAAGAAATCCGCATCCGAATGATCATAATAGGGATGCTTCTTAGGGTTCATCATCGCATAGATATCACTTTTGATCGGTGGAGTGAACTGGGGACAATCTTCATAAAGCCGATACTGAAATTCAACAAATTGCTTTTGCAGTTTCTTGCTATTTACAGGAATAATGTTTACCATGAATTCTCTTTCTATTGCATAAATTTGTTAGTGATAGGCTGTACTAATCTGATATTATAAACCCACAAAACAAGCTTTCGTTACAGTTTTATCAGGCTTGCCATCACTCCGTGCCTGATTTATAATCTGCCTGTTTTCAAATAAGCAGTGAGAGGTTTATTAAATGATTGATGTGAATGAATTGCGCAAAGGTGTTACTTTCCAAGTGGATAGTGAGCTTTATAAAGTCTTAGACTATACGCACAATAAGCCAGGTCGCGGGACTGCTACCATCCGGGTGAAAGCACGTAACTTGCGCAAGGGTAATACGCTTGAAATGACGTTTATCTCCGGGGATCGTGTGCAAGATATCCAGCTGGATTACCACAATGTGCAATACCTTTACCGAGATGATAACTTCTTCTATTTCATGGATATGGATACCTTCGAACAGCCTGCCATTCCAGCTGAGCTGGTTGGAGATTATGCCGGCTTCCTCAAAGGCGATATGGAAGTTAAGCTGACATTTTTTGGTGACGAACCCTTAGATATTGAATTGCCAACCAGTGTAGATTTAGAGGTCGTTTCAGCAGAACCCGCAGCGCGAGGTAATACCGCCACAGGTGTCACAAAACAAGTCGTCACCGATACGGGGCTGAAAGTTCAGGTTCCCTCCTTCGTTGAAGAAGGTGATGTCATCCGTGTGGATACCCGCACAGGGGAATACATCACCAGGGTTTAGTTTATAAAATGAAAACACCCTATGGCAAGGAGTGCCGTTTCTTTTATGGGGACTATTACCGTGGCAGGAATTTTG
>ENA-UOYA01005457-UOYA01005457.1-activated-sludge-metagenome-genome-assembly--contig:-NODE-5457-length-10073-cov-4.763825_pt1 | contig 10073 bp, 8 predicted proteins | sample MGYA00238163_ERZ764804 | MGnify/ENA primary metagenome ERZ764804 (study PRJEB28919, sample SAMN05720223) | activated sludge metagenome | isolation source: Anaerobic digester | place: Hong Kong...
CGAGATCTACACACAGGCATACACTCTTTCCCTACACGACGCTCTTCCGATCGGCTCGCGCAGCACGAGCTGCACCCGTGCGGCCCCGCCCGGCGCGATCGCCTCGCCGTCGAGCACCGCCAGCGTGCCGGTGACCGACGCGGCGCCGACGTGCACGTGGACCGGCGTGCCCGATCGCAAGGCCCGGGGCTCGCCCGGCCACACGAGCAGCGTCGCGTCGAGCCGGTCGGTGCCCAGCTCCACGTCGGGCGCGACCAGCCAGGCGCCCCGGGGCACCACGGCGCGGTCGACGCCGGCGAGTCCGATCGCGCACCGCTGCCCGGCCCCCGCGCGCTCGACCGTGCGGTTCTGCGCGTGCAGGCTGCGGACCCGCGCGCGTCCCCCGCCCGGGGCGATCGCCAGCTCGTCGCCGATCGCGACCGTGCCCGCGTGCGCGGTGCCGGTCACCACCGTGCCGACGCCGTCGAGCACGAACGCGCGATCGACCGCGAGACGGAACGCGCGTCCGGCGTTGCGGTGCGCGGGCACGCGCGTCGCCGCCCGAGCGAGCAGCGCGCCCAGCGCGTCCAGGCCGTCGCCGGTGTGCGCCGAGACGGACACGATCGGCCAGTCCGCCATCCCGGTCCCCGCGCACAGCGCCCCCGCCTGCGCGACGACCTCGTCGCGCCGGGCCGGCTCGGCGCGATCGGCCTTGGTGACCACCACCGCGCCGCGGGCGATGCCGAGCAGCGACAGCACCGCCGCGTGCTCGCGCGTCTGCGGCATGACCCCGTCGTCCGCGGCGACCAGCAGCAGCGCGAAGTCGATCCCGGTCGCGCCGGCGAGCATCGTGTGCACCAGGCGCTCGTGGCCCGGCACGTCGACGAAGCCCAGCCGCGCGCCGCCCGGCAGGTCGAGGTACGCGAAACCGAGCTCGATGCTGATGCCGCGTCGCCGTTCCTCGGGCAGTCGGTCGGTGTCGACGCCGGTCAGCGCGCGGACCAGCGTCGTCTTGCCGTGATCGATGTGCCCGGCCGTGCCGACGATCACGGCGCCGCTCCGCCCGGCGCCGGCGCCGGCGGCAGGCCGAGGCGCCGGCGCAGCGCGCCGAGCTGCGCGGCGAGCGGCTCCGGCGACTCGAGGCAGCGCAGGTCGAGCACCAGCCGGTCGTCGGCGATGCGGCCGATCACCGGCCGCGGCAGCCCGCGCAGCGCGGCGGCCAGCGCGTCGAGGGCCCGTCCGGTGCCCGAACGTCCGACCGGCGCGATCGCGAGCCCCGCCGACGGCAGCCGATCGACCGGCAGCGAGCCCGAGCCGATCTGCCCCTGCGTGGCGACGACCGACACCGCGTAGCGCGGCGCGAGCGCGGCGGCGAGCTCGGGACACAGCGCGTCGGCCAGTGCGCGGATCGCGTCCACCGGGCGCGTCAGCAGGCGCAGCGTCGGCAGGTCGCGCACCAGCCGCTCCGGCCGCAGGTACAGCCGCAACGTGGCCTCGAGCGCCGCCAGCGGCAGCTTGCTCACCCGCAGCGCGCGCTTCATCGGGAAGCGGCGGATCCGGCCGATCGTCTCGCGCGAGCCGACGATCAGCCCGGCCTGCGGTCCGCCGAGCAGCTTGTCGCCGCTGAACGTCACGACGTCGCAGCCGGCGGCGAGCTTCTCGCCCGGCATCGGTTCGCGGGGCAGGCCGTGCGCGGCGAGGTCGACGAGCGAGCCGCTGCCCAGGTCGGTCGCGAGCGGCAGGCCGCGCGCGTGCGCGATCGGCGCGAGCACCGCCTCGTCGACCGAGGCGGTGAAGCCCTGCACCGCGTAGTTGCTGGTGTGGACCTTCATCAGCAGCGCGGTCCGCTCGGTGATCGCGCGCTCGTAGTCCTGCGGGTGCGTGCGGTTCGTCGTGCCGACCTCGACCAGCGTCGCGCCGGCCGACGCCATCACGTCGGGCATCCGGAACGCGCCGCCGATCTCGACGAGCTCGCCGCGCGACACGATCACCTCGCGGCCGCGCGCGAGCGCCGCGATCGTGAGCAGCACCGCCGCCGCGTTGTTGTTGACGACGGTCGCGGCCTCGGCCCCGGTGAGCGTGCACAGCAGCTCCTCGACCACGCTGTCCCGATCGCCCCGACCGCCCGACGCGAGGTCGTACTCGAGGTCGTTCGGCGCGGCCATCGTCGCCATCAGGTAGGCGAGCGCCTCGTCGGCGAGCACCGCCCGGCCGAGGTTGGTGTGGATCACGGTGCCGGTCAGGTTGACGACGCTCCGCATCCGGGGGGCGAGGCGCGCCGCGACGCGGCCCGAGACCGCGTCGGCGAGCGCCGGTGCGGCGAGCGCGGTGCGCTCGAGCGTCCCATCGAGCACCTGGCGCCGCAGGTCGTCCACGAGCGCGCGCACCTCGCCGGCGACGCAGACGTGCCCGTGCTCGTCGACCAGCGCCGCCACCGCGGGCAGCCTGAGCAGCCGATCGACCGAGGGCAGGTCCTTCGGGCGGGCCTTCGAACCGTCGACGACGGATTCATCGGGCCGGGCCATCACGCGCCCCCTTCGTCGGGATCCGGCGGCCCTTCGCCGAACAGCAGCAGGTAGTTGAGCCCGTGGCGCGCCAGCCCGGTCTCGGCGACCAGCAGGTCGAGCGCCACGCTCGCCAGGTCGTCGGCGACCGGATCGACCTGCGGATCGCGGTCGGTGTGCACGATCTTCAGGTAGTGGTGGCACGCGTCGCAGGACTCGGCCTGGACGGCCGCCTGCGCCGCGCGCGCGCCCCCCTCGGCGTCGTCCGACCCGGCCGGGTCGAGCGATTGGAACGCCAGCCGGCCCTCGACCCCGCAGCGCGGGCACTTCGAGCGCGACACGTGCCACTGCAGGCTGCACAGCGCGCAGTGCAGGTAGCGCTGCCCGAGCGACTCGCCGCTCGAGCGGGTGATGCTCGCGACCGGCGGGCTGCCGCAGCACGGACACGCCGCGTCGTCGTGGATCCGCCGCACCGGGTCCCCCAGCTCGCCCACGCGCGCGCGCGTCGACAGCAGCAGGTGCGTCCAGTAGACCTGCAGCCCCGCCGCGACGATCGGGGCGGCCGCGAAGTCCAGCCCGGTGGGCGTGCGCTCGAGCAGCGCGTCGGCCTGTGCCTCGAGCGCGTCGACGGACCACGACGCGATCGCGCCGAGGGTCGCGCGGGCGGCCTCGGGCGCGTGCGGCGCGACCGCGGCCGCGATCGACGCGACCGCGCCGCGCCACGCGCCGTCGCGCGGCCAGTCGCGCGCCGGCAGCGGCGGCAGGCCCGACGCGTGCGACCGCGCGAGCTGCGCCGCATCGGGCAGCGCGACCGCCGGCATCGCCGCGAGCGCCGCCTGCTGGGCGGCGGCGATCCGCGCGGCGAACGCGAGGTAGTCGCCCATCGCGTGGCCGCGCGAGCGCTGCACCAGGCGCATCGACCGTTCGGCGAACACCGTGGTCCGCTCCGGCCAGACGAGGAACGGCGTCGAGCCGCCCGCCGCGCCGCACGCCCGCCGATCGCCCACCGTCACCGGCCCTTCGTCACGTCCTGGTGCCACAGCGGATGGTTGAGCCGCGCCCAGCTCTCGCTGACCGTGCCCCGGGTCATCGCACGCACCGTCCCCTTGACCCAGATCGCCGCGTACACGTGGACGATCGTCGCGAGGATCAGCACCACCGCCGAGATCGCGTGCAGCAGCACCGCCGCCCGGGCGACGGGGATCGGCACCGAGGGCGCGAAGTAAGGCCGCCAGAACAGCAGGCCGGTGGCCAGCAGCACCAGCAGCGACACGGCCATCAGCCAGAACACCACCTTCTGCCCGTAGTTGTACTTCCCGACCGGAGGCAGCTTCGCCTTCTCGCCGCGCAGCATGTCGCCCATGTGCGCCTTCCACTCGCGATCGGCCGCGGTGATCCGGTTCTCCTTCCACAGCCTGAGGAACAGCCCGAGGAAGCTCAGCGCCATCAGCACGCCGAGGAACGGGTGCAGGATCCGCGCCCAGCTCCCGCCGCCGAACAGGTTGCTGAAGAAGTACATCGACGGGTGGAAGAACGCCAGGCCGGAGAGCCCCGCCAGCACGAACATCAGCGCGATGAACCAGTGGTTCATCCGGTCCCGGTCCTCGTAGCGTCGCAGCATCCGCTCGGCCATCACGCGTCCTCCTTCTCGCCGGCCTTCTCCTCGATCGGGCCGACCTTCATGTAGTGGAAGAACCCGGCGACGACCGCGCCGATCATGCCCGCGACCGCGAGCGGCTTGGCCAGGCCCTTCCAGACCGCGACCATCGGATCGATCCGCGGATCGGCGGGCAGGTCCTCGAGCTCGGGCCGGTCGGCGTGCTTCATCACGTACATCACGTGCGTGCCGCCGACGCCCTGCGGGTTATACAGCCCCGCCTTCTGGAAGCCGCGCTCGCGCAGCTCGCCGGCGCGCTTCTCGCCGTACGACACCATCTCGGCCTTGGTGCCGAACGAGATCGCGCCGGTCGGGCAGGTCTTCACGCAGGCCGGCTCGAGCCCGACCGCGACGCGGTCGGAGCACAGCGTGCACTTGTACGCCTTGTTGTCCTTCTGGCTGATCCGCGGCACGTCGAACGGACAGCCCTTCACGCAGTACCCGCAGCCGATGCAGTTCTCCGACACGAAGTCGACGATGCCGTTCGAGTACTTGACGATCGCGCCCGGCGACGGGCACGCCTTCAGGCAGCCCGGGTCCTCGCAGTGCATGCAGCCGTCCTTGCGGATCAGCCACTCGAGGCTGCCCTGGGTGGGCTCGACCTCGAAGAACTTCATCACCGTCCACGAGGTCGGGGTGAGGTCGGTCGGATTGTCGTAGACCCCGACGTTCGTGCCGACCTCGTCGCGCAGGTCGTTCCAGGTCATGCACGCGACCTGGCACGCCTTGCAGCCGATGCACTTCGACTCGTCGATCAGCTTGGCGACCTCGGGCGTCTGGCGCACCGAGGGCGTTGCGGTCGTCGTGGCCGAGCGGGCCACGACGTCCTGGCTCTGCAGGGAAGCCATCGTTCAGCTCCTCACGCTTTCTCGATGTTGACCAGGAACGCCTTGAACTCCGGCGTCTGCGAGTTGGCGTCGCCGACGAAGGGGGTCAACGCGTTGGCGAGGTACCCGTTCTGCGTGACCCCCTTGAAGCCCCAGTGGATCGGGATCCCGACGTGGTGGACCTTCTTTCCGTCCACGTCGAGCGCCTTCATCCGTTTGGTGACCACGCAGGCGGCCACGACCTCGCCGCGGTTCGAGCGCACCTTCACCCGGTCGCCCTGCTTGATGCCCTTCTCCCTCGCGAGTTCCTCGCCGATCTCGACGAACGGCGCCGGCTGCACGATCGCGTTGCTGCGCGAGTGCTTGGTCCAGTAGTGCAGGTGTTCGGTCAGCCGGTAGGTGGTCGCCGCGTACGGGAACTCCTTCGCGGTGCCGAAGGCCTCGAGATCGCCCTTGTAGACCCGGGCCGCCGGGTTGCTGACGGCCTTCGGGTTGGTCGGGCACATCAGGTTCACGCCGAGCGGATTCTCGAAGGGCTCGTAGTGCTCCGAGAACGGGCCTTCGCTCATGCCGATCGCGTACAGGCGCGCGACCCCCTCCGGGTTCATGATGAACGCGCCCACGTTCTGCTCGGGCGCCGCGTCCGGCCGCATGTCGGGCACGTCCGCGCCGCCCGCCCAGCTCTTGCCGTTCCAGGCCAGGTACTTTCGCGACGGGTCCCAGGGCTGGCCCTTCGCGTCGGCCGATGCGCGGTTGTACAGGATCCTGCGATTGGCCGGCCACGAGAAGCCCCATCCCGGGAACACGCCCAGCCCGGTCGGGTCCGCGGTGTCGCGGCGCGCGGTCAGGTTGCCCGCCTGCGGGAAGCATCCCGAGTAGATCCAGTTCCCGCACGAGGTCGAGCCGTCGTCGCGCAGCACCGCGAAGCCGGGCAGCTGCTCGCCCGCCCTCACCAGCACCGCGCGCGGCGCATCCGGGTTCTTCGGATCGGGCGGCGCGAGCAGGTCGGTCAGCGCCCGGCCGTTGATCTCGCGCAGCACCTCGGCGGGCTGCGGCACCTCCGCGCTGAGGTACGGCCAGGACAGCGCCGCGACCGGCTCGGGCAGCGTGCCGCCGTCCTTCGCGTACATCGCGCGCAGCTTGACGAACAGGCGGGCGACGATCTCGGAGTCGGGCTTGGCCTCGCCGGGCGGGTCGACCGCCTTCTCCTTCCACGAGATCACGCGGCTGGAGTTGGTGAACGTCCCGGTCTCCTCGGCGAAGCAGCTGGTCGGCAGCCGGAACACCTCGGTCTGGATCTTCGCCGGATCGACGTCGTTCAGCGGCCCGAAGTTCTTCCAGAACTCGCCGGTCTCGGTCTCCAGCGGATCCATGACGACCAGGTACTTCAGCTTCGACAGGCCGGCCGACAGCTTCTTCTTGTTCGGCACCGCCGCGAGCGGGTTGAAGCCCATGCACAGGAAGCCGTTCATGCGCCCCTGGTGCATCCGCTCGAACATCGCCAGCACGTCGTACGCGCCGTCGCGCTTGGGCAGCCAGTCGTAGGCGAACTGGTTCTCGGGTGTCGCGGCGGCCCCGTAGTACGCCTTCATCAGGCTGGTGTGCCACTTCGGGAAGTTCTGCGTGAACGCCATCTGGTTCGGGCGCAGCGGCTTTCCGGTGCGCGCGGCCAGGTAGGCGTCGCGCGTCGCGTCCGCGTCGGTGGGAGCGCTGAGATAGCCCGACAGCACCTCCGAATACGCGCACATGTCGGTGATGCCCTGCACGTTCGCGTGGCCGCGCAGCGCGTTCACGCCGCCGCCCGGACGACCCATGTTGCCGAGCAGCAGCTGGATCATCGCCATCGTGCGGATGTTCTGCGATCCGACCGAGTGCTGGGTCCAGCCGAGCGCGTACAGGATCGTCATGACCTTGTCGGTCGCCGACGTCGCCGCGATCTGCTCGCACACCTTCAGGAACGCGTCCTTGGGCGTGCCGGTGATCCGGCTGACCTGCTCGGGCGTGTACCGGCTGTAGTGCTTCTTCATCAGCTGGAACACGCACTGCGGGTCCTGCATCGACTCGTCGACCTTGACGTAGCCGTCGGCTCCCACCTGGTAGCCCCAGCTCGACTTGTCGTACGCGCGGGCCGCCTCGTTGTAGCCGCTGAAGAAGCCGTTGTCGAACTTGAAGGTGTCCTTGACGAGGAACGTCGCGTCGGTGTTCAGCTTGACGTAGTCGTGGTGGATCCTGTCGTTCGACAGCAGGTAGTGGATCACGCCACCGAGGAACGCGATGTCCGTCCCCACGCGCAGCGGCGCGTAGAAGTCGGCGACCGCGGCCGAGCGCGTGAAGCGCGGGTCGACGACCAGCAGCTTCGCCTTGCGCTGCTGCATCGCCTCCGTCACCCACTTGAAGCCGCACGGATGCGCCTCGGCGGCATTGCCGCCCATGATCAACACCAAGTCCGTGTTCTTGATGTCGTTCCAGGAGTTGGTCATCGCTCCGCGACCGAACGTCGGGCCCAGACTGGACACCGTCGGTGCGTGTCAGATGCGCGCTTGCGTATCGAGTGCGACCATCCCCAGGCCGCGGGCGACCTTGACGGACAGGTAACCGGATTCGTTCGACGCGGCGCTCGAGATCAGGAAACCGGTGGTGTTCCAGCGGTTGACCGTCGTGCCCTTGTCGTTCGCCTTGACCAGGTTCGCGTCCCGGTCGGCCTTCATGTGCTTCGCGATCCGCGTCAGCGCGTCGTCCCAGGAGATCCGCTTCCAGTCGGCCGAGCCGGGCTCGCGGACCTGCGGATGGCGCACCCGGTTCGGGCTCTGGATCATGTCCAGCACGCCGGCGCCCTTCGGGCACAGCGTGCCGCGGTTCACCGGGTGGTCGGGGTCGCCCTCGACGTGGATGATCGACGACTTGACGTTCTTCGCCTTGTCGCCCAGCGAGTACATCACCATCCCGCAGCTGACGGAGCAGTACGGGCAGGTGCTGCGTGTCTCGGTGGTCCTGGCCAGCTTGAAGTTGCGCGTCTCGGCGAGCGCCGCCGTCGGCGAGAAGCCGAGGGCGGCGAGGCTCGATGACGCGAGACCCGCAGCGCTGACCCGGAGGAACTGCCTCCGGTTCATGTCCATGATGTCGATGTCTCCCCGCTCTTGTGGTCGGCACGCGGAGGCCGGCGTTCGCGACCCCCCGAGCCTCGACTGTAGCCGCAAGGCGTCGCCGTTCGCAAGGCGGGAACGGGCGTTGCGCCCCGGCGGCCCGCCGGGGGACGGGAATCCGCAGCGGCGCGACGGGGACGGACTGCTACCATTCGACGCAGCCGCCATGACCGAACGCGTCGTCATCCCGATCGCCGAGCACCGCTACCCGTCGGCCCCGGCGCACGTGCCCGAGTCGCCGCAGCCGCCGTCCGGGCGGCTTCGCGACGCGCGCGGCCGGCCGCTGCACGACCTGCGGATCTCGGTGACCGACCGCTGCAACTTCCGCTGCACCTACTGCATGCCGAAGTCGGTGTTCGGCACCGACTACGCGTTCCTGCCGCAGTCCTCGCTGCTGAGCTTCGAGGAGATCGCGCGACTGGTGAGGGTGTTCGTCGCGCACGGCGTCGAGAAGGTCCGGCTGACCGGCGGCGAGCCGCTGCTGCGACGCAACGTGGAACGGCTGGTCGCCCAGCTCGCCGCGATCCCGACCGCCTCGGGCGCGCCGCTCGACCTGACGCTGACCACCAACGGCTCGCTGCTCGCCCGCAAGGCCCGCGTGCTGCGCGACGCCGGCCTGCGGCGCCTGACGGTGAGCCTGGACGCGCTCGACGACGCGACCTTCCGCGCGATGAACGACGTCGACTTCCCGGTCGCCGACGTGCTCGCCGGCATCGACGCCGCGGCCGACGCCGGGTTCGCGTCGGTCAAGGTCAACATGGTCGTCAAGCGGGGCGTCAACGACGACCAGATCCTGCCGATGGCCGAGCGCTTCCGGCGCAGCGGGCACATCCTGCGGTTCATCGAGTTCATGGACGTCGGCGCGTCGAACGGCTGGCGCCTCGACGACGTGCTGCCCAGCCGCGAGGTGATCGCGCGGATCGGCGCCGTGCACCCGCTCGAGCCGGTCGACCCGAACTACCCGGGCGAGGTCGCCGAGCGCTGGCGCTACCGCGACGGCGCCGGCGAGATCGGCGTCATCTCGTCGGTCACGCAGCCGTTCTGCGGCGACTGCTCGCGCGCGCGGCTGTCGACCGAAGGTCGGGTGTACACCTGCCTGTTCGCCGGGGGCGGCCACGACCTGCGCGCGCTGCTGCGTGGCGGCTGCGACGACCTGCAGCTCGCGGGCGCGATCGCGCACCTCTGGGGACGCCGGGCCGACCGCTACTCCGAGATCCGCTCGAGCGAGACGGCCGGCCTGCGCCGCGTCGAGATGAGCTACATCGGCGGTTGAGCGGTGGACGGGCTGGCGCGCGAGGCGGTGACCGGCGTCGTGCTCGCCGGCGGGCTCGGACGCCGGATGGGCGCCGACCGGGACGGCGACGACAAGGGCCTGCGCACGTTCCGCGGCCGCGCGCTCGCCGCGCACGCGATCGAGCGGCTGGCGCCGCAGGTGGGCCCGCTGGCGATCAGCGCGAACCGGAATCCGACGGCCTGGCGGACGTTCGGCCTGCCGGTGTGGGCCGATCGGCTCGAGGGCTTCGCCGGCCCGCTCGCCGGCCTGCACGCCGGGATGGCGAACGCGTCCACGCCCTGGCTGGCGACCGTGCCCTGCGACGCCCCGTTCCTGCCCCGCGACCTGGTCGCGCGGCTGTCGGCGGCGGTCCTCGCCGCGGACGCGCAGGTCGCGCTCGCCCGGGCCGGCGGGCGCACGCACCCGGTGTTCGCGCTCGTCGAGCGCGGGCTGCGCGCCCACCTCGAGGCGTTCCTCGAGGGCGGCGGGCGCAAGGTCGCCGACTGGTGCGGGTCGCTGCGGGCGATCGAGGTGCCGTTCGACGACGCGGCGGCGTTCCTCAACCTCAACACGGCCGAGGAACTCGCCGCGGCCGAGGGGCTGGCCGCGGCCGAGGAACGGGCCACGGGCGAGGCACCCGCGCGACGCGAGCACGACGCGGCACCCGCCCGCGCCGGCCGGACCGGTCCG
>ENA-UOYA01005461-UOYA01005461.1-activated-sludge-metagenome-genome-assembly--contig:-NODE-5461-length-10069-cov-38.798183_pt1 | contig 10069 bp, 6 predicted proteins | sample MGYA00238163_ERZ764804 | MGnify/ENA primary metagenome ERZ764804 (study PRJEB28919, sample SAMN05720223) | activated sludge metagenome | isolation source: Anaerobic digester | place: Hong Kong...
GGTTGGGTAGCGGGTGCGGGTTTTCCTCGTCCACCACCAACGCCAGCCAAAAGCGGAGCTGGGCAATGTCCACCGCCCCTTTTTCCAAATCAACCCCGTAAATCGATTTCTGGATAATGTCTTTTTTAACCTGCGCCGGATTGAATTCTTTGTTGGTTTTCAGATAGGGATAAATAAACTTTTTGGCTTCGAAAATTTCCTGCAATATGCCAATGGGGAAAGCCCCCGAACCAATGGCGGGGTCGCAAACTTTAATATTGTCGAGCATTTCGTTTAGTAAAACGGCATTGTCTTTTACGGCTAATTTTTCGGAAATAATGTGGTTGCGGATAAACGAGGCTACGTTTACCGATTCGTCGAAATGGTTGTTCAGGTACTGTATCAGGCTTTCCTTGCACATGTACTGCACCACTTCTTTGGGTGTGTAAAAAGCCCCTTTCTCGCGGTTCTCTTCCAGCAGGTTTTCGAAAATATGCCCCAGCATTTCAGGGTCAATACCCACTTCGTGGTCGTCGGGGCTGTTCTCGTCGATGGTAAAGTTGTATTGTTCGAAAAAGTCGAGCAGTTCGGTAAAATATTTTTCAGGAAAATCAATCGTTAAAACGGCTTCGGGTTTATCGGTATCGAACAAGCCACCGTTTAAGTAAGGAACACGCGAACCGTTAAGTTTACCGTTCAGTCCTTCAATCTCAAAAATATCGTTGTTGCGCCGTGTGTTTAAGGTATTGAAGAATAGTTTTGTAAGGCATTTGCTATGGAAATGGGCTTTATCGGAAAAATCGCTGAACAGCATTTGCATAAACTGTTTTTCGCCATTTTCCCATTTGGCGGTTCGGGCATCGCAACCCATCCAGCCTTTCTTTTGAAGGAAATGCAGGAAGACAATACGGCCTAAGAGTTTCTTGGCAAAATCGCGAATGGGTTTTTCCTGTTGTTCGGGTTTTTCTTTGGTTTTATCTAATAGTATTTCGCGATAACCGTTTTCGGGGTTGGCAATAAACCGCCAAAAGCGCTCGTAATGCTCTTTGTAGGTTTTAAAGAATTCCTTGTTGAGCGATTCGACTGAGAAGGCATCAATAATATCTTTGATGCCGATTGGCTGAGTATCGCGTTTGGCAGCCAGCAACAACAAGCGTTTGGCAGCCGTTGTGCATGCTTCGTTATCGCCGAGCAAATAAGTATAACGTTTGGGCTTGGTTTCGCCTTTGCGGAATTCGCCGGTTTCGAGGTCGAGCTCCGACCAGCGGGCAATAAATGAAAAACGATAGTCTTTTTGGTACTTCGAATAAAAGAAAACAAATGCACCGTGGGTAATATTCTGGTCGATATGCTTTATGGCTATTTCGCGTAAGCCCTGCCGGTTTTTATCAATGCGGATACTGTCGTCCACCTCCACTTCAAAAATGGCCAGTTGTTTGCCATCGTCGAGCTTAACCACGCCTGTTTGTTTGCCCGAAACCACCTTTGCGTTCTCCGAAAACGGATTGGAAGGATTGCTGAAATATTGCACTTTGCTGAAAAGCATGGCGAACAATGGTTTCCAGTTTTTATCGAAATTAAAATCCCTGCGGAGTATATCTTTGAGTTCTTTTTCTTTCATTATTCAAATATTTTGTGAGCCCTTTTCAAAAGATTACATGAGCCCTTGTTGAGCCCTTATTGTATTTGTCATATAATTAATAATCAATAGTATAATCAATAGCGTTTCGTTTTTTATGAATTTCTGAGCCCTTAATGAGTTTATTGTTTAATCCCTTTGTGAGCCCATACCGAGCCCTTTAAAAACATATATTGTACCAACGCCGGTTTTGCCAATTTTTGAAATCCATTTTGTTTCCAGTTCTGCTAAATACCTTGTGGCAGTAGCTTTGCTTACTGCGCAAATGGTTTGTACTTCTGAATTGGAAATAGCGCCATAGTCCTGAATGTGAAGAATAATTTTTCTGAATTCTTCTTTCAAGCCCAACTGCATGAGCCCTTTGTGAGTGTACTTGATGAGTTCCAACTGAAAATCGGTAGGGCTAACCGAAAAAACAGGTGGAGCGATCCTATGAGCTTTGCAAGCATTTAATATTTTAATTGTACCACGTCCCCACGACTCGATGTAACCTGCACGGAAAAAAGCATTGGCTATATCAGGGTTATGTGGTTTAGAAGGGTGTTTTTGAGTTAACTTTTCCGCCGTCCAGTTGTCGGGTAATTGGCCTTCGTTCCAGAAAACCATTTTATGGGAGTAAACACTAATCTGGATTGGAATGTTACTGCTGTAATCTTTATGTACAATGGCATTATATAAAGCCTCTCTCACAGCATCTTCAGGGAATGTGAATGACTCTTCACGGTTTCCATCTTTATACGAAATAATTGCCTGTGTATATTTTGTTTTTAGCAAGTCCAGGGCTTTTTCAGCCTGTTCAAGCAAATTGCCTTTTACTTCATCCTGAAAAATCAAATCGTCGTCTGTCTCAAAAAAGCCGATCTTAATATAAGCCCCGGCTATATATTTCTCAGGATTTGGGTGAAATAGAAGAACAGCTGCCCGTTTGAGCATTTGTTCATCTTCCAGATACAATTGGAGGCATTCAAGAAGATCCTGATTGTTACCTTTTAAATCATCGGCATCTAATCGGTTACTTTTAGTAGCTTTTTTTCGAAAAAGATCGAAAGTGTCGTTTTTCAGGTTATCAACAGTAATGTTAGGAACAGCTACAGCATCCCATTTTTTACCTTGCCGCTGAAGTAAAAATTTAGTCAATGCACCACCTTTAAGTTCCTGTAAAGTGCTGCCCGACCTGTAATAGTATTTACCTCTTAAACTTATGGGAAAAGGGAATGGTTCAACAACGATTTTTAAATACTCAAGTCCGTTTTCACAATGTAGGTTTACATCAACCATCAGGCCTAGTAAATCTCTTACCTGATTGGGAATATCGATAAGGAGTTGTTTTGCGTTACCTACATGCTTAATATTACCCTGATCGTCAACACCTGTAAACAAAGTTCCTCCCTGTGCATTGGCAAAACCGCAAATCCACTTGAAATAGTCGTTGTGCCATGACACTTTCCATTCAATATTCTGATTCTCCTTAATTAATTTATTCATCAGGCAAAACTTTCGGTAATAATAATTTCAGGATTCAAAACTCTTGGCTTTATTGCCTGTATTTCCCGGTCTATTTCTTCTTCCTCTTGCTTTAATGGGTAGCTATTCAGTATTTCAATAATTTTTTCCAGAATTATAACAGGTTTTAAAGGTGCTTTTTTCACTGCCTTTTGTAGTTTATTGATATCACGCTGTAAATTCTGAAACCTGCCTTTCCGAATGGCTTCTTTTGCAATAATGATAAGTTGAGTATCCTTATCGTTGATGAAAGGCAAGCGAAGCATGGCATCGAGGTAAGCAATGGCATTTTTCTCATTTGGTCCCTGCGTGGTGTCCACTTTCTTATCTTTTGCTTTTTCATCTTCAATTTTTTCAACAAAAACCTGTATTGCCTTTTGCACTTGCTCGTGGTGCAATGTGTGTAACGGAATACCTTTTTCGTTTTGAAATGCTTCAAACTGGCGAACAGTTTCGAGAAATGTTAGTTCTTCTGTTTCATTATTTGGTTTAACATAGATAAAAGCATCACGTTTTTCGTCCTTTATGAAGCAAATCGTTCCGTTTTTCAAAATGGCATTTTTCCTTCCGACCCTTGCCCTCAAAGGCATGTTTTTTATTTGTTTGAAAAGTGTTGGATTTTTCTCTTTAATATCCCGAATCATCATCAGGTAGGTTAGTTTTTCGTCTTTTTCTTCCTCCATTTGTTTGTCGAAAAGACCAAAGGATTCGATTTCTTCATCAGGCGAATATATCTGGCTATCTTCACCTAACGCAGCATGAAAAGCCTGTAGTTTCATGATTGCTTTTTTCTCCAGCTCAATATCGTTATTTACTTTCGCTGTCGGATAAAAATTGTAAACATGAACTTCGTCGGCTGTTGACCCAATTCTGTTAACCCTGCCGATTCGTTGCATTAATCGCGTTGAGTTCCAGGGAGTGTCATAATTTACAATCACATTTGAGCGGTGTAAGTTGATACCCTCGGCTAATACTTCAGTAGAAATAATAATGTCGTAATCGTCTTTTTGTTCCGATTTGGGAAGATTAGCGTCAAAATTCTGACGAATAATTGGCATTTTATCCTTGCGTGAATCACTATCAACCGCAAGAATGCGATAATTAACCTGCTTTGTTAATTTTTTGAACAGATAGTCGGTTGTTTCTTTGCTTTCGGAAAAAACAACCAGTTTTGACTGAGGATTTATTTTTTTACTAAGCAACGTGTTTTTCAAATACTCAATAAATACTTCAAGTTTAGGGTCTTCGGTAATCTTTTGCCAGTCATTGTTCAAGTCCTTCAATAATTCATAGTCATTTTTCAGCCCCGGCAAAAAGTTATACTCAAAATCATCGGGTTCACAAATTTCTATGGTTGGGTCGTCCACCGATTTTTCGATAATGAGGTTAAGCAACTCTTCTTCTTTGCCCTCGTTAATCATGTCCGTCACAGGCAGGTTTGGTGCAATGTAAATCTTTCCATTCTCGAACATGGTAACCATTGCCTTCGTTGCAAGCATAAAACGTTCAAGGGATTGTTTAAATGCAAAAAAGCTGCTGTCAATACGTTTTACAAGCAAGGTCTTCATAATTCGGGCAAGTTGTCCCGAAATCATGTCGGCTTGTTTGTACTTACTTTTTTTAGGTTGCTTTAAAAACCCGATTGCTCTGTAACGATTATATGTTAAACCCTGAGTTTCATCACTTAAAACAAATATCGTTTTGTCGTAAAGTGCTTCAAGGTGAGGCTCTAATTGATAAAATATCTTTTTGGGCTCTTTCACTATGGGGAATTTGATTCCCTGACGTTCCAAATCTTCGGAATATTGTTTATGTGCAAGCAAGTCGGTTCTTGTTCTTCTTACTGTTAAAGGTTCAATTACTTTTGTGCGGATTTTTTCGTAAATTTTCTTTACACCTGCTTGCACAGCTTTTAAATCGCTTTCATTTTTAAGTTTACGGTATGCATCGATTTGATTCCTGAAAAAGTTTTGAAGATTTCCAATTTCAAGTGATGAATTTTTACTGTCTTGAAACAGATAAACCAAGTTGGCGATATCCTCGGGGCGGTTATTCAATGGTGTTGCAGAAACCAATATAATTCTTTTCTGAACAATAGTACCATTAGGCAAAACTCGTCTGGTCGGGGTTTTACATATTTTCTGCAATTCATTATACATGGTTGCAGTATCAGTTCGGAACTTATGTGCCTCGTCAACAATAATTAAATCGTACTTTGCAGGGTCTGTAATTTTATGTAAACTACCATTTGTTACAATTTTTACATTATCCAATCTGAATTTATCAACTGTTTCCGACCAGTTTTCTTTTATTGCCGGTGGCACAATAATTAAAGTTCTTGAACGGTGGGTTGGAAATCCATTTGTGTAAAAATATTTCTTGGCAATAATTGTAGCAACAATTGTTTTGCCTAATCCAACAACGTCAGCCAAAATGAAACCATTGTGTTTCATCATTTTGGCAAAACCATCATTTACAGCATCAATCTGATATGAAAGCCGTTTAAACCCTTTTGGTAAATCGGTTATTGAGTTGGGGTCAAAATCAATACTTCTGCCGAAGTATTCAATAAGAAATTTCAAATAAACCTCATAAGGTGTATAAGTGTCATTTAAATAGGTTTCTTTTTGAAGTTTTTCAATGTATTCTTCTGCAATCGGAACCGATTCTTCCCACAATTTGTTAAAGGTTTCTGTTGCAAAGTCAATATCAGTATTCTCTCTAAGTTCAACATTAAATTCAAAGTTTCTGGAAAGTCCTGCGTCTGTTAAGTTACTTGAACCTGTGATAACAGAACCGTAACCGTGGTCATGTTTTTCCTTTTCTCTGAAAATGTAAATTTTTGCATGAATATTCTGCTTGGGGTGTACTTTTATTTTTACTTTACCACTAACAATATCAGAAATAAGTTGAAGCATTCCATTCTCTACATCCTTGTCGTATTCAGCCTCTTGAATGCTTTTCTTCACTTCCAGGAAAAATTCATCTTGTGCCCTTTCTGCATTACTCTCAAATAGTAGTCCTTGTTGATTTGCTTCATGTATTAAGTTATCTATGTTTATTCCAACGAGGATTCTAATTTCATCAGCTTTCTCTACGAATTTTCTTATTCTGAAATAACCCGACGCCCTAAAATATCCAACCAAAGCATCAAAAAAATGAATATTCCTGTGTTTAAAAACGCCTTCAATCTTACTGATTAAAGTGTTATCAGCTTCGTTGGTAAAAAATTTACTGCTCATAAAGTTTTCAATATTTCTTTAAGTCCATCTTTCAAATATTTCAAGTCGCCAAGATTACTTTCAACCACGGACTGTATAAATTCAATCTCAATTTCTTTTTCAGGTCTTTCTAATGTTTCGGCAAGAATAGGAATCATTTCTTTGGTTGCAACTCTCTCATTTCTTTCAATTTTGCTTAAAATCGAAGTGTCAATATCAAGAGCCGCTGCAACCTTTCTAAGTGGCAGTTTTTTTTCTTCTCTTACTCTCCTAATGTATTCTCCAAATGATTTCATTTTGACAATATCGTTTTGACAAATTTATCGAAACTACTAAAATTTTCAATATCAACAGTTGTGCGTCGGAAAAATGAAGGCTCTTTTGGCTGCGAAGCGGGTGCCCGTGCGTTGGGGCAGCCAAATGTGCCTGAATGTGGGCGGGGTTTCCATGTTTTCTTGTCTATATGTAGCAAAATTCCTTTGTCAATCTGTCGACTGTTTTGTCTTTTTACAATGAACGCTAACGGCCCGGCGGTATAATTTCGTAAGCGTTACTCGACGAAGCATCCGGGCAGGGTCCAGTTACTTTAGCCAGAAAGCTGTCACGGTGCGAGGAGAGTACGGCGCGGTTTTTGCCGTCCGGGTACAAAGTATAATCGAAGCCGGTATCCTGTCATGGTCCTTTTAAGTTTTATTGCGAGCAGGATTAAGTCATGCAAAAACCGTGACAAGCTTATTACCCCAACCGTCCGTGTTAGCTGGTGTTTTTTTTATTTGTTCCGGTAGAAGAAGAGAGTTACTATGTAGTCCGGTGAATATTTTATGTCAAGATTCCATCCGGCACTTTTAGCTCTGTCTTGCCAGATAGTCTCGAAGATTTGTTTATAGTCCTCGATTGAGATTCTGGTTTTAAGATGGCCTGCAATGTTATATAGGTGAAAGAACATCGTTTCAAGCTTTACAGTCGCCTGAGTATCTGATAGAGATTCGAGAGTTACATTATTGCCTCTGAGGTTTGCTTGTTCCCAGCAGAGGTAAAGAATAAAAGCTTTCTGTGGTGTAGCAAATGGTACCCATGTTTTTGCTGCGACAAAATACCCGCCACCATCCTTTAAAAGTCCAAGAGCGTATTCTTTCCCCTTTTCTTTAGCGATTGGGAGGTACATATTTTGAACGATGAATGACCAGTAGATTTCTTCCCTTGCCCATGCTTTTTGTGGTTCGGAAACATCCGGGAATGAGGAAACAGGAGGGGGAGAGGTTTTGTCAAGTCGGATAAAGATGCTCTCCAGGTGCTGAAAATACCATTGATTATCAATCACTATGAAGGAAAAATAGTAATCAGTCTTTTGTCCGCGGGTTGACCAGGGAACCAGAAACTGAATTCGATTATCTGTTTTTATAACCTCCGGAGTGTTTGTCCAGTCTGAAGGAGAAGCTTGAATCCGGACGCTGTCCAGGTAGCTGAGTAGAATAGGTTTGAATTTGTCCCCCAGTTGGTCATGTGGCTTAATCCTGTCTGTGGTCATTTTATTGTTTTTGACCAGGGATAGAAATTCATTCCAGATTTTCATTTCGTCCTGACAGTAGGAAGCTGTCATGATAGTAGATAAGCCGAATAGAAGTAGAAGTTTTTTCATAGAGTGTCTTATTAGCAATACGGCCTCAAATGCCAGCTAACGTTTTGCAGCTACAAGAAGTTGGCGATTTCGAAGCACAAAACTGTCTTCCACCACTGAACTTGATACGAAGCACAAAGCTTTATTTAACCACTGAACCGCCAATTTCTTGTAGGTGCTGTTATAGGGCGTTTTTCTTATTCTGGCAATACTCTGTGTAACCATTGTTTTGCTTTTACTTGGTCATTATTTTCTAAACAAGTCTTTACTTGCTCGATGTTGTATTTCAGACTTGTTACTTTATCTTTTTTTGATTGCGGGTCGCTCCAACTTGTAGATAATTGACCAACTGCATAAAAAAAGCCCCTTTGAATATCATCTCCATAATAATTGAGACTTGTTAGAAAAAGTTCTAACTCGTATGAATCGTAAGGATAACCTTTAGAAGCATTCCAACCTTTCATTAGTCTAATAATTGGTCGAACGATTGAATTATACTTTGTATTGGCTTCAGTTAGTTTAGTCTTTACGTCATTTGGGTCGGTCTGTTGCCAACTCCCACCTTTACTAGGGATATATAGACTTGTTGTCCAAAAGATTGTCTCTTCTTTTGCTGGAACTAAATCATACTTAATATGACCCAATTTAAGTGTTACCGTTGGGAATGACCTTATGACTTCTGAACCATACCTATCTTTATAATACTTCGTAGCAAAATTGTTCAACCAACTTCGATAAGTTTCTGGTGTTCTTTCATAATCAGTCGTATTGAATACAACCATTAAATCAATATCAGAATTGGCATCATATGAACGTGGCAGTATTGTATCTCTATCGTATGAGCCAAAAACGAATCTTCGTTTTATTAAAATTCCAAGTTCTTTGTCCAAATTTTTCAATAGCCCTTCCAATGAACTATTTATTCTAACGATTTCCGTTGAATCATTCTTTAGGTAATACTTATATGAAAGGTCTTTTAAATATGTATTGATTGAAACCGCCATATTTTAAAGATTTAGTTCTTTTTCTGTGTACTCTTCTTCTCCATTTTCAATTCCTTTTTTTGCAAGCAAATAGTCTGAATTACTCGTTGGGTAAGATTCTGCTTCAATATTTATTGAGTCAATATCTTGAGCAATACTTTCAATTCTAGAAACTAAGTCATCATTGGAAACTACTTTGTCAATGATATAGCCTTGTAATCGGTCACATTTTTTCATAATAGCCAAGTACTTGTTGCCAACCCTTCTATGTCCTTCTACTTTTTTTTGCAAATTCAAATATGTTTGAAAACCGCTTAAAAGAGCCGAAATTAGAGCTAAAATTAAAGGGACATATTTGACCCAATTTGAAGCACCATCTGTTATTACGTAAAATAGAATTGAGCCTGTTAATATATTAATTATAACTAAAGGAATGCCAATCCTGTAATGGTTTCTCTCGTTTCTATCCGCAGCATTAAAGTGCTTTTTCTTCCCATAAAGAGCATCAACTTTTATTCGTTTTAATTTGTCTGTTGTATTATTCATTGTCTGTTTTTTAAAATGCCCTATAACGGCCCGGCGGTATAATTTCGTAAGCGTTACTCGACGAAGCATCCGGGTAGAGTCCTGATTCTTTAGCCAGAAAGCTGTCACGGTGCGAGGAGAGTACGGCGCGGTTTTTGCCGTCCGGGTACAAGTTTTGTGGCCTATACGAGTGTCGCGGTACAAGGTTGATCGGAAGCCGGTAATAAGTCAAGATACACTATGGTTCATTGCGGGCAGTGGAGCGGTCGCGGTATAAGCTATTACAAAACTGTCAAGGAAGTAGGAGCAAAAGCAAAAACCGTGACGAGCTTATGAATTATACCGTCCGTGTTACAAGCTGGCCTTATTTTTTGTAGTTGTCTCGTTACGTTACGTCTTGTCTTAGATATTTTTGGGGTTTTTATTTATCTAGGTGCAAAGAATAGGGAAGGGCTGGAAGGCTCTTTGGCAAAATTTGGATGTAGCGATTGCTTTGAGCGTTTTGCCAATGTGCCTGACAGCGAAGGGACGGTGCGTGTTGGCTTATCATTTCAGAATCTCTTTTATTTTTTCTTCTTCTTTTCCCTGCTCAATTAAATAA
>ENA-UOYA01005462-UOYA01005462.1-activated-sludge-metagenome-genome-assembly--contig:-NODE-5462-length-10066-cov-4.535511_pt1 | contig 10066 bp, 9 predicted proteins | sample MGYA00238163_ERZ764804 | MGnify/ENA primary metagenome ERZ764804 (study PRJEB28919, sample SAMN05720223) | activated sludge metagenome | isolation source: Anaerobic digester | place: Hong Kong...
ACCATTTATCCGGACGACGTGGATGCCGTCGGCGCCGGCACGCGCACGGCGCTGGGGCCCCAGGCCGTGGTGCTGCGCGGCTGGGCGCTGGCGCAGGCGCAGGCGCTGTGGGACGCGCTGCAAGCCGTCGTGGCGCAGGCGCCGTTTCGCCACATGCTCACGCCGGGCGGCCAGAGCATGTCGGTGCCGCTGACCAACTGCGGGCCCTTGGGCTGGACCAGCAGCCGCGCCGGCTACCGCTATCGCCCGGACGACCCGGACAGCGGACAGGCCTGGCCGGCCATGCCACCCGCGTTCGGCCGGTTGGCACATGATGCCGCCCAGTCCGCCGGATTCGACGGCTTCACGCCCGACGCCTGTTTGCTCAACTGCTACACGCCGGGCACGCGGCTGTCGCTGCACCAGGATCGAAACGAGCGCGACTTCGGCTGGCCCATCGTCTCGGTATCGCTGGGTTTGCCCGCCACCTTCCTGTGGGGCGGCGCGCGCCGCGCGGACCCCTGCCTGCGCGTGCCGCTGTTTCATGGCGATGTCGCCGTCTGGGGCGGGCGCGACCGCCTGCGTTTTCACGGCGTGGCCCCCATCGGCGCAGGGCAGCACCCCCTCACCGGGGCGCAGCGCATCAACCTGACGTTCCGACGGGCGGGTTAGGGCGCATTTGGGCCGCTGCAACACCATTCGGCCGCTTTCTTGCGTCGTTGGGGCCGATTTTGTTGACTGCGACACACAATGCGGGCATTCAATCGTTTACAGATACTCACGTATGGGCGATGATCGTTAAGATTTCCGTTGTCTGAGCGTTTTCAATGGCCGTTTCCGAATCGTCCCTCCGAGAACCCCTGTCCGCCGCCCTGCCGGGTGTCGGCCGGGCCTTGGTCATGGCCGGAAAAATCAGCCAAAAGGCCGCCGAGGAGGTGCACCGCAAGGCCCTGACATCCGGCGAGGCCTTTATCCCCGAGCTGATCCAGTCGGGCGCGATTTCGGCGTCCGACCTGGCCCACACGCTGGCGCAGGCCTTCTCGGCACCGCTGATCGATGTGGATGCGCTCGATCCGGTGCGCCTGCCCAAGGACTTGCTGGACGTCAAGCTGACCCTGAAATACCGGCTGCTGGCGCTCAGCAAGCGCGGCGGGCGCCTGGTGGTCGTGACGGCCGATCCCTCGGATCACGAGGCCGCCGAAAAAATCAAGTTCGTCACCCAGATGGGCGTCGAGTGGGTGATCGGCGAGTTCGACAAGATCGCCCGTCTGGTCGAAAAGCACGGCAAGTCCGTCGCCGACTCCATGGACAGCATCATCGGCACCGGCTTCGACTTTGACGAGGCCGCCCTGAGCTCGGACGCGCCGCCCGACACCGACGAGGCGGCATCCGACGTCGAAGACGCCCCGGTGGTCAAGTTTTTGCACAAGGTGCTGCTCGACGCCATCGGCCTGGGCGCGTCGGACCTGCATTTCGAGCCCTACGAGCACCAGTACCGCGTGCGCTTTCGCATCGACGGCGAGTTGCAGGAGATCATCTCCCCGCCCGTGGCCATCAAGGAAAAGCTGGCCTCGCGCATCAAGGTGATCTCGCGCCTGGACATTGCCGAAAAGCGCATCCCGCAAGACGGCCGCATGAAGCTCAAGGTGGGCCCTGACCGCGTGATCGACTTTCGCGTCAGCACCCTGCCCACGCTGTTTGGCGAAAAGATCGTCATCCGCATTCTGGACCCCAGCAGCGCCCGCATGGGCATCGAGGCGCTGGGCTACGAGCCCGAAGAAAAGACGCGCCTGCTGACCGCCATCGAGCGCCCGTACGGCATGATCCTGGTCACCGGCCCCACCGGCTCGGGCAAGACGGTGTCGCTCTACACCTGCCTGAACCTGCTGAACAAGCCCGGCGTCAACATCTCGACGGCCGAAGACCCGTCCGAAATCAACCTGCCGGGCGTCAACCAGGTCAACGTCAACGAAAAGGCCGGCCTGACCTTTGCCGTCGCCCTGCGCGCCTTCCTGCGCCAGGATCCGGACGTCATCATGGTCGGCGAAATCCGCGACCTGGAAACCGCCGACATCGCCATCAAGGCCGCGCAAACCGGCCACCTGGTGCTGTCCACGCTGCACACCAACGACGCGCCCACCACCCTCACGCGCATGCGCAACATGGGGATCGCGCCCTTCAACATCGCCTCCAGCGTGATCCTGATCACCGCGCAGCGCCTGGCGCGCCGCCTGTGCGCCAAGTGCAAGCAGCCGGCCGACATCCCACACGAGAACCTGCTCGATGCCGGCTTTCCCGAAAGCGAGATCGACGGCAGCTGGACGCCCTATCGGCCGGTGGGCTGCGATGCCTGCAACAACGGCTACAAGGGGCGCGTGGGCATCTACGAGGTGATGCCGATCAGCGAGGAGCTGCAACGCATCATCCTGGCCGACGGCAGTGCCCTTGAAATCGCCGAGCAGGCCCGCGCCGAGGGCGTGCGCTCGCTGCGTCAATCCGGTCTGCACAAGGTGCGGCTGGGCGTCACCTCGCTCGAAGAAGTTCTGGCCTGCACCAATCAATAAGCCGATCCAACCGAAATCCACGTCATGGCAACCCAAACCGCAACCCGATCGACGCCGCGCCGCGGCGTCAAGGAATCCGTCTACGAGTGGGAAGGCAAGGACCGCAACGGCAAGGTGGTGCGCGGCGAGACACGCGCCGGCGGCGAAAACCAGGTCCACGCCACGCTGCGCCGCCAGGGCATCATCGTCACCAAGCTGAAAAAGCGCCGCATGCGCTCGGGCAAGAAGATCAAGCCCAGGGACATCGCCATCTTCACGCGCCAGCTGGCCACCATGATGAAAGCCGGCGTGCCGCTCTTGCAGGCCTTCGACATCGTCGGGCGCGGCAACCCCAACCCCAGCGTGACCAAACTGCTCAACGACATCCGCACCGACGTCGAGACCGGCACCTCGCTGTCGGCGGCGTTTCGCAAGTACCCGATCTACTTCAACAGCCTGTACTGCAACCTGGTCGAGGCTGGCGAGGCCGCCGGTATCCTGGACAGCCTGCTCGACCGCCTGGCCACCTACATGGAAAAGACCGAGGCGATCAAGTCCAAGATCAAGTCGGCCCTGATGTACCCGGTGGCGGTGCTGGTGGTGGCCTTCGTGGTGGTTTCGGTCATCATGATCTTCGTGATCCCGGCCTTCAAGGAAGTGTTCACGTCCTTCGGCGCCGACCTGCCCGCGCCCACGCTGCTGGTGATCGCCATCAGCGAGTTCTTCGTGCAGTGGTGGTGGCTGATCTTCGGCGGCATCGGCTTCGGGTTCTACTTTTTCATGCAGGCCTGGAAGCGCAACGAGAAGATGCAGATGTTCATGGACCGGCTGCTGCTCAAGCTGCCGATCTTCGGCGAGCTGATCGAGAAATCCGTCATCGCGCGCTGGACGCGCACGCTGTCCACCATGTTCGCCGCCGGCGTGCCCCTGGTCGAGGCGCTCGACTCGGTGGGCGGCGCCTCGGGCAACTCGGTCTACAAGCTGGCCACCGACAAGATCCAGCAGGAGGTGTCCACCGGCACCAGCCTGACCACCGCCATGACCAACGTCCACATCTTCCCCAGCATGGTGCTGCAGATGAGCGCCATCGGCGAGGAATCCGGCTCGCTCGACCACATGCTGGGCAAGGCCGCCGACTTCTACGAGGCCGAGGTCGATGAAATGGTGGCCGGCTTGTCCAGCCTGATGGAGCCCATCATCATCGTGGTGCTGGGCACCATCATCGGCGGCATCGTGGTGTCGATGTACCTGCCCATCTTCAAGCTGGGCCAGGTCGTCTGATGCTCGAACCTCTGTGGTTGCAGGCCGCCGCCGGCGGCGTGCTGGGCTTGCTGATCGGCAGTTTTCTCAACGTCGTCATCCACCGGCTGCCCAAGATGATGGAGCGCCAGTGGGTCGAGCAATGCGCCGACCTGAACGGCCAGGCCGCGCCCGAGCAAGCGCCCTTCAACCTGCTGACGCCGCGCTCGCGCTGCCCGCACTGCGGGCACGGCATCCGGTGGTTCGAGAACATTCCTGTTGTCAGCTGGCTGGTGCTGCGCGGGCGCTGCTCCCAATGCCACGCCCGCATCAGCGCGCGCTATCCGCTGGTCGAGATGGCCACGGGCCTGCTCTTTGCGTGGTGCGCCTGGCGCTGGGGCTGGACCCCGGCAGCGGCCGCGTGGTGCGGGTTCTCCGCCCTGCTGGTGGCGCTGACCCTGATCGACTGGGACACCACGCTGCTGCCCGACGATTTGACCCTGCCCCTGCTGTGGGCCGGGCTGATCGCCGCCGCACTGGGCTGGACCGGCGTGCCGCTGGCGCAGGCCGTCTGGGGCGCGGTGGCGGGCTACCTGTCGCTGTGGGCGGTGTACTGGGCCTTCAAGCTCGTCACCGGCAAGGAAGGCATGGGCTACGGCGACTTCAAGCTGTTTGGCGCCCTGGGCGCCTGGTTCGGCTGGCCGGCGCTGGCGCCCATCATCCTGATGGCGTCGGTGATCGGCGCAGTGATCGGCATCGGCATGAAGCTCTCGCACGCGCTGCGCGAGGGCGGCGTGATGCCCTTTGGCCCCTTCCTGGCCCTGGCCGGCCTCACGGCCATGGTGTTTGGCCCGGCGGCCATCCTGCGCGTCATCGGCTTGTAGGCCATGGCCGGCCGCGCCCCGCCCCTGCACCTGGGCCTGACCGGCGGCATCGGCAGCGGCAAGAGCACGGTGGCCGCCCTGCTGGCCACGCATGGCGCCGCCATCATCGACGCCGACGCCATCTCGCGCGCCACCACGGCCGCCGGTGGCACTGCACTGCCGGCCATCGCCGCCGCCTTCGGCCCGCAGTCGATCGGCGCCGACGGTGCACTGGACCGCGCCACCATGCGCGCGCAGGTGTACGGCAACCCCGGCGCGCGCCAACGGCTGGAGGCCATCATCCATCCGCTGGTCAGCCAGGAGATCGAGCGCCAGACCCGCGCGGCGCACCAGGCGGGCCATGCCTGGCTGGTGTTCGACATCCCCCTGCTGGTGGAAGGCGGCGCGCGCTGGCGCGCGCGGCTCGATCGTGTGCTGGTGCTCGACTGCCCGCCCGAGGTGCAGGTGGCGCGCGTGATCACCCGCAGCGGCCTGGCGCGCGGCGAGATCGAGTCCATCCTGGCCGCGCAGGCCTCGCGCGCCCAGCGGCTGGCGGCCGCCGACTGGGTGCTGTTCAACGGTGAAGATGTGTCGGTGCGTGAACTGGGTGTCCAGATCGACATCCTCGCGCGGCGCTTGGGGCTATGATGCGCCCCAGCCTGGAAGCCCGCGCGTGATTCTGTACGAGTACCCATTCAACGAACGCATTCGCACTTATCTTCGGCTCGAGCACCTGTTCGGCCGCCTGGGCCAGTTGTTGCCGCGCGAGGCGGCGCTGGACCACCACTTTGCGCTGGTCACCCTGTTCGAGATCATGGACGTGACGAGCCGCGCCGACCTGAAGTCGGACGTGCTCAAGGACCTGGAAAAGCAAAAGTCGCAGATGGCCGCGTACCGCGGCAACCCCGCCATCTCGGAGGTTTCGCTGAACGTCGTCCTGGCCCGCCTGGACGACGCCTTCAGCCAACTCAACCAGCAGCTGGGCAAGCCCGGCCACGAGCTGACCGACAACGACTGGCTGATGGGCATCCGCAGCCGCGCCGCCATCCCGGGCGGCACCTGCGGCTTTGATCTGCCAGCCTATCACGCCTGGCAACACGGCCAGGCGGCCAGCCGACGCGCCGATTTGCAGCGCTGGGTGGCCTCGCTGGGGCCCATGGCGCAAGCCATCACGCTGCTGCTGCAAATCCTGCGCGACACCGGCAAGCCGCGCATGCTGACCGCCACGGCCGGTCAATACCAGATGGGCCTGCCGCAGGGCCGCAGCGTTCAGCTGCTGCGCCTGCGGCTGGACGAGTCGCTGGGCCTGGTGCCCGAAATCAGCGGCAACCGGCTGGCGGTGTCCGTGCGTCTGATGCGCCTGCAGCCCGACGGCAAGTTGCAGGCCGAGCGCGTCGACGCCCCCTTCGAGCTGGCGCTGTGCGCATGAGCGCGCCGGGCCGCTCCCAAGCGCGAATCCCGCAGCGCGCAGCGCGCAGGGTTGGTGCAATCTGCGCGCCGGGCCGCTCCCAAGCGCGAATCCCGCAGCGCGCAGCGCGGAGGGTGGCCCAGTGAACAGCCACACGCCCGCCCCGGCGCGCACCGTGCGCTGCCCCGCGTGCGGCGGCCCCAGCCGCTATGCGCCGGACAACCCCTGGCGGCCGTTTTGCAGCCAGCGCTGCAAGCTGCACGATTTGGGCGACTGGGCCAACGAGCGCTTTCGCGTCGAGGCGCAGGACGAGCCGGATGAGCCGCCCGCGCAGCCGCCGCATTGACCCGGGCACCCACGCCGGATCAGGCTGGTCCACCCACGCCGGGCGGGCTCGTCACGCCGGACGAAGGCGCTCGTCACCCACCTCCTCGCGCAACCATTGCAGCACGGGCAGCGTGCCCGCCAGCACCGGCTGCACGCCCACCGGCAGGCGCTCCCACGCGGCTTGCTGGCCCTCGCGCATTTGCAGCGCGCCACGCCACGCCGTGACGCGACAAAAATGCAGCCGAACCAGGGCGTGCGGATAGTCCACCAGCTGCTCGCGCCAGCGGGTGACGGCGGCAGGATCGATTGCCACGCCCAGCTCTTCGTGCAGCTCGCGCGCCAGCGCCTGCTCCACGCTCTCGCCAGGCTCCAGCTTGCCGCCCGGAAACTCCCAATAGCCCGCATAGACCTTGCCCGGCGGGCGCGAAGTCAGCAGGAAGCGGCCATCGGGCTGAGTCAGGATGCCGACGGCCACCTCGGTCACCGGGCGTTGCCCGCCCTCGGCACCGTCCTGGCGCGGCAGGTGCGCGTCGGCGCGAATCGGCGCGCCGGTCACGCCGCGGCGCCGCGACCCATGAAGTCGCGCGCGAACTGCCAGGCCACGCGGCCCGAACGCGAGCCGCGCTCGAGCGCCCAGACCAGGGCCTCGGGCCGCGCGGCCTCGATCTGCGCGGCACTCGCGCCCAGGGCGCTGAGCCACTGGGCCGCAATGGCCAGATACTCGGCCTGCGTGAAGGGATAGAAGCTGACCCACAGGCCAAAGCGCTCGGACAGCGAAATCTTTTCCTCGACCACTTCGCCCGGGTGCACCTCGCCATCCTCGGTATGGGTGTAGCTGAGGTTTTCCTTCATGTATTCGGGCAGCAGGTGGCGCCGGTTGCTGGTCGCATAGATGAGCACGTTGGGGGTGCTGGCCGCCACGCTGCCGTCCAGGATGCTTTTCAGCGCCTTGTAGCCCGGCTCGCCCTCGTCAAAGCTCAGGTCGTCGCAATAGATGATGAACTTCTCGGGTCGCTCGCTCACCACCTCGACGATGTCGGGCAGGTCCACCAGGTCGGCCTTGTCCACCTCGATCAGGCGCAGGCCCTGCGGTGCAAAGGCGTTCAGGCAGGCCTTGATGAGCGAGGACTTGCCGGTGCCGCGCGCGCCGGTCAGCAGCACGTTGTTGGCCGGCCGGCCTTCGACGAACTGGCGCGTGTTGCGCTCGATCTTGTCCTTCTGCGCGTCGATTTCCTTCAGGTCGGACAAGGCCATCGCGGCCAGATGCCGCACCGGCTCCAGCGCGCCCATGCCCGAGGCGCGCTTGCGGTAGCGCCAGGCCACGGCCTGGCTCCAGTCGGGCGCGCCCAGGGGCTGAGGCAAGACGGCCTCGATGCGGGTGATGAGTTGCTCGGCCCGTTCGATAAGGCGCGCCAGGGATTCAGTCATAATGGCCTCCAGCGCCCATGCAACAAGCGCCGACAGCTATCAAATCAATAGTTTTCCATCAAGACCGGTAGTCGGCGTTGATGCTCACGTAGTCGTGGCTCAGGTCACAGGTCCACACCGTGTCGTGCGCCGCACCGCGGCCCAGGCCCACGCGCACGGTGATCTCGGCCTGCTTCATCACGCGCTGGCCGTCCTCCTCGCGGTACTGCGGGTGGCGCCCGCCGCCAGTGGCCACGTGCACGTCGTCCAGGTGCAGGTCGATGCGAGTCTGGTCGAGGTCGGCGATGCCGGCATAGCCCACGGCGGCCAGGATGCGCCCCAGGTTGGGGTCGCTGGCGAAGAACGCGGTCTTGACCAGGGGCGAATGCGCGATGGCGTAGGCCACCTGGCGGCATTCGGCGGCGTCGCGCCCGCCTTCAACGCGCACGGTGATGAACTTGGTGGCGCCTTCGCCGTCACGCACGATGGCCTGGGCCAGCTGGCGCGCCACCTGGAGCAGCGCGGCCTTGAGCGCCTGCGCGTCGGCCGAATCGAACGTGGTGATGGGCGCGTTTCCGGCCCGCTGGGTGGCGATGAGCAGGAAGCTGTCGTTGGTGGACGTGTCGCCATCGACCGTGACGCGGTTGAACGAGCCCTCGGCCAGCTCGCGCGCCAGCGGGGTGAGCAGCGCCGCATCGATGCAGGCGTCGGTGGCGACAAAGCCCAGCATGGTGGCCATGTTGGGACGGATCATGCCGGCGCCCTTGCTGATGCCGGTGACGGTGACCTCGGCGCCGCCCACGCGCGCCGTGGCGCTGAAGGCCTTGGGCACGGTGTCGGTGGTCATGATGGCGCTGGCCGCGCGGCCCCATTGATCGGCGCCGGCCGCGGCGATGGCCGCCGGCAGGCCGGCGGTGATGCGATCGACCGGCAGCGGCTCCATGATGACGCCGGTGGACAGCGGCAGCACCTGGTACGCGTCGATGCGCAGGAGGCCGGCCGCCGCGGCGCAGGTCTGGCGTGCACGCTGCAGTCCGTCCGCGCCGGTGCCAGCGTTGGCATTGCCGGTGTTGATGACGATGGCGCGAATCGGCGCGCCGCCGGCCAGATGCTCGCGGCAGACCTGCACCGGCGCGGCGCAAAAGCGGTTTTGCGTGAACACGCCGCCCACGCTGGCGCCCGCGTCCAGCAGCAGCACCGTCAGATCATCGCGCCCCGCCTTGCGCACGCCGGCTTGGGTGACGCCCAGACGTACGCCGGCCACTGGAAGGAGTTGCGTCGGATCGGTGGCGGTCAGGTTGACTGGCATGGCGTTTCAAGACCTTTGAAAAGAACAGGGACACCACGTCACGTCAACGCGCCGTGGCAGTTCTTGTATTTCTTGCCGCTGCCGCAAGGGCAGGGATCGTTGCGACCCACGCGCGGCACGGCCAGCGCGGCGCCAGCAGCCGCCGCGGCCATGCCGCGTGCGGCGGCCTCGGGCACGCTCTCGGCCTCGCCGGTCTCGGTGGGCGCGGTGTAGGTCACGTTGCTGACGCGCTCGCCGCGCGCCTCGAAGTCCTGCGCGGCCTGCTCGATCTGCTCGCTGGACTGGATGCGCACGGTCATCAGCGTGCGCGTGACGTCGTTCTTGACCACGTCGAGCAGCTGGCCGAACAGCTCGAAGGCCTCGCGCTTGTATTCCTGCTTGGGCTGCTTCTGGCCGTAGCTGCGCAGGTGAATGCCCTGGCGCAGGTAGTCGAGCGCGGCCAGGTGCTCGCGCCAGTGCATGTCGATGCTTTGCAGCAGCACGGCGCGCTCGAAGGGGTGAAAGTTTTCACCGCCGACCTGCTCCAGGCGCCGGGCGTAGCTCTGGTTGGCCGCGTCCACGACCTTCTCGGCAATGTCCTCGTCGGTGATGGCGCTGGAGGACTCGACCTCCTTGGCCAGCGGCAAATCGAGCTGCCACTGCTCGGCCAGCACTTTTTCGAGGCCGGGGATGTCCCACTGCTCCTCGACCGACTGGGCCGGCACGTACTGGCGCGCCAAATCGGTCATGCTGCCCTCGCGGAAGGCGGCGATCTGCTCGCTCAGGTCGGTGGCGTCCAGGATTTCGTTGCGCTCCTGGTAGATCACCTTGCGCTGGTCGTTGGCCACGTCGTCGTACTCGAGCAGCTGCTTGCGGATGTCGAAGTTGCGTGCCTCGACCTTGCGTTGCGCGCTCTCGATGCTGCGCGTGACGATGCCCGCTTCGATCGCTTCGCCCTCGGGCATCTTCAGGCGGTCCATGATGGCGCGCACGCGGTCGCCGGCGAAGATGC
>ENA-UOYA01005463-UOYA01005463.1-activated-sludge-metagenome-genome-assembly--contig:-NODE-5463-length-10065-cov-67.346653_pt1 | contig 10065 bp, 12 predicted proteins | sample MGYA00238163_ERZ764804 | MGnify/ENA primary metagenome ERZ764804 (study PRJEB28919, sample SAMN05720223) | activated sludge metagenome | isolation source: Anaerobic digester | place: Hong Kong...
TAAAACAAGCTTCTGCAGATAGATGTCCTAAATCATTAGGGTCTAAGGTAAAAAGGTCAGAGGTAATATTCCATCATGAAGTAACAAACCAATTACTATGGAATGAGTTTTAAAGTGGTGGAGACGGTGGGACTTGAACCCACGTCCAAAAGTTAAGTACAGTCTCATTTACAAATATATTTAGATTTATATAGTTAGATTAAACTAAAAAATCTAACAAAAAGTCTAATCCACTCGGTAATTAAATTCACTAAGTATCCTCTACCGACAAAGAATACAAAGCATACCCTAGTAACGACTGTCTATATCTCTTAACTAGGGATAAGGGAAATAGACATTGACTAATATTTAGTCAAACTTATGCAAAGTTAAAAGCATAATTAGGCATGCTAAAAGCAGCCTTTAGCTTACTTGCAAAAGCGTTAATTTTGTTTTCTACACTTATCTGTGTTTAAGTTTTACGAACTTAAAAACGATTTGTGATAACTGCACTTACAGACTTTTGTCGAAAGCCTGACGTCCCCAAGCTATTAAAGAACATATATATTATACTACATTTCTCTCTTAACTGCCTCCCACATACTAATACCAGCAGCAATTGAAAGATTCAAAGAATCAATACTACTACTGTGAGGAATATATACACTCTCTCCAAGTTCTAAGTACTTTTCATCTAAACCTTTAGATTCATTGCCATGAATAATGGAATACGGTTTAACAAACTTTACATTCTCTACACTACTCTTTCCATTAAGCATAAAAGGGTAGAGATGATGGGAAGAAAACTTTGAAATATATTCTTCAATATTATTAAAATACTCAAAGTTAATACTAAATACAGCACCCATAGAAGCTCTTACAACCAATGGATCAAACATATCTACAGCTGGTTTAATGATGGCTAAATTTTTAAAATTAAACCCAAGCATAGTTCTAAGTATTGTTCCTAAGTTTCCTGTATTAGATGGATTAACTAATACAATATGATTTTCATCTTCTTTAATCTTTGAAGCATATTTCTTAAAAACACCGACTACATATGTATTTTCTTTGACAGATATTTTATCAATAAGCTTGTTATTTATTTGTGTATGTATATTTCTTTTCTCACACTCCTTCTGAATTACAGGTATATTTCCATCTTTAAAACTATCTTCTTTAAATAATACTTCTAAAACACTCTCTGGATGGAACTTTAATAACTCAATAACTGGATATGCCCCAAAAGCATATGAATATGTAAATTCTTTCTGATATCTTTTAATCTTAGGTTGAAACATTTTACTTAGCTTTAAGAATATCTTTAAAAATCTTATCTGTTGCTTTCTTTTTCCCTGTTTTTGATATATTCCACTTCTCTTCTCTTAAAACCATATATGCTTCTTCTACCTTTTCTTTCGTCATCTTAAGCAAGTAGTTCTTCCTTTCAAGCTCCCTTTGCACTTCTTCCTCCCTCTTATACATTTCATATATACTCTGCAAGAAGCCTATCAGTAAGACCACATAACTAATCAATTTAGATATTGTAGAGAGATTAAGCATTAGCTCATATTCAAGATTTAAATAAGGAAGAAAAAATATTTGAGATAGAATTGAGAAGACAAGAGAAAATTGTATCCAAAAATCAAAACTTCTATAGTACAATCCTTCATCTCTTGTATATCCTATTAAGGTAATTAGATATATAAACAAAGAAATCGTCTGCATAGATATTGCGAATGTATATGACTCAAAACCTTCAAAGAGCTTTGTAAATGATGCCACCATAATAATAAAAGTTGAGAGAATAATGAGAAAACCTGTTAAGGCTATCCTATCTTTTCCCCCCTGCTCTTTCTTCTCAGATTGTGTAAATATCCAACTTAAGAAAAATACAAGAGCAAGAAAAAACCTCGACAGAACCATACTACTTGGAAACATTTGAAAAGGGCTAGACACTATTAAATCTGAAAACATATTCATGGAGGCAAGTATATGAAAACCATCAAGAAGTGAAACGGAAAGAAATCCTAAACCAAGCAAAAGAAAGTTTATACTACTCTTTTTTGTATAATATCTTAGAATTGCAAGATTACCTATAAACAAAGCAAAAATACAAGCAAAAAGGTCAATTAGCAGATAAAAGTCCTTCATCCAAGGAAAGTTCCCAGAGAGATATGCAAACACAAGAAAAAGAAACATTACAAAAAGTATTATAGTTTCTTTATTCCTTACCTGCTGTTTTGTATATATTTTATCCATAAACTATATATTATATATATTAATACATATACTTAGAAAAAGAAATTTTTTCATTTCTTTCTGCATGGGGAGCACATACAACAACATTTCCTTTTCCATCTTGAGATATAAAGTAGCCTGTACCATTTGCAGATATGTATAAAGGGTCTGTTGGCATAATCACAAGCTGATCACTACTCTCTTCGGTCAAAAAACTCATATCTACCAAGTCTATACAATTATATGGCCCCGTTTTGCATATTTCATGGGTAAAATAAACACATTTATCAGAGATTGGTATTTCCTCAGGAATATCTCTATTGGTTCTTGTATATGCACTTACATAGGTTAGTATAGTAGAGATATCTGCAGACCTCTTCAAATTTCTTGCTTCAGCAGCCTCTTTACTAGGATTAATTGCTAACAAAGCTAAAAACACAACAACACCAACAGCAGATAAGACAAAGAGTATCTCTGTTACTTTAAACTTCTCGTTAACCTTTTTAGGTTTTTCTTTCTTTTTTGGTATAAAGTTTATAGTATTTCCAATCAGTTGAGAATCTTCCATACATACATAATACAAAAAATATGATTTTTTGCATATTGTATAGTGCAGTACCTATAGAGTGATAACTGTTTTTCTATAGTAATTCAATATCTAAAAAGGTCGTAATATCAACACTTTTAGAATTATCCACAACTACATAGTTACTGTGAAAAGTTTATAAGTATGCACCCTCAGGCACAGGAAGGTTCTTAACCTCTTCATAAGATTCTATGATAGAGGTAATGTAATCAGAAAGCTCTGTAAGCCTCTCGTTTGGAGTACCACTGCAATTATCCCATGATATATCTTTTACTTCTGATTTACTTTGAACTTTTAGGTAATAGCTATTGCATGGGGTAACTATTAAATTATCCTTATTCTTCTCTGTTATATTAAAAATCTCTAACTCTTCTATCTTTTTATAAACACCCTCCATTTCACTATCTGAAAGTTTAAAATCAATAGTAATTGAAGGCTCTGTGACCATATCTTTCGTATATGTTCCTTTGAATGTATCTATTTCATTTTTACCCCCTACTCCATACATAAAGATAAAATTAAAATCATCTGGTTTTTGTATTTGATTATCTTTCTGACATAAGATGAGAAATCCTGTCATTACAAAGATTACTAAAATAGAGATTATAATAACTATTGTCTTGTTCTTCATATATTAAAAGTTTATAAATATTTTATTTTATACGGAGAGGGTGGGATTCGAACCCACGATTCAGGAAAACCCCGAATAACACATTTCGAGTGTGTCCTATTCAACCACTCTAGCACCTCTCCTACTCATTGAAATTATACAACAATATATCTTAAACCTTATCAAAAGGTATGTAATCACCAAATGTAAGCTTATCTAGCTTACTCTGTTTCCTAATATCTTTATACAAGACCTTCTCCTGAAGAAGAACAAAAATAGCATCCTTATCACTCTCATCAAAAAGCATAATTAAAGCCCTGGGATATCTAAGCTTAGTCTCAACAATTAGCATGTACTGATCTCCTTTTTTTGAAAACCAAAAACTATTAAGCATAAACCACTCATACAGTTTATTTCCTGTATCTATTCCCCTACTCGTTATCTTATGTTTAACAGTAACAGGATTATTTGTTCCCGCTACATATATGAGAAAAACTAAAGCAACAACAGCAGCCATAAAATAGTACTGACCTAAAATTGCAAGATAAAGGATAAAAACTAAAACAAGAGCTAGAATACCCCAGAAAGTCTTTGATTCAAAATTAAACTTATACCTATCAGGAGCCTCCCATTCAAACAGCTTAATATTCTGTACAACTTTTTTAGTAGGAATATCACTCTCTTCTAAGACAATTTCTTTTTGAGCAATCTTTTTCCTCTTTTGTGCTTTTTGTTTCTTCTTTGCATCTTCTTTAAGCTTTGCAAGTTTCTCTTCTCTCTCTCTTAATTTCATTTCACCAGAAAGAATTTCTTTTATATCACTAAACTCATCTCCAATTGTTTCTTTAAAGCTTTTTGCCATCTCTGGTTATATCATATAACAAAGAAAGAGAATATAACAAGAAAAAGAATACCTAAGCCCCAATATATATCTAGTATATGAAAGAAGTTAAGAAGAATTACAAAAAATACTCCAATGGTAAGTATTAGCCCAAACTTAATACACCACAGTCTTAATACCCTACAATCTTGTCTCTTTAAAATAAAGGTAAGAACAAAGTATGAAAGAAGTACTGATATACAACACAAAATTACAAAAGTAAGAAGAGCTACAGTTGAGATATTTAACCAATTATATACACCACTTTCATTTACTGGCTTAAAAGTTAAGAGAGAAAACAAATATAACAGAATTGCAACAGACAGAATTAATAGAAATAAAGTAACAAAGATAAATTTAAGATTTTTTGAGCTATAAGTTTTTGAATCTGTTTTTTTGTGTAATATGCTCAATGATTAAATTTTTAAATATTAATATGAATATCTTAATTATAGAGAAATCTAAAACAATTTCCCATATCTTAAAAAGTACACTGCTAGCATATGGATATAATATAACGGTTGATAATGAGGAGTTTAATAGTGAGCATTTAATAAACAGAGGTCTATTTGAAATAATAATATTAAATACAAATATAAATGGTAAAAATAATACTCTAGACATTCTTAAAAGAATAAAGGAGGTAAAAGATAATAAATGCAAAGTACTTGGTATATGTAGTACTGGGACATGGAAGGATAAGGTCGCATTTTTAAATAATGGTGGAGATGATGTACTCTCCTACCCTTTTCCTATGCAGGAGCTTCTTGCAAGAGTTCAATCTCTTCTTCGAAGGCCTCAAAGTTATATAGATAACAAAATGTATATTGGAGATGTTTTACTTGATACAACAAATAAAGTAGTTACTGCTAAAAATAGTGATATACAGCTTAGAAAGAAAGAATATCAATTACTAGAGTATCTTGTTAGAAACAAAAATAGAACAGTAAGCAGATGTGAACTTTTAGATCATGTATGGGATTACAGAAGCTATACTGGCTCTAATACAATAGATGTTCATGTAAAGAGATTAAGAGATAAACTTCCTGTAAAGGGACTAATAGAAACTGTACATGGGCAAGGTTACAGAATCAAAGAATTTAAAGCATCATCGGCATTACAAGATGAACAAAATCAGGATCATCAACAATCTTAAATACACCTGGTTTAATAGTTTCAGAACACTCAAATATAATATCTTCAGAATCTATGTGATTAAGGATATCAGCTAGAAGCCTTGAGCTGAATGCTATTCTTAAAGAATCTCCTTCAATCTTTCCTTCAAATACACTCTTGTTGCTTCCTAAATCTGTTTGAGTTGCAGACATAGTAATCTTCCCTGTTTTAGGATCTATATCTAGTATTATTTTATTCCCTAAAACACTCTTTGCAATAATATTCGTAACTTTAAGGGAGTTTAAGAAATCAGTTTTTGATACCTTACATAAAGTCTTGTATCCAGTAGGAATTATCTGCCTATACTCAGGAAACTGACCATCAATGAGTCTAGAAACAAGGTCAACATCTCCATATCTAAACAAAACTTGATTCCTGTCTTCTATAAAGTACATCTCAATATCATCATCTTCATCTATTTCACTTACAATATGTGAAAGCTCGAAAAGTGCTTTAACAGGAACAAGGATATTTATTTCCTTTGCAGCACTTGATTCCAGTTTAATAATCTGTCTTGAAAGCCTTAGTCCATCTGTACCAACAAAAGAAATGTTCTCACCAGAGATTTCTAACAAAACCCCAGTAAGTACTGGTTTAATATCATCGGTAGCACAAGCAAATGCAACCCTGTTAACAGCCTTAATCAAATCATCTTTTTGTATTTTAAGAATAGGCTTTTCATCTGTAACAGTTGTAACAGATGGAAACTCATCTGCAGCAATAGTATTAAAACTTGCAGAATTGTTAGTAGTAGAGATATTAAAAGTTTGATTATCCAAATTAGCCTCTATAGTATCAGCTGGTATAGATGTAACAAACTCTGTTAACTGCCTTGCTGGAACTGTAATCTTACCTTCTGATTTAACATCAGCACCTATCCATGTGTTAATACCTATCTCTAAATCAGTTGCAGTCATGATTAATTTCCCTTTACTTGCTTCAAACTGAACATTGTTTAGTATTGGAAGCCCTGGTTTAGTGCTGACTACTCTACTTATAATATTTAAGTATTTTGCTAATGTGTCTTGATTACATGAGAATTGCATTGTTCTTTTTATTTATTTTATATATGGCAGTTTTACTTCTATATTCTACTCGATATTTTTTCTCTTTTCTACTGTTTTAATAAATATATATAAATAGTAGTAATAGTAATAGAGAGTATGGATATGTGTAAAATTTAATAAAAATATTAAGTTTAAAAGGTCTTTACTTAATTTACTGTGTTGATAATTCTGTGTATTTAATTAATATAAAAGTAATTAAATAGTGTTGTAGGATAATTAAAATTTAAAGAGTTTCCCAATGTGGAATATTCTTAAAAATTTGTGAATTTCTGTTGATATGTTTTATTAGGTAATTCCTGTATATCTAGCCCCTGTTTCTTATTTCAATACTTTCTATCCACAAAACCACCTAAATTATCCTATACTTTTCTTTAATAATCCACATAGTTATTCACACTATACAAACAGCTGAGTTCTGCACTTTTCTACTCTCTCTGCAAAAGCACTATCCTTTTGTATTTTCTTCTCTATTGTCTCACACCCATAAATAACAGTTGTATGATCTTTTCTTCCAACTGCATTTGCAATTGTACATAGTGGAAGTTCAAGCTGAGTTCTTAGTAAATACATTACAACCTGTCTTGCTTGTGCAATATCACTAGTCCTTTTTTGACCTTTTATCATATTTACAGGAATATCAAAAACTTCAGAGACAACATTTATTACTTTTTCAGGAGTGACCCTTTTTCTTTTACTCTCAATATCTATTTGTAAAAACCTAGCCACATCATCATATGAAGGCTCCATTCCGAGTCTAACCAATGTTATTACCTTATTTAGAGCACCTTCAAGTTCTCTTACACTGTTTTCTATATTTTTTGCAATTAAAACAAGAATATCTTTAGATATTGGAACACGTTTTTCCATAGCAATTAATTGTAGTATTGCTAATCTTGTCTCATACTCTGGAGGTTGTATATCACATACCATACCACCCTCAAATCTAGTTCTTAACCTATCTGTAATATTTTTAATATCTTTAGGAGCTCTATCTGAAGCTAGCACTATTTGCTTGTTAGCTTGATACAGGGCATTAAATGTATGGAATAGCTCCTCTTGTGTTTTAGGGTATGTCTCAACAAACTGTATGTCATCAATTATTAAAAGATCTACTTGTCTATATTTATTCCTAAACTCTTCATTTTTCTTTGTTCTTATAGTCTCTATCATTTCATTAAGGAACTGTTCAATAGGGATATATACAACCTTTTTAGAAGGATTATCCTTTAAAACCTCATTTCCAATAGCCTGCATTAAATGAGTCTTTCCTACTCCAGATCTTCCATAGTAAAAAACAGGATTGTATGTCTTAGCACCACCTCCTTTCTCAATATCAGAAACAACAGACTGTGCAACTGCCTCTGCAAGTCTATTGCTTGCACCTACAACAAAATTATTAAATGTATATCTAGGGTTTAAGTTTGCATTTATTGATGCCTCAACATACTTCTTCTGCTTGCTCTCCATATCACTAAACAAATCAACAGGCTGAGTGGTATCCTTTTTTACAAACTTATACCTCTCTTTCTCCTTTTGAGTGTTATCTGCTTTTACAATAATCTCTATCTGGAAATTTTGACCTGTCGCCTTTGTTAAACAACTTTGTAAAAACTTACTGTAGTCTCTCAGTATCGTTTGTCTCTTAAATTCATTGCTACAGGAGATAACTGCAACACCATTTTGAATATTCTCTAAATATGTTCCATCAAACCATGAATCATACTCTACCCTATCAAGAACCATCTTTAAGTTTTCAGTAACTATCTTCCAGACATCATCCGTATCTAGTTGAGAAGCTGTATCCTGCTCAGCTTGCATCTGTGGCTTTGGAATATTTTCTAAATACTGTTCAAAGTCAATTTTATCCATACTCTTTAAGTATTTATGATTTAATTAATTTCAGTATGAGGGCAGTCTATGGTCGATTGGGACTAACTTTCATATTATATTGTTTTCCACAGAAATGTGGATATCTTTGTAGCACTATTTAAAAAATTATTACTTTACAACAACTTTTTGTATGTTAAAGAATGTCTATCAGAAATATACATAGAGGAAGTTTTCTTCTTAGCATCAAAAAATTATAATATATTTGCTATATTCCCAAAAGGTAGGATATAATAGGCGTGCTTAATAATTACATATATAAATATGAAAAGGACATATCAGCCTAAAAAGTTAAAAAGAATTAGAAAGTTTGGATTCCGTGCAAGAAACAAAGATGCTAGTGGAAAGAAAGTTTTAAAAAGAAGGATTGCTAAGGGAAGAAAAACTCTGACAGTTACAGACGAGTACAAATTAAAAAGAAAAAAGCCTTTATCAAAGGCAAGATAGTGTATACTAAATAATGCTTCCAAAAGAAAACAGATTAAGTAAAAAAGAATTCCAGAAACTTGATAAAAATGCTAGGAAATTTCGTGGTGAATATGGAATGATTGTTCTTGAAAAGTACGAAGGGGAAAGCTCTAAGTTTGGCTTCATTGTAAGCAAAAAAATAGGAAATGCAGTACAGAGACATAAAATGACAAGAATACTTAGAGATATAGCAAGGAAGCATTTAAGAAGTACACCTAATATTAAGGGAGTATATATAGCATATAAATATTGTGATGATTATGAAAAACTTGAAAAAGATTTTACTAAACATTTTAAAGATGCCATTAAATATATTAAAGAGAGCTGAACTGCTTGTTATTAAGGCATATCAAAAAACTCTTTCTTTAGATCATGGTGTGTTAGGGAAAATATATCCTAATTTTAGGTCATGTAAATATACTCCAACCTGTTCAGAGTATGGATATACTGCTGTAGAAAGGTTTGGTATATTTAAAGGCAACTATCTTGCTCTTAAGAGATTTTTGAGATGTAATCCATGGACACAGGCAGGGCAGTTTGATCCTGTTCCTGAAAAATAGATTGGTATGGTGTATAATGCTTTAAATTTTAACATTTCTTTTTAATATTATGTTTGCAACAATCTGGGAAACAGTATTTACTCACCCTTTTCTTAACTTAATGATTCTTTTTTATCACTTCTTTGGTGATAACCTAGGTCTTGCCATTTTAGGTATTGCAATTATTGCAAGGCTTTTAATGATTCCACTAGTTAAGAAGCAGACAAAGATGACTAAACAGATGGCAATGCTTAAGCCTGAACTTGATAAGCTACAGAAGAAGTATGGAAATGATAAAGAGAAATTAGCACAAGAGCAAGTTAAGCTTTATAAAAGGATAGGATATAATCCGCTTGGGTGCCTTGGTACTTTTGTTCCTCAGATAATAATTCTTTCTGTTTTGATTGGTGTTATACAAAGTGTTACAAATAGTAGTCTTGAAGGTCTTTATCCATGGGTTGTAGATATAACTGGGATAACAAGAGAGGCAAGTATTAATACACAATTTTTATTCTGGGATATGACTAAATCATTTAATAATGTTTCAAAAGAGTTTGGTAGACTTTCTTCTCAAGCACTTCCATATATTCTTCTTTCTTTAATGGTTGGTGTTACTCAGTATTTCACTACTT
>ENA-UOYA01005466-UOYA01005466.1-activated-sludge-metagenome-genome-assembly--contig:-NODE-5466-length-10063-cov-10.706235_pt1 | contig 10063 bp, 8 predicted proteins | sample MGYA00238163_ERZ764804 | MGnify/ENA primary metagenome ERZ764804 (study PRJEB28919, sample SAMN05720223) | activated sludge metagenome | isolation source: Anaerobic digester | place: Hong Kong...
ATCTATATGAGCTGGAAAAAGACATATAAATGTTCAAAATGCGGTTATCAAGTTGATGTCTACGAAGGCAAAGGACTGTTCGGACAACATATCACCCCGATCATTTGTACAGATTGTCAAACGGTACAAAATATCGTAGTCGGTGGTGTCATAGGTGATGTTGCACCCAGTTTTAATTCTGAAGTTGGAAGGTTGTGTCCACGTTGCGGTAGTGCAGATATCAAGATGTGGGATATGCATACCTGTCCAAAATGTGGAGGAGAGCTAGAATTTACTGGAGAAAAAGACTTTTGGACTTGAGGATATTACTATTCATTCTTATATGCATCAATGCCTACCTGTTCCTGAGAACCGATTGTCAATTTGCGTAAATCATAAAAAGAACCATTATAAATATTAAAGTCCACGTAACCTTTAATACCAGGTAATTTCCCGGCATCTGTATGTTGCCAGAATTTCCATTTACCTTTGTATTCCACTTTGTTTACATAATAATGGGCAATCCAATATGGATAGTCATCAAAGACTGGAGCATTGAGGTAATTTACTTTAAATTTATAATAGGTATATATAATCGGTTTCACGTGATATTGATCTTCCACTATATGAAGCCATGTTAATACATCCAACTGAAAATCCTCAATTGATTGATCTTTTGGCTTATGCTCAATGTCTAAAACTGGTGGCAAATCGCCATCTTCCAAATGTACTTGTTTCAAAAAATAATAGGCTTGTTCTCGTGCTGATGACTTATTGCTCCAAAAATGATAGGCCCCTCTGATGAATCCATAATCGCGAGCCTGATAAAAATTATCATTGAAATTTTCATCCAGTCTTCCGGCACCTTCGGTAGACTTGATAAAAATGAATCTCACGGGGCATCCTTCTATCATCGCATTTTGCAAGGCTTCCCAGTCAATATTACCCTGATAATGGGAAATATCGATGCCATGAATCTCATAACCTTCAGGATAACTAGCATCTCCATATAAGGCCCGCCAACGGAAACCTGTTGGACCAACAAAGAAAAAATAAAATATCCAAATGTAAAGTGCAATCACACCAATCCCCCCAAGCCACCACGCCCATCGAGGATATTTGTGAAAGAATTTTGGAATGTGAGGATAATTGTGATTTGTAAAATTATTTTTACGGCGATGTGTTATCGTCGATGTCGATTTGTTTTTATGTGGTGTGTTTCTTTTAGTTACGTTCATAATATAATCAAGTTTCGTCAAAAGAAATATTTCTTTTGACGAAACTTAAGATAACTATTCTTGTTCCAAAGCAAGTGTACGTGTAGTTCTGTCGCAAACAGATGTCGGGCCCCAATATTGTATTGGTCCAGGATATACGAAACATGTTTCCTTTGCCCATTCGTCACGTTTTTCAGCAAATTTCTGGAATGGTTTGCCATCCAGTTCAACAAGAGCTTTGCGGATAACAGGTTTCATTTCACCATTACGGCGTTCCATATTCATCATCATGGTAATTGGCACACCTCCTGCTTTCCATTCATCCGTAGGAGCTGTCGTATTTTTAACGATTGCCATATAACCGGTTTTGCCGTTAGCGATTAGCTGCGATGCACTTACACCGAGGGCATAGCAATAATCTGCATCGAAATTAGATGGAGCTGCGCAACGACCTTCATAACCGAAGAAATGGTGGAGAGCAGCGAATTTACCATTAAATTTGCCATCTTTAGCCCATTTGTCCAATTTAGCTTCAACCATATCAGAAAGGAGGCGTTCTGTCTCGATGAGTGAAACTTGTACATTTCCATGAGGGTCACGGTCAAGAGAAAGTTGACGAGCAACGCCCTCTGGCAATGTCTCAAAGGTCTCTGCATTTTCTTTGCTTAAATGTGCAAGGATATAACTACGTTGTGCATCCTTATCCAAATCTTTATAATCTGCTCCATGACTAGCGAGCAAATCATTAAGCTCCTGAATGAGACGGCCGATAGATGGGATAAATTCGATAAGACCTTCAGGTATCAGAACGACGCCATAATTCATATTTCTTGTTGCGCGGTCAGCTACAGCGGAAGCAATCTGCTCGACAATCTGATTCAATGTCATATCTTTGGCCTGAACTTCCTCTGAGATAATACAAATATTAGGCTGGCATTGCAATGCACATTCCAATGCGATGTGGGAAGCGGAACGTCCCATCAACTTGATAAAATGCCAATATTTACGTGCAGAATTACAGTCACGTTCAATGTTTCCAATGAGTTCACCATAAGTCTTTGTGGCTGTATCGAATCCGAAAGAACATTCAATCTGATCATTCTTTAGGTCTCCATCTATAGTCTTAGGACAACCGATAACTTGAACGCCACTATTGTGAGCAGCATAGTATTCAGCCAAGACACAAGCGTTGGTATTGGAGTCGTCACCACCAATGATTACAATTGCTTTAATGTCCAGTTTGCGGATGATTTCTAGACCTTTTTCGAATTGTTCTTCTTTTTCGAGTTTTGTACGTCCACTACCTATCATATCGAAACCACCGGTATTCCGATAGTCATCAATAATTTCTGATGTGAGTTCAATATAGTCATGATCAACCAATCCACCAGGTCCCATTAAAAAGCCGTAGAGGCGATTCTCAGGATTTAGTTTTTTTATTTCGTCAAAGATACCACAAATGACGTTATGTCCTCCAGGTGCTTGACCGCCACTGAGAATGACACCGACATTCATCTTCTTCTTATTCGCTTCTTCTCCAGGAACGAATTCAACTAGAGGCATCCCGTAAGTATTTGGGAAGAGTTTTTTAATTTCCTCTTGATCACCGACACTCTGAGTCGGTTCGCCTTCTTTTACCTTAACTTCACCTTTTAGCCCCTTTGGCAACTTTGGCTGATAGGAAGCTCTTTCTCTTTGCAAAAGACTTTTTTTCATTTTTCTTTATTTGTATTTATGAATAATGTTTCTAGCTGATTTTATAGATGAATAATAAGTCGCGCATAGTTTTTTGATGGCTATATGAAACATACTAACACCTATACACTCGAAATCCACTGCAAATTTACTCATTTTCCATGATATATGGAAGTATTTATAAAAGAAATCATTTTAAATATACTTTTTTTTTGTGAACCATTTGTTTTTTCCATTTTTTTTTCTATCTTTGAACAAAAATATAAATATAAATATAATGATTATGACAAACAAAAGAGATTTAAAGCGCGCAATTAATTACATTTGCGAAGATTTGTTTGCAGAATGTATAGCAGAATCATTGTACAATGGTCAAAATGATAAAGAAAATGTTAATGCTCTGCTCACGACTATACTTACCATACACTCTGACTATATACGAAGAATATCACATCCTGAACCAGGAATGACTCAAAAGAAATATTTTAAATCGCTTGTCAAGGATTTTCATAAACAGGTGACTGAAATTATTGATCAAATTGGTAATATCAATTGATATGGCATTGAAAAAAATAAGCAATTGGATATTATATGATTGGATGGGATGGACAAAGATGGTCACTGTTGATACCCCTCAAAAGTGCATCATCTGTTTTGCGCCTCATACAAGTAATTGGGATTTTATAATTGGTAAATTATATTCTTCAGCCGAAGATTTAAGGAGCAATTTCTTAATGAAAAAGGAATGGTTCAAAGGTCCCCTTGGTTCATTATTCAGATATATGGGTGGTATTCCTGTTTATAGGGATAAACACACGAGTATGACAGACAATCTTGCATCAGAAGCAATGAACAGTAAATCTTTTCATCTTTGCATCACTCCTGAGGGAACTCGTTCGCTGAATCCTGAATGGAAAAAAGGATTTTATTACATTGCATTAAAGGCGAAAATACCTATAATCCTGTACGGCGTTGATTATAAGAAGAAACTGATCCAATGCACTAAGAGTATAATTCCGACGGGAGATTTCGACAAAGAAATGCGAGAGATAAAGCTGTACTTTAAAGACTTTCAGGGTAAAAAGCCAGAATTGTTTACAACAGGTGAAATTTAAACAAATTTGGGATGATGAAAAATTGGAAGTTTACATATATATCATTATTGATCGTTTTTTCATGTATTTTGAAGATTTCAGCTCAGAATCTGCCTGCAACGACAATTTTAGGAAATAGACTTTCACGCTATTTCTTAAATTATAAGACAAACAATTCTGCTGTTCAAATTCGAACCTATTTGAAAAATTATTCCATTGATGATGCTACACAAACTTTCAATATCATAGTTGATGAATCTTTTTCAACACAGGATTTTGCGGTCTCAACAGTAAATAAAATTTACAATGAAGTCAGAGGCATCTTGCCAAGTCCTTATAATCATTATCATATTAAAATATTCACCAATGGTATTGCCATTGATGATTTGATATCAGACAGACATACAAATGATTCTGAAAAGTCTTGCCTTTGGGGGGATTTAGAGTACAAAGGCTTTCCATGGGTAAAAAACATTTCGTGTCCCAATGTCATCACACATGGTCTAGCTGATAAACATATTTCGATTTGGGCTAGTCATGGTCGATACTATGATAACAAAAGGAATGCATGGAAATGGCAACGCCCCAATCTGTTTTGTACAAATGAGGATTTGTTTACACAGACTATAGTTGTACCTTATCTCATTCCTATGCTTGAAAACGCAGGTGCAGTTGTGTTTTCTCCTCGTGAACGTGATTGGCAAAAAAATGAATTTATTGTAGATAATGATAATAAAAATGGTCAACCTTATTATCAGGAAATATGTAATCAAAATAAATGGAGTACTACAATTAATAGAGGTTTTGGAATGCATGATGGTCCCTATGCAGATGGAGAAAATCCATTTGAGCAAGGAACTGCCAGAATGGCCAGGACAACCCCAAACGAACGCAATTTAAGTAAGATTATATACCAACCTTTATTTACCGAAGAAGGACGTTATGCTGTTTACGTCAGTTATCAATCTTTACCTGAAAGCATTGATGATGCACAATATATTGTTTGTCATAGAGGACAACGTACCATGTTTAGTGTAAACCAACAAATGGGAGAGCGTACTTGGGTCTATCTGGGAACTTTTGATTTTGATAAAGGATGTAGCTCTCGCAATTGTGTCATTCTGACTAATAAATCATCTCATCATGGCTTGGTAACTGCAGATGCAGTGCGTTTTGGGGGCGGAATGGGAAACATTCAGAGAGGAGGATCTGTAAGTGGATTGCCCCGTGCTCTTGAAGGTGCCCGCTATTATGCACAATGGGCTGGTGCCCCATACTCCGTTTATAGTTCCAAAAATGGTCTTGATGATTATGGGGATGATATGAATGCACGTTCTTACATGACTAACTGGTTGATGGGTGGTTCTGTTTATGCTCCTACTTTAAATGGTAAGAAAGTACCTGTTGAATTGTCTTTAGCTATTCATAGTGATGCTGGATATTCTATAAATAATGATTCCATCATTGGTTCTTTGGCTGTATGCACAACCAATTTCAATGATGAGAGACTAAATACAGGCATATCTAGGCAAGCCTCACATGATTTTGCTGATGCTCTTCTATCAGGCATTTGCCGCGATTTAAGAAGCGGATATGGGAAATGGAATCGTCGAGAATTATTCGATAAGAATTATTCAGAAACACGAAATCCAGAAATTCCATCGGCAATATTGGAGACAATGTCTCATCAGAATTTTAATGACATGTTGTTGGGTCAAGATCCAAACTTCCGTTTCACTTTGGCTCGCTCCATATATAAAACGATATTAAGATTTATAACAGCTCAACATGGGCGTCCTTGTATAATTGAGCCATTGACCCCTGATAACTTCTCGATTGAGTTGGTTGCAGGTAATAAAATCAAACTAACATGGAACCCTGTCGTTGATACATTAGAGAAGAAATCCAATCCTACATCGTATAATGTCTACACTTCATTGGAAGATAATGGATATGACAATGGTATAAATATCAATAAACCTTCTTATACAATTACCCTGAAGTCAGGTAAACTGTATCGGTTTAAAATAACTGCCGTAAATCGAGGTGGCGAAAGTTTTCCGACAGAAGAATTAGCTGCTTACTGCCAGCCCAATGCCATAAAGACGATCCTTATAGTTAATGGATTCCATCGACTTTCTTCCCCAGCAGTTATAAACTCTTCTACAGAACAAGGTTTTGATTTGACATCGGATCCTGGTGTTACAAATGGAATTACTGCGGGCTGGGCTGGTAAACAGCAAAATTTTGACAAAACAAAAATTGGTATAGAAGGTCCTGACGGACTGGGATATTGTGGTGATGAAATGGCAGGACAGTTTATTTCTGGAAATACTTTCAATTATGTTTCTGAACATGCCAGATCCATAATCAATGAGAAAGGGTTTAACATAGTAAGCTGTTCTAATAGAGCCATTGAATCAAATAAAATCAATCTGTTAAAATATCAATATATAGATTTGATTCTGGGATTGGAAAAGAATGATTATCATTCCCTGAAATACTATAAAACCTTTTCACCAATCATGCAAAGTAAACTTTCATCATTTTTGAAAAATCATGGAAGATTGTTTGTGAGTGGGTCTTATATTGGATCTGACATGAAGTGCACTGATGAGCAGAATTTTTTGTCGAATATACTCAAACTAAAATATGCTGATAGCTGTAAAGTTAACACAGATTCTGTTATAATGGATTCTGGATTGCACTTTAACATTTATCATTCTGTCAATGAAAAACATTATGCCGCAACTAGCCCAGAATGTTTTCTACCAGTTGACTCTGCATATAGTCTGATGCGATATTCTAATGGAAACAACTCGTGTATCTGCTATGATGAAAATGACTATAGGTGTATCACGATGGGATTTCCTTTTGAGTGTATCGCTCTTCCTGATGCCCGAGATGCAGTGATGGACAAAATATTAAAATTATTATCAAAACAACATTTAAAATAAATAATATGTACAAAATTCAAGCAAACGCTTCTGGAACACGAAGTATCGAAGTAAGTGAACAGCACTTAGAAACAATTGAAACTTATTCATTGTTGAGGAACCTCGTTGACAGTAATGGAATCATTGACGAATCTGTCCTCGATAAATTGAAATTCAATGTACGTTCAATTTTGGAGTCTGAAGCAGGTAAAGACAAAGGTCTGTTGGATTTATGTCTTGACGTTATTTACAATAATAATATGAAAGCTTTTGGATTGCACAAACTTGTATTGCTATACATTGACTGGAAATCTAAAAGAAATGCAGAGTCAACAGATGAATTAGCAATCTCTGATTAATCGAAGATATATTAAGGCATATTGAAAAATAATAATACTACATTCCAGTTGACAGATTTTTTGCCAACTACAAAAAAGGAATGCGAACTAAGAGGGTGGACACAGTTGGATGTGATTTTGTTCTCAGGGGATGCTTATGTGGATCATCCTTCATTTGGCGTAGCTGTCATCGGAAGGACGTTAGAAGCTGCTGGATATAAAGTAGCTATAGTTCCCCAACCCGATTGGCATGGAGATTTCCGCGATTTTACGAAATTAGGCAAACCTCGTCTTTTCTTTGGCATTTCTCCTGGTTGCATGGATTCCATGGTCAACAAATACACAGCCAACAAAAGATTAAGAAGTGAAGATGCATATAGTCCAGATGGTCGTCATGATTGTAGACCCGAGTATCCGACAATTGTCTACACAAAGATATTAAAAAAATTATTCCCTGACACACCAGTCGTGTTGGGTGGTATTGAAGCGTCTATGAGAAGACTCTCGCATTATGACTATTGGCAGGATAGAGTAAAAAGATGTATCTTGTGTGATTCGGGGGCTGATATCATTTTATATGGTATGGGGGCAAAATCAATACTTCAATTATGCAAGGACATCAATGAGAACAAACCAATTGGTGATATCCATAATATTCCCCAAACAGTATTTTTGTCTAAAGAGGAGAATATACCAAATGGTATCACTGGAGAAGATATTGTATTACATAGTCATGAGAAATGCCTGCATGATAAGAAAGCTGAAGCTGAAAATTTCCGACACATTGAAGAAGAATCCAATAAGATTCATGCCCAGAGGCTGATTCAGCAGGTTGATGATGTCTATACTGTTGTGAATCCGCCATATCCAACATTGACAACCGATGAATTGGATGCCTATTATGATTTACCTTACACACGTTTACCACATCCCAAATATAAGAATAAACGGATTCCTGCGTATGAGATGATTAAATTCTCAGTAAATATCCATCAGGGATGTTTTGGAGGATGTGCTTTCTGTACTATCAGTGCACACCAGGGGAAATTTGTCGTATGCCGTAGCAAAAAGAGTATATTGAATGAAGTCAAAAAAATCATCGAGATGCCAGATTTTAAAGGCTATCTTTCCGATTTAGGAGGACCCTCTGCAAATATGTATGGCATGTCTGGGAAAAATCATAAACTATGTGAGCATTGCAAGCGCCCATCATGTATAAATCCTCAGATTTGTCCGAATTTGAACACTGACCATTCCAAATTACTGGACATTTATCATAGTGTTGATTCGCTTCCTGAGATAAAGAAAAGTTTTATCGGTAGTGGAGTTAGATATGATTTGCTTCTACATAAAAGTGATGATGATACTATCAATAAAGCCGCAGCCCAGTATACACGTGAACTAATATGTAACCATGTAAGTGGCAGACTTAAGGTCGCACCAGAGCACACCAGTGATAACGTGTTAAAACTGATGCGTAAACCTTCGTTCAAACTGTTTGAGGAGTTTAAAAAGTTATTTGATAAAATTAACGAAGAAGAAGAGATGCATGAGCAACTTATTCCTTATTTTATCAGTAGCCATCCCGGATGTCATGAAGAAGATATGGCTGAACTGGCTGTCATTACACGAAATTTAGATTTTCATCTTGAACAGGTTCAAGATTTCACACCAACGCCAATGACTGTGAGCACTGAAGCTTGGTATACAGGGTATGATCCATATACACTGGAACCCGTATACAGTGCTAAAACTCAAAATGAAAAACTTGCACAGAGACAATTTTTCTTTTGGTACAAACCGGAAGAAAGACGGAATATAGAGAAAGAGCTTAACCGTATTGGACGACAAGATTTGATAAAAAAATTGTATCCAGAAAGGAACATCAGTCAAGTCAAATATAAGAATGATGTGAATAAGAATAAATATAGGGATAAACCTTCGAAATTGAATTTGCTAAATGACAATTATAGAAAAAAAAGTAACAGGCAAGAAAAACCAGGAAACGTGCGAAGACGGAATCGTGGTGACTGATGATTATATTGCTGTCGTTGATGGAAGTACGAGTAAAAGTCCATTTAGTATCAATCCTTCGATGAGAAATGGTCGTTTCTGTATGAAAACGATTTGTCATTTTATCTCTACAATGGACAGCAACTTTTCATGTCAAGATTTTTGTCTGGAAATCACATCATTAATCAAACGGATTTATATTCAAAACGAAGTTGATATTTCTCATTTACTCAACCATCCCACTGACAGACTTACTGCCAGTGCAATTATCTACAGCCGTAAGAAAGATGAGGTTTGGATGATAGGTGACTGTCAATGTCTTTTGGATGGAGTATTGTATGAAAATCCAAAACCTGATGAAGAAAAGATTGCAAAACATCGTTCTCTCTACATCAACACATTATTAAATAGTGGACATCTAGTTGAGGAGTTTGAGATGAATGACACAGGACGTACGTACATTTTGCCGGAATTGATTCATAGTTGCTTGCGTCAAAATATTGATTATGCCGTAATTGACGGTTTTGACATTCCACTCGATAAAGTAAAAATTCTGAATGCAGAAAAGACTTCCGAGATAATACTGGCTAGCGATGGTTATCCATTCTTGAGAAACAGTTTAATAGAAAGTGAGAAATGTATTGAGCATCAATTAATTAATGATCCTCTATTTATTGATACATATAAAGCTACGAAAGGTTTGATTCATGGGAATAAATCTTTTGATGATCGTTCTTATATAAAATTCAAGAAATGATTTATCACTTTAAAATTTAAAAAATTCAGTTATA
>ENA-UOYA01005468-UOYA01005468.1-activated-sludge-metagenome-genome-assembly--contig:-NODE-5468-length-10057-cov-6.667966_pt1 | contig 10057 bp, 8 predicted proteins | sample MGYA00238163_ERZ764804 | MGnify/ENA primary metagenome ERZ764804 (study PRJEB28919, sample SAMN05720223) | activated sludge metagenome | isolation source: Anaerobic digester | place: Hong Kong...
GCATGATTGACGAGTGTATGGCCGGCAATATCGATATGATCATCACAAAGTCCATTAGCCGCTTTGCCCGAAACACACTGGACTGTTTGAAGTATATCCGCCAACTAAAGGACAAGAACATACCGGTCTTTTTCGAAAAGGAAAACATAAATACCATGGATTCCAAGGGCGAGGTTATGCTCACAATTATGGCATCCCTTGCTCAACAGGAAAGCCAGTCCTTAAGTCAGAATGTGAAACTGGGTTTACAGTATCGTTACCAACAAGGTGAAATACAGATCAACTGCGCACGGTTCCTCGGTTACACCAAGGATGAGAATAAGCGTCTTGTAGTTGTACCGGAGGAAGCCGAAATCGTAAAACGAATTTATCGGGAATACCTTGAGGGTGCCAGTATGCTAAAGATTGCCCGTGGGTTAGAGGCCGACGGTATCCTGAACGGTGCAGGTAATGAGCGCTGGCACACCAGTAACATTAATAATATTCTACGAAACGAAAAGTACATCGGAGATGCGCTCTTGCAGAAAACCTACACGGTTGATTTTCTTACAAAAAAGCGGGTTAAGAACAACGGTATCGTTCCGCAGTACTATGTAGAGAACAGCCATGAAGCCATCATCCCGCGTGAAGTTTTCATGCAGGTGCAGGAAGAGCTTATCCGCCGCCGTATTGTCCACACCAGTCCGAACGGAAAGACCAGAACTTTCAGCAGCAACCACGTCTTTGCTCAGATAATCATCTGCGGCAAATGCGGTGAGGTTTTTCGCAGGGTGCATTGGAACAACAGAGGTAAGAAGTCCATCGTCTGGCGCTGTGTCAGCCGGTTAGAAAACACCGGCCTATTCTGCGATGCCCGCACGGTACTGGAGAGCACCATTGAGCAAGTGCTGGTCACCGCTATCAATCAGACGCTCTGCGACAAAGACTCTTTCCTCACAACTCTGCGGGACAACATCGCAACCGTCATAAATCGAGAAAGCGACAAGGCCTTGGCGGATATCGATAAGCGGCTGGAGGAACTGCAAACGGAACTACTGAAGCTTGCCACCTCTAATGCCGATTATGATAAAGTCGGTGATGAGATACACCGACTGCGTGACCAGAAACAAAAGATGCAGCTTGAAAGTGCTAACCGTGATGAACTCAAAAAGCGCATGGCTGATATGAGCACATTCCTAAAGAAGCAATCCACCGCTCTCACCGAATACGACGAGCAGCTTGTTCGGCGGCTGATTGAAAAGGTTACTGCCTTTGAGGACAAATTCATCGTGGAATTCAAGTCCGGTTTGACGATGGATGTGACAGGATAAGGGTGCAAATATCGGGGGCATTCCATAACGAATGACCTGTTCCTTATATAGAAGTCACGCCCATCTTTTTTTTGCAAAAGCTATTCCGCCAATCAACACAACAACACATACCAATAACATGATCACCTCATTTGTAGATACAGTCGATGTATCCGAAATCCCGGCTGGGCGCATGTCCATATTGGGAAACGCACGTCTACCATTATTCTGTAGATTCTGCGCATCTGCGTTTTGCATATCTCGTCCTACGGTATTATTATTGCCCGGAAAGCCACCTTGTGGCGGGGTCACGTTATCAGCGTTAGGCACTCCTTGTCCATTCTGTGGCCTAAAATTACCGTTGCCGCCAGGTCCCGCTGGAATCTCGTTTCCGTTATTGGCAGAGGATTCGGGGTTTTCTTCGTTGTCCCCGTTCCATCTCTGAAATTGCCCGCCTCGAGCGCGGCCGAATCCCATTGAGTTTGAACCCATACTTTCTATATCAATGCTTGAAGCGTCGATGAATCCCGCATTACCGCTTGTGGTTTGCCCATCATGTGTTGCAGCAATTGTGCCACCCAGTTGCTTCTTTATACTCTCAGCGCGAAATAAACAAAATTCACGCAAAGCGGTGCTGCCTTTCTGAAACTCTTCATAGGTACAAAACGCCGACGGGTCTTTCTGGATATACGGTGAAATAAGCGCAATTGCCTTGTCGTACATCTCGATGAATTTCCCGGTGCTAAAATATTCCATGTATTCTGTGAACATTTCATGGTACTTGTCCAGATATTCATCGTTGTTAAAAATCCAAGCAATCATCGGTTGAACCAGCAAGCATCGGTGAATCTATCGGATAATTCACCATTGAGGTCGCGTTGTCGGTACTTCCGCTTATTTCTGTCTGCTCGGTATTAGCATTTTCGCCGCCGGGCATTCTGCCCATGCCGCCGCCCATGCCGAAACCGCCCATCCCGCCGAACGCAAGATTATAGTCCCATGCGATCATCGAAAGCTTGCCGTCATTTTCTGCAAGGTAATAATTGTGGACCATACTGCCCGTATAACTATCAGAATTCAATACGAAATTGTGTACTACGAAATAACGAATCACCTCGTCCACGTTTACGACCTGCTCAATATTCTCACCTTCGTTTAGCTGTTTCAGTGATGCAATTAGACGTTTCTTGTCCGCCTCGCTTGGTTTAAATGCAGCATTATCAAAGATTGCGGAGTAACTGTTCAGATTATCATCTGAATAAATAAGCGAAGTTGCACCACCTCCGAAACCGCCAAACCCGCCACCTCCAAAATTCGGTCGCTGACCGCCTGCGTTCCCATTTTGCCCATTACCATCTCTCGGTCTTTGCGGCATTTCGCCGCCGAAGTTTGGCACTTCACCATCTCCTAAATCAGGCATCTGCGGCATTTGACCATCTGGTCCGGGGACTCCTCCGCCCGGCAAATTTCCGAAGTCAGGCATTTCACCGCCTTCAAAATTCGGCATCTGGCCGCCTTGCCCAGGGAAACCGCCCTCGCCACGCTCCCCGCCGTTATTCCTTTGCATATCGCCCATATCCATACTGTCAGGCTTATATATTTCACCGAAGTTGCTGCCATACACGCGCTGTGCAAATGATTCTTCCACGCCCTCAGCGGCAAGGTATAATCCCCAGTCCTCGTCATTGACCGTTACCCAAATGAAACTCGACAGCGGTGCGTCCGCTCCCATCGCATTCATCATCTGATAGGTGACGTAATCCTTCATGTATGTGTTGTCCTGTGCGATGTTATTGAGCGCCAGTTTGTCAAGCCCAAAGTAGCTTTTGCCTTTTTCATAATGATCGAACTCAACTTTGAAGCTATATCTATCCGAGTCGGAACTTGCTATCATAGACAGCGACGAATTTCCCTTAGGGCGGAGTCCTACTCCCTTAACGGACTCACCGTCGATCACAACGGTGCATTGAATGTATTCCTCCGCCAGCGCGTTGGCGAGCATACCGTCCCAGTCAGACTCTTTCACTACAATATCAATCGTGTGAACCCTATCCGTGCTAAACAGTCTTCCCACATATGCCGGTTCGTTATGGACAATCTCCATGCCTAACGACGAGCTTGCCATAAATGCAACTGTGGTTATCAGCATCACCGCGACAATTGCAATGCAAACGACTGTGGTGTATTTGTGCTTTGACATAAAATCACCCCATATAATCGCCGTTGTAGCTAACCAGCACGACGTTGGTAATACCCTGTACTTGCGATAAAGTATTGATAAACGATGTATCCTCAGACTTCAGCCGCACCTCATAGTGCAATTCAATAGAATCGGCGGTGACAGTCTTACTCTTAACGACACATTTCTGCACATAGCCTTTCAGTGACGAAACGACCTTACTTTCGGCGTCCGCATCTGAGCAGTGCAGCACGACGATGTATGGATTATCGTGGGATTTCTTGTTCACAAACACAATCAGCATCACGCCGATTACAACACTGCCAAATACCGCAAGCGGAATCATTCCCGCCGCAAGAACGATGCCAATGGCGATAGACCAAAACAGGAATGCGATGTCAAGCGGCTCTTTTATGGCTGTGCGGAAACGCACGATTGACAGTGCGCCGACCATACCAAGCGAGAGAACGACATTACTTGTCACCGCGAGGATTACGAGTGTGGAAATCATAGTCAGTGCGATAAGTGTTACGCCGAAACTCGATGAGTACATTACGCCTTTGAATGTCTTTTTATAGACTAAAAAGATAAAAACACCGAGGCCAAAGGCCAGAGAGAGTGCAAGCACCATATCGAGAATTGTTACGCTCGTGATGTTCTCCAGAAAGCTGGATTTGAAGATATCTTTGAAAGTCATTTTGTTTTTCCTCCCAACATTATTGTTTTTTACCGCTTATGCGGTGTAGTTCGTTTGAACGCGGGTTTACACTTAAATGCGAAGCAATCCTTCGTTACCCTTGTACTGGTATATTTTTTCGCCCTCTTGATTTTAGGGGAGCCAGCTCATAGACTTTGTCCGCACTGCGGGCGACTTCTGGAGAATGGCTGACGATGATAACACATTTATTTTCCTCATGCGCCAAGTGGGTGAAAATATCCATGATTTCATCCTGCGTGGTCAAATCAAGATTTCCGGTAGGTTCATCCGCAAGTATAATATCCGGGGCATAGGACAGTGCCCGCGCGATAGCTACCCGCTGCTGTTCACCGCCGGAAAGTTTCAAAATGCGTCGTTTTGCCAAGTTATCATCCAATCCAACCTTCTCCAATAACTCCATTGCCATTTCTCTTTTATCCCGAGTCACTTTACCGGAAGCCCGCATAGAAAGTTCAACATTTTCGACAGCGGTCAGATGCGGAAGCAGGTTGAATTGTTGGAAAACTACTCCGACATAACGGCTTCGGTATTGATAACGGTCAATTTTTTGTATATCGTTTCCATCAAACAAGATTGTGCCTTCTGTTGGAGAAGCAAGTCCGCTGAGCAGAGAAAGAAGGGTTGTTTTCCCCGCACCAGAGCGTCCCACGATAGCATAGACTTTTCCTTTTTCGAACTCAAACTCAAGCCCTTGTAGAACCTTTTCACCTCGTCCGTATGAAAATCCGATATTTCGCAATGATAGAATACCCATGTTTTTTCCTCCTTCGTTAAGCTCGGTTAGCTAGAATTTTCAGCGGGTCGTATCTGAGCACAAACACAATTCCCGCCAAACTTGAAAATATGGTCAGCAGGATTCCGATACCGATTAATTCAATCAGAATACTTAGATTGACACCGGCGTTGATTGTGTCTATATATTCAATCGAATCTCCCGAATCTACAGCATTTCCGAACATAGGTCCCCCAAATCCGCCTTGCACCCTGTTTCCTCCACCGGGTCTGCCAAAGTTTTGTTCCTGCGTGGTTTGTGCGGATTCCTGCGATTGAATCTGTGATTCCAGCAGATTGTTTGAAACCGGTACCGCCGCAGCCGCTCCAATTCCTGTGCCAATCACGATAGCAATTAGCGTAACGGCCAATAATTCAATCACAAACTGAGCGGCCACCTTTGTTTTTTTGATTCCGATTGCCGTTAGAACACCTACTTCGTATTTTCTCTCTCGAATATTGAAGATGTTTAAGACAATAAGGATGACGGCGCCTACGCCAAGAATGATGATTAAAAGTGTCAACGCAAAGCTGCTTAAATTCTCAAGCGGAACAAGGCTCTGTTCGTAGCTGTTGATGTCAGATGAAGAAAGTGTATAATACTCAGACAATCCCTTGCTCTTTAGTTCCTCACCAAAACTGTCATAATTCGCTTTGCTTGCGAACACATAAGTCCCGGAAGTTTGCAAATTGAGAGCAGTTGTTGTTTCTCTTCCATTTTCATCTGTTTGGGTAACAGCCGCCGCCGAAGATTGTTCCGCAAGGGCACTGAGCGTATGATAGCTGACGCAAATCAAATTGGCGGGGTCGTTTGCGGTTCCGAATCTCATCTGTCCGCCCTCTGTATCAGAGCTTGCGTTTGTGTATATCCCAGCAACGGTAAAGGTGTAGGTTTCTTCTTCGTTGTTCGGATTTGCAAGAGAAAGTGTGCTTCCGACCGAGAAACCGTTAAATACGGCAAGCTCATTGCTGATCAAGCAATTGTAATCGGAGACGGTTGTATCAAACATAGTGCCGTCGATAATTTTAGATTCACCGGAGATGAACTTTGTCATGGCGCCCTCACTTGAATATCCTGTGACAGAAAAGTCACCCATCGTCATTCCGCCAAATCCACCGCCACTTCCGCCACCGGAAAACCCCGGTCTTCCGTTTTGCGCATTACCGGAACCGGAGTTGGATATATCCTCCGTGCTGTACGGCTCAATACCTTCGCCTGCGTTCAGAGAAGCGGAAGCTGTGTAGTGAAAATCTTTGAGATAAGCTGAGTTGGCATAGGTTTGCATTTCAGACAGGCTGAGGCCGGAATATTGACGCATGACATCCCTCATATCATTCATATTAGAACTGCCGGAACCACTCTGAGCGCTTTCCATCAGCTTTTGCCGGTCTATAGAAATCGTTCCGGTAATTGTCTGTGCCGCAAATCCTGATTCCTTTGCTGCATCCGCAGCGGAGCGGATGGCAAGCGCAATGCTGCTTGACACGGCAATCGTCAGCACAATAATTCCTATAAGAATATTTCGCCCTTTGGACCGTGTGATACTTTTAAATGCGTTGATAATAACTAACATCATACCATTCCTTTCGATTTAGCCGTAAATACGGCATAGCGCATATTTGGAGCAAGCTGAAGCTCTGCGTCCTTCAAGCTGTAAAAGCCGAACAATGTGTTCGGGGATAAATTGATCATATTTCACTTCGAGCAACACAATCTCATCACCCGCTTTAACTGTCGGCAAGTCGTCACTTAAAAAGTCTGTTGAAAACAGCCCTGTCCGAATCTCTCTGTCAAAGGTAATACGGACGTTGCCCGCCGGATAGACGAATGGTTCCCGGATATACTCGACAATGGTTTTAGGCCGGAGTTGTTCATATCTGATTTTAGCGTATAATTCTTGAACCAACTCGCGCTTATCCAAAGCCATCCATTTGACATTGCCGCTTTGCAGCAGCACAAGCTCTTCACGGGTAAGTCGACAGGATATTTTATAGCACAGTCCATGCCGTTTACTTTTCTTTTCGAGGACGAGAAGGTCGTCTCCGCCGATGTATCGCCTGATACGAAATTTTTCCCGCCTGTCCACGCCATCAATTTTTTCGCGCAGAGCTTTGTCGCCGGGGGTATCAAAGTATAGGCTCCTGACCCTGTACTCGCCATTTTTATCCGCGTGGTTGTCGCGCCGCATTGTTCTTTTGAGCCTGTCACGCAGAAGAATGTAGTCTGTGTAGTTCAGGCTATGTTTGTATTCATGTCTTGCTTGCATTGGTTTCATCTCCTTCGCTTGAAGACTATTGTACGGGGGAAACCTTTAATTTTCTTTTAATGCGAAAAAATTCAGGCTCTCGATTTATAACGAATCGAGAGCCTGAATTTACATTATCTAAGAACATCAGCCGTGTTTCAATCGCACCGTAAAAGTAGTAATTTCGCCGCTGCTCTCAGCGCTGATCTCCCCGCCGGAGCGTTCTACGATTGTTTTTGCAATAGAAAGCCCAAGGCCAAAACCGCCTGTTTCCTGTGATCGAGAGGCATCAGGGCGGTAGAATCGATCAAATATCTTGGAGAAATCCTCGGCGGCAATGCCCTGACCTGTGTTGGTTACCCGGACTACTGCCCGTTCCTGTTCCAACCCAAGAGAGAACAGGATGCGTCCATGGCGCGGCGTATACTTGCCCGCGTTATCCAATAAAATGTATAGGACTTGCGTAATCTTCTCTCCATCCGCTAGTATAATAATATTATCCGCGATTTTCGTATCCAAGCTGATTCCGCTATCATAGAGCATCGCTTCCATAGATGCGCAAGCGGTTTCACAAGCACGGCTGAGGTTAAAAGGAGTATTTCCGTCGAAATTTACATTTTCAGCTTTTGCCATATAAAGTAAATTATCCACCAATTTCGTGGTGCGCTTGAGTTCCGCACGGATATATCCGAACCATTCCTTTTGGCTTTCAACAGATTCGTTGGCGCTTGTTTCAATCGCATCGATATTTGCGCTGATAATGGAGAGGGGAGTTTTGAATTCATGGGAAGCATCCGCGACAAATTGTTTTTGTCTATTATAGCTTTCTTCTATCGGGCGAACGGCACGGACTGCGAAACGGTAGCTGAACCATAATAGCACCAGCAATACGGCAAGTCCTGTGCAAGAAAGAGTGATCAAAAGTGCCCTTAGTGTTTCCGCTCCATTTGTGACGTCAAGAAAAACGATCCGCTCATATTGATTTGTCCCGTATAAGGGCACTTCCGATTTCATAAACACCCATTTTCTTCCGCCAAGCGATATTTTTCCGGTGGAGTTTCCGCCTGTTTTTTCAAGTGCTTCTTCATAAACGCTATACTCAAAATCAAGATAACTATTGATGTTTTCCAGGTTCCCATTTTTAGTAAACAAAGCAAAGGATACTCTATAGTCCGCCCCAAACCGTTCAGAAACAAGAGGACGTTCATCGCTCCCACCGGGAATAGGACGATTTGGCACAAAAGGCATCGCTGACATTATCTGCAGTTGACGTTCATTTTCACGTTCCGTATTGCTGTAAGTCACAAAATAAATCACTGAAAATGCGGTTACGATAACGAGGGAAATGCTGATTACATTAAACAACAGCATTTTATTTCGCAGCTTCTTAAACATCTGCATCCTCCTCTCTATTATGAGTCAGCATGTACCCAACCCCGTAAATTGTTTTGATCTTTACCTTTGAGGAGAGAATTCTCAATTTTTTACGAAGAAAGGCAACTTGCACCTGCACATGGCTATCTTCGGCCTCAGAATCCCATCCCCATAACTTCTCAATGATGGCATTGTTCGTAATCGCCTGCCCTTTATGATTCATCAGCAATTCAAGGAGTTGGCTTTCTTTCAGCGTAAGATGAAAGGATTGACCATTCCCATACAGATCAAGCGTATTATAATTGAATTCTATATCAGCATAGCTGAGAATGCTTCCCGGCATAAGTTGCCCCTTGCGGCGTCCGAGCGCACGCAACCGGGCCAGAAGCTCTTCTGTTTGAAAAGGCTTTGCGAGATAATCATCAGCACCGCTGTCAAGACCTGTTACCTTATCCTCAGTTTCTCCTTTGGCAGTAAGCAGAATCACCGGTGCTTCAATTCCCTTTTTTCGTATTTGACGCAAAACATTAATTCCACTCATCTTGGGCAGCATAATATCAAGAATCACAATATCGTATAATCCCGATAAAGCTAAATCAAGCCCGCTCTCTCCATCATGTGCTAAATCGACGCTGTAATTGTTCTTTTTCAACACCTGTGCCACAGCAAGCGCCATATATTTTTCATCTTCTACATATAAAATTTTCATAAGGAGACCTCCTTTTCAAGCAGAAGAATAATTTATTACTAATTATAAACATTAATCCTTTAATTCGCCTTTAATCATCCGTCTTTTTCGTGTGTCCACGAACAATTGAAAACAACAAATGGATTTACTGTCATAAATCATTGCCCCAAAAATAGTTCCAAAAATGATTCGATTTTTAAACTATTTATACATTTCTAACCATTAAAACTATAAATTAAAGGGTTCAATATATACGACATCCAACCTGACCACACAACCTTGGCAAAAGCCGAAAAAACATCTAACCTGACCACTCGCGAGCACTGACATCTAACCCGACCACTCGCGGGGCTATGACATCTAACCTGACCACTTGACTATCAAAAAGCGACGTTATGGACTTGTTTCCGCGGAGCGAGAAAATCTCGTTTTCGCTCAATGGGTTTCGTGCCCATATGTGCTAAAAGCCTTGATATATAAGGGTTTTCAGCACACTTATTCTTTTACCCTTGACATCAATACCACGCACTCAACGTGGAACGATAGGCTCACCTCGATGTCTTGGCTGTGTTTTCCGTTTTGTCCGTTCGCGGGGATAGGTCAATAGTGGATTTTATGGGTACTATCTGTTCGCGGGAACAGGTCAATGGTTTTTATCCGTTCGCGGGAATAAGTCTATATATTGTTTGATTCCGCCTCTTATACTGTGGTGTGCCTGCCTTTTTAATACAATGCACGGGAAGTCAACACTTTTTCGGACAAAATATTAAGCAAGTAATATTCGCTGTGCGG
>ENA-UOYA01005469-UOYA01005469.1-activated-sludge-metagenome-genome-assembly--contig:-NODE-5469-length-10057-cov-5.858628_pt1 | contig 10057 bp, 10 predicted proteins | sample MGYA00238163_ERZ764804 | MGnify/ENA primary metagenome ERZ764804 (study PRJEB28919, sample SAMN05720223) | activated sludge metagenome | isolation source: Anaerobic digester | place: Hong Kong...
CTCCCAGCCCCTGGCCCGTCACGAAGCCCCCGGCTTCCCTTTCCCTCTATGGGGCGGGCGCCGCCTGTCCGGGGACGGCGACGCCCTTGCCCTGATCCCGCCGTTAGCCCGCGCGGCGACCTCACGCCGCCCGCGCGAACTCGGGCGCCTCCTCTTCCCCCCGTCCGAAAGCGAGGAGGAAGTCCGCCGCCTTCGAGGCGGCACTTGCGGCCCGCACGATGGCGCGATTGTCCTCGCGCAGGATCGCCAGCCACGAGCCAAGGTAGTCGGCATGGCGCACGCTGGGCTCGATCCCGAGCGCGGCGCAGACGAAAGCGCTCGTCATCTCGGCGCAGAGCTCCTCCCGGCCATATTCGGGTGAGCCGAAGCGGCCGGACTGATCGCGGGAGAGCCGGCTCGGATGACCCGTCCAGTGACCAAGCTCATGGAAGGCCGTGCGGTGCCAGTTGATCGGGTCAGGGAACGCATCGGGACGCGGGATCTGGATATAGTCGCGCGAGGGCACGTAGAAGGCCTCGCCGCCCATGATGCGGATATCGGCGCCGGTGGCGCGGATCAGGGCATCTGCCTCAGGCAGGATCAGTGACCGGTCGACCGGCGCGACCGGTGCGCTCAAGTCCTCGGGCAAGCATTCGCACTGGTCGGTCGAAAAGACCGTGTAGCGCTTCAGAAACGGGATCGTGCCGGGAGCCCGGTCTTCCTCGCGGGCCCGTTCGCGCTCCTGCTGCGGGGTGTAGCGATGGGCATAGACCACGGTCATGCCCCGCTCGCCCTTGCGGACATTGCCGCCCAGTTCGAGTGCCTGCCGGAAGGTGAGGAAGCGGTTGGTGGTGAAGCCGCGTTCGATCATCGCGCTCCACAGGATCAGGATGTTGATCCCGCTGTAGCGCGCGCGAGTGCTGGCATTGACCGGCAGGTCAAGGGCTGCTGCGGCCGAATCCCACGGCTGCACCCAGGGCACGCGCCCCTGCTCGAGCTGAATGATAATCCGGTCAGTGATGTCCTGATAGAGGTCGGTCCGCTCGGTTACGGAAGCGCTACGTGCGCGGAAAGATGCCATGGCCTGTCTCCTCGGACGGACCGGCCGGGGGCCACTCCCTCTGGCTTCGGCACCGTCACGGCCGAAGCCGCCAGGCTCTCACTCTCCAACACCGTTGCCAGCCATCGCGCGAGCGGCCAGCGAGATCGCCCGAACAGAAAGAGCGCACCCTGACAGAGGCGGGAAATGGCTTGCCAGATGCCTGGCAGACCGAACGGCGGGGCCGGTCGGCGTTCACAGGCTGCCGTTCCTGCCATTCCCGCCGAAGTAGAGTGCGCGCGGGGCCCGATAGGTGAAGTCGCCGCGCCCTCAGGAGCAGGTCCGGTAGGATGTGCGGGATAGAGCGCGCCACCAGCCCCGTTCCGAATCAAAGGGGCGTTGCGGGGTGTCCCCGCTTGAAAGGGTAGGCCGAGACAGCGCTGCGGCTCGGGCTCAGGGGAAGGCATTCCCCTTCCGGCAATTCCGGCAGCTGATCATGGTCGGCTCCGGCATCAGCGAACGCGCATCAAATCGTAGTTCTTCATCCGATGGGGGCGTTTCCGCCGCCAGGGCAACCCGCCTGCGGCCCATCATCGCCGAATTCCTTTGCCCCTTGCTCACCGGTTATGATTATAGAGCGACATGGATAGCGTGGATTATGGAATTGGGGCCTATACGGCACTCGAGGCCGCCCGGATGGTCGGGATGAGCCAATCCACGCTTCGTCGCTGGTTGCTGGGCTATCAGCATGACAGCAAGCCGGAACCCGCGCTCTGGCATCCCCAGTATGAGCCTGACGAAGACGGCGTCCTCCTGGGTTTCCGCGATCTGGTCGAGGCGCGGATCGTTTACGCACTACGCAAACAGCGTATTGGCCTTCCAACGATCAGAAAGTGCATTGAACGGGCCCGGGAGATTGTCGGCGACGAGCGACCCTTCTCGACCAAGGCCTTCAGGACCGATGGGAAGACAATCTTTCTCGAGATAACCCGGGATCTCGATGAACCGGAGTTCATCGATCTCAGGAAAAGCCAGGGCGTCTTCAAGCGGGTCGTGGAGCCGAGCCTCCAGGATCTTGATTTTGGCCCGGGCGGGGCTGAACGCTGGTGGCTGCTTCACGGCAAGAAAACCGTCGTTGCCGATCCCACCCGCTCCTTCGGCCAGCCGATATTGGCCGAATGCGGCATATCGACGGCCCGGATGGTCGAGGCTGTCGCTGCCGAAGGCTCAGTAGAGCAAGCAGCGCGGGTCTATGAAATCAAGCCGCGCCTCATTCGTGATGCAATCGCCTACGAGGCGAGCATCGGCAACCGAAAGGCGGCATGAAGCTGCTCGTCGACAACAATCTGCCACCAAGGCTCGGCAGGGGCCTTGGGACGTTTTTCGACGGCATGCATACGGTCGTCCATATCAAGGACAAGTTCGGGACGGGCAGCCTCAAGGACGAGGAGTGGATCGAACTCCTTGGCCGGGAAGGACGCTGGTGCGTGCTGACTGCGGATCGCAACATCGCCAGAAAACGACCGTCCCGACATATATTCTCGCATGCAGGCCTGATTGGCTTCTTTCCGGCACCTGCCGTGGCCAAATGGCCAATGGAACGACAATGCGCCCGGGTACTGACCCTGTGGCCCAAGCTGGTCAGCATCTCCGAGACAGTTGCCAGCGGCTTTTATGAGATCAGCGCGACCGGTGACCGCCTGCGCGCGATGTGAATCGCCGACAGAGATGTCGCATTGAATTCGGTCAGGCCGGGAATTCCCTCCGACTCATCTGCCGCTGCACATAAACGAGATCGATCAGCGAGCCGGAAATTCATCCGCCTACGCTGCAACAGCCGAACTTACGCGCGGCCTTCCGGAAAATTGGAGACAATGTGGAGACAGAGGCTCCGCGGGAACCCTTTGTCTCCAGGCCAAGACCGGTTGGCCTTGGCTTCAAAACGTTGGTTTTCTGGGAGAAAACTGGAGCGGGCGAAGGGATTCGAACCCTCGACCCCAACCTTGGCAAGGTTGTGCTCTACCCCTGAGCTACGCCCGCTCTGGCGTTGCGCGGACGTGATGTCCTGCGCGGGAGCCGGGCTGTTAACAGCGACCTTTTTGCTTTGCAACCCCGCTCACCGCATTTTGTTCGCCTTTTTTGGGTTGTCTGTGCGAACCGCCTTCCCACATAGGGACGACGAACAGGATGGGAGTAGAGTTTTGGCCACGCTGGGGATGAGTGCGCAGGACAAGGATGCCATTGAGGCCTTCAAGCGCGACGTGATCGAACCGTCGATGACGGCGCTGGTGATCCTTGATTTCTGGGCAGAATGGTGCGGGCCGTGCAAGCAGCTGACGCCCGTGCTGGAAAAGGTTGCCGCAGACTATGCCGACAAGGGCGTGCTGCTCGCCAAGGTGAATGTCGACGAGCAGAAGATGATTGCCGCGCAATTCCGCGTGCAGACCATCCCCACGGTCTATGCGGTGTTTCAGGGCCAGCTTGTGGCTGACCTGACGCAGTTCCGCACCGAGGCGCAGATCACCCGCGCGCTTGATCAGATGCTCAAGCAATTGCCCGTGCAGGGCGAGGCGCAGGCGCTGGAACAGGAAATCGAGCCGCTGATCACCATGGCAGAGGAAGTTCTTGCCGGTGGCGATGCCGCGCGTGCCATTGGCATTTTCCAGCAGATTGCCGAAATGGCGCCGGAAAACCCGGATGTGCTCTCAGGCATGATGCGCGCACTGGTCGCGGCAGGCCAGATCGAGGATGCGGACGCCTTTGCCGCGCATCTGACCGACGAGCAGCGCAAGCTGCCCGCGATCAGCCGTGCGCTCTCAGCCCTTGCCATTGCCCGCGATGCCAAGCCCGTGGACGATATGGCCGGGCTGCGCGCCAAGCTTGCCGCCAATCCCGATGACCATGGCACGCGCTTCGAGCTGGCAGGCGGGCTAATGGCCGCAGGCGACCGTGATGGTGCGGCGGATGCGCTGCTCGACATCATCCGTGCCGAGAAGGACTGGAATGAGGGCGCGGCGCGCACGCAGCTGCTCAAGCTGTTCGAGGCGATCGGCCTGGAAGACCCCTGGGTGTCGGCCACGCGGCGCAAGCTTTCGGCAGCGCTCTTCGGATGACGGTCGATACGATCACGCGGCTGTCGGTCTTTCCGCTGCCGGGCGCAGTGCTTTTTCCCCGGATGCACCTGCCGCTGCACATTTTCGAGCCGCGCTACCGGGCGATGGTGCAGCATGCGCTGGCGAGCGACCAGCGCATCGGGATGATCCAGCCGCGCACGGCGGGTGATCCGCCTTTGCTTTATGATGTCGGCTGCGTCGGCAAGATCGGCCATGTCGAGGCGCTGGACGACGGGCGCTATAATATCGTGCTGGAAGGCCTGTCGCGCTTTCGCGTGCTGCGCGAGCATCAGGTGACAACGCCCTTCCGTCAGGTCGAGGCGGAACTGATTGCATCTGATGATGTGCATGAAACGCTCGGTCTGCTCGAGCGCGCCAGCATCGAGCGCGAGGCGCGGCGCTTTGCCGATGCGCATGGCTATGCGGTGGATTGGGAAGCCGTGTCGCGGCTTGATGACGAAGCGCTTGTCAACGGCATCGCGCAGGTTGCGCCCTTTGATGCGGCGGCCAAGCAGGCGCTGCTCGAGGCAAGCGACCTCTCATCGCGCGCCGAGCTGACGGTGCAGCTGATGCAGTTCTTCGGGCGGCATGACGGGGACAGCCACGTCACGCTGCAATAGCTTGTCGATGAAATGAGGCACGGGGCAATGCGCCCCGGGCGTCCGGCCTTAGCGTTCGAGCGCTGCGAGCTGGAGAATGTCGTCGCTCAGCAGCACGCCGCGATCAACGCGCGGCTTGGCGGCGGCGAAGTGGACCGTGCCGTCATCCTGATAGATGAAGCCCGAAACGGGATAGCTGGTCAGGCCAAGATCATGGCTGCCGGCATGCCAGACGCGGACCTTGCTCCAGTCGCCCTTTTCCGAGACGTCGACGGCGAGAACGCCGCGCTCGACCCGACCGGGGCTCGACCAGTTGGCATGGTCAAGAAGGACTTCGCGGCTGTTGAGAACCTTGCTGACGGTGGCGACATGGCCGTTGCGCATGCCAGCATAGCTCGGCATCGCCATGACGGCGCCGACGCGCGGCTCGTGGCCACGTTCGTAACGGCCAGCAGCCTGACCCCACCATGTATAGGCATTGCCACGGATTTCGACGCCCGAAACTTCGCGGGCGTAGGTCACGCACTGGAGGAAGCGGCTCTTGGCTTCAACGAGCGAGGGAGTGGACAGGGCGACGAGCGCAAGAAGAGCTGCTGCAACCTGATGAAACTTCCGCACGACCCTGAAACCCCGTTACCCTTTTTTCGTTGGAGGCTAGGTGCACGTGACGGCGATCACAGCCAACAGCGGATCGTTGAGTCGATAAGGTGCCGGGACGAACCGTTGCGACGAAACGCTTCGTCGCCGGACTCACTCGATTCAACGCAGGCGCTCCTGCTGCAATGCGACGAGCCGCTGCGACGAGCGGCGAATCAGTGCGCCCGCCATCCACTCAAATTGATCGTCATGCTGAACTTGTTTCAGCATCCATGCCGACCCAGACGAATGGATCGCGCAGAGACGCAGAGGGCGCGAAGGGGCAACTTGCTTCAAATCTCTGCGCTCTTTGCGTCTCTGCGCGAACCCGTTTGACTTGAGACCAATGGACCTGAAACAAGTTCAGGATGACGCGGATAGGCAGGCCCGGCCCCCTTGCGCTCCCGCGCGCATGGCGGCATCTCTAGGCCAAGAAGAGCAATGACGACGGGGATGAAGATGCTTGGATGCATGCAGGATTGGGATCTGCGGGTCACTCACCTGATCGATTACGCCGCACGCGAACATGGCACGCGCGAGATCATGACGCGCTGGGCGGATGGCAGCGTGGAGCGCACCAACTGGGCGGGCGTCGCGCTGGAAGCGCGCAAGCTGGCGCAGGCTTTCACCAAATGGGGCCTCCAGCCCGGAGACCGCATTGCCACCTTCGCGATGAACCACCACCGCCACCTCGCCGCCTGGTATGGCGCGATCGGCTGCGGCGGGGTGATCCACACCGTCAACGTCCGCCTGTTTGACGAAGACCTCATCTACATCATCAACCATGCCGAAGACCGGGTGCTGATGTATGATGCGCAGTTCCAGCCGGTCATTGACCGGCTCAAGCCGCATCTGCCGACGGTGGAGCATTACATCGTGTTCGACAGCGCCGACAGCTATGGCGCGCTGATGGCCGAGATGGACGGCGCGTTTGACTGGGCGACGGGTGATGAGCGCGATCCGTGCATGCTCTGCTACACCAGCGGCACCACCGGCCACCCCAAGGGCGTGCTCTACCAGCACCGTTCCACCATGCTCCATGCGATGGCCGAAATCGCGCCGAGCATCTTCGATCTCGCGCCGACATCGGTGCTGCTGCCCGTGGTGCCGATGTTCCACGCGGCCAGCTGGGGCCTGCCTTTTGCGGGCGCCGCCGCAGGCGTGAAGTTCGTTTTCTCGACGACCAATGATGCGCCCACGCTTCACGGCCTGATGCTGTCCGAAGGCGTGACGCATTCGGCGGGCGTGCCGACGGTGTGGCTGGCGATGTTCCAGCATCTTGATGCGACCAAGGCGGCAGGCGGCGATGCCTCGCTCGGCAAGCTGCGCCTCGTCACCATTGGCGGGTCAGCCGCGCCACGCGCGATGATCGAGCGGCTGATGAAGCAGGGCGTGCGCGTGGCGCATGCCTGGGGCATGACCGAAACCTCCCCCATCGGCACCATGGGTGCGCCCGTGCCCGGCTGGGACGAGATGAGCCTCGACGCGCAGATCGATGTCGTTGCCAAGCAGGGCCGCGTGCCCTTTGGCGTGGAGCTGCGCATCGTGGACGAGGAAGACAATCCTTTGCCGCGCGATGGCAACAGTTCGGGCCGCCTGCAGGTGCGCGGGCCGTGGGTGGTGAAGCGCTACTTCAAGGCGGAAAAAGACGCGGTCGACAAGGACCAGTGGTTCGACACTGGCGACGTTTCGGTCATTCACCCCGATGGCACGATGCAGATCACCGACCGCGCGAAGGACGTCATCAAATCAGGCGGGGAATGGATCAGCTCGGTCGAGCTCGAGAACGCCGCCGTCGGCTGCCCCGGCGTGGCCGAAGCCGCCGCAATCGGCGTGCGCCACCCCAAATGGGATGAACGCCCCATCCTCCTCGTCGTGAAGAAGGACGGCGCGGACCTGACCGAACAGGGCGTGGTCGATTATCTCGCAGGCGTCGTCGCCAAATGGTGGCTGCCCGATGAAGTCCACTTCGTCGAAGGCCTGCCGCACACCGGCACCGGCAAGATCCAGAAGGCCGAACTGAGGAAGCAGTATAAGGATTATGAGCTGAAGGCACTCGCGGCGGCTTAGGGCGCGGAGTTCGTCCGCAATTCTTACCCGTCACCCCAGCGCAGGCTGGGGTCTCGCGGGTCGGGCGCATGAGATGCCAGCCTGCGCTGGCATGACGTGAAGGTGCGGCAACAGCTTCCCTTATTTTCCCGTTCGTCCCGAGCGAAGTCGAGGGACCGTGTGCCTCCCCCTCGTTACGTCATGCTGAACTTGTTTCAGCATCCATTCCCACCGAATTTGAATAGCTCGCGCAGAGACGCAAAGAGCGCGGAGGGGCAAATCGTCGCCAAACTCTGCGCTCTTTGCGTCTCTGCGCGAACCCTTTTTGCTTGAGGCCAATGGATCCTGAAACAAGTTCAGGATGACGGTGCGCCCCCCTCAAAACAACCGCAACTGCGCCCCCGCGCCCTCCGCCAGCGGCGCGCGGAACAAATCCTGCCGCAGTTCCACTCGCGCCACATTCAGCCCCAGCCGGGTGCAGGCGCGCGTGAAGCGGGTGCGCAGGAGCTGTGCCCACACGCCGGTGCCGCGCATCCGCGCAAAGAAGCGCGGATCATTGTCGCGCCCGCCGCGCAGCGCGGCCACTTGCGCCATCACCTTGGCCGCGCGGTCGGGATAATGCGCCTCCAGCCAAGCGCGGAACAAAGGCGCCACTTCATGCGGCAGGCGCAGCGGAATATAGCTCGCGGTGCGCGCGCCCGCTTCTGCCGCGGCGTCAAGGATCGCCTCCATCTCATGGTCGGTAATCGCGGGGATGACGGGCGACACGCTGACATGCACCGGCACCCCCGCTGCCGACAAAGCGCGGATCGCCGCCAGCCGCCGACGCGGAGACGGCGCGCGCGGCTCCAACGTGCGATGCACAAAGGGGTCCAGCGAGGTGACCGAAAGCGCCACCGCGACCAGACCTTTGGCGGCCATGGGCGCCAGCAGATCAAGATCACGCACCACCCGGTCTGACTTGGTGGTGATCGTCAGCGGATGCTCACAGGCGGCCAGCACTTCAAGGCAGCCGCGCATGATCTTCCACTCGCGCTCTATGGGCTGATAGGCGTCGGTATTGGTGCCAAAGGCCAGCGGGCTCGGCACATGCCCCCGCCGCATAAGCGCCGCGCGCAGCAAGGCGGGGGCATCGGGCTTTGCGAACAGGCGGCTTTCAAAGTCGAGCCCCGGCGACAGATCATGAAAGGCATGGCTGGGCCGCGCATAGCAATAGATGCAGCCATGCTCACACCCGCGATAGGGGTTGAGCGAATGATCAAAGGGAATATCGGGAGAGCTGTTGCGCGCAAGGATCGACTTTGGCCGCTCTACGGTGACGCTGGTGCGCAGCGGCGGCACCCCGCCATCAATATCGCCTTGCGCATCCAGCCAATCCCCATCCGCCTCGCGCTGCGCAAGGTTGAAGCGGGAACTCAAGCCATTCCCCGGCGCGCCTCTGCCTTTGAGGGGTTGCATGTCCAATATAGAACATAAAAAGAACATTCGAGCAATAAGCTCGCTAAATTCTACGGCCCAACCATCCCTTCCACACGCGCCGAGAGGCTTGCCAATTGGAGGCTACCGCGATGCGAATACCTGTTGCCATTTGCGAGATGTGCGGTCGTCATCAGCACAGATAGAATTCCATACACTGCTGGCGTGCAAGCATTGCAGATGAACGACAGGTGGAATCAATTCAGAAGGGACTCTAGCGCCGTAACTCCCTCCAGAAGATGACAGGGATCAAAAGGACACAACTCCCCATCGCGAGCGCACCGATCACCTGCATTGAAGAGGTGAACAGTATCTTGGCAAACATGGGGGCGCCGATACCGAGCCAGTCGAGTAGTTTGCATGCAAGCACACCCGTCACCACGACAGCCGTTAGAGACAGCGCATACGCTGCGGCTCCCACTCTGCTTGCTCGCGCGAGTAGGAAGGCAAGAAATCGGGCTACGGCCAGGCAGGCTATGAGCCAACCGAACAATTCAGCAATACCGCGCCAGCCAGTAGGCCCGATGCCATCCGTCAACCCCGCAAAACCAATGATTGCTGCGGGGATGATAGACACGCATCCGATTGCCTGATGAACACCACTTCTCCGCATAGCGTTCTCCCGTAAGTTCCCCCAAGCATCCGCCCATTCGCTGTACAGATTGCATGCGTGCAACGTCCGGTGTCTGCAAACGCCCAATTGCGGACATTAGCGGCCGCGAAGTTCGGCTTCTATCAGATGGGTGAGTTGTGCGACCGTCAGTGGCTTTCCACCATGCAGGGAGAAAGCCGCCTCCGGGCCGAAATGCTGGTAAAAGTCATAGTCGCCCAGCGAAGCGCCAGTTACGCTACGGACGTTAGAGATAAGGTCCACCCCATCGTCACCGGCCATGCCCAAGCCAAAGACTACATCGGTCTCTAAGGAAATGCATGCGGCGGGCACGCCACACGCACGACTGACGCAATCGATGACGATGCGTTCAAGTGCGGTCTTTGGAGTCGCGGAGCTTGCCATGGCCTTTCCATAGCCATTCATCGGGCATGTCCGCTATCCACCATCTTCGGACGCTCGCATAACCGTTGCAGCCATGCTCACACCCGCGATAGGGGTTGATCGAATACTCAAAGGGAATGGCGGCGCGGCAACAATGCCAGCCATTGCCCCC
>ENA-UOYA01005470-UOYA01005470.1-activated-sludge-metagenome-genome-assembly--contig:-NODE-5470-length-10056-cov-4.905609_pt1 | contig 10056 bp, 3 predicted proteins | sample MGYA00238163_ERZ764804 | MGnify/ENA primary metagenome ERZ764804 (study PRJEB28919, sample SAMN05720223) | activated sludge metagenome | isolation source: Anaerobic digester | place: Hong Kong...
ATGCCGATCATCCTGATATAGAAGAGTTTATTTGGTGTAAGGCAAACGAAGAGAAGAAAGCTCGTGTGTTAGAGGCTGCTGGTTTTGACATGGCGCTTGATGGTAAGGATATCATTAGCGTGCAATATCAAAACGCAAACAACTCTGTACGCGTATCAGATGAGTTTATGCAGTCAGTCGAGGCTGACGGAGATTGGAATTTAGTTGCCGTTAAGACAGGCAAGGTTGTAAAAACAGTAAAAGCGAAAGATTTATTCCGTCAGTTCGCGCAAGCAGCCTGGGAATGTGCTGACCCTGGAATGCAGTTCGATAGCACGATTAATAAATGGCATACAACACCTAATGCGGGCCGTATCAATGGTTCAAACCCATGTAGCGAATACATGCACCTTGATAACTCGGCATGTAATCTTGCAAGTATCAATTTGCTTAAGTACTTACGTGACGATAATAGCTTTGATATTGAAGCTTTCAAGCATACGGTAGAAGTTATATTTACTGCTCAGGAAATTTTGGTTGGCTATTCAAGCTATCCAACAGACGGAATTGCGAAAAATGCTCGTGCCTATCGCGAACTTGGCATCGGCTACGCGAACCTCGGGGCACTCCTGATGGCCCAGGGCTTGCCTTATGACTCTGATGAAGGTCGTGCACAGGCTGCAGCCATTACAGCGCTTATGACAGGCCATTCGTACGCTACAAGCGCTAAAATTGCCCGCCGAGTTGGTCCGTTTGCAGGGTTCCATAAAGATCGAGACGGGATGCTACACGTTTTGCGTATGCATCGTGAAGAGGTTGATAAGATAAATGCCGGATTAGTTGCCGAAGAGTTGTTAAGTGCCGCTGCCACCGCTTGGGATGAGGCGGTTGAACTCGCCGAAGTCAACGGAGTTCGCAATAGCCAGGCAAGTGTATTGGCACCAACGGGCACAATTGGCCTTATGATGGACTGCGACACTACCGGTATTGAACCAGATCTTGGCCTTGTGAAGGTTAAAAAGTTAGTTGGAGGCGGTACGATGAGTATCGTCAACCAAACAGTACCCCGTGCTTTACGAGCACTTGGCTACACCAAGGCCCAGACAGATGAGATTGTGGCGTATATCGATACAGAAAAGAGTATCGTTGGCGCACCACATCTTAAGAAAGCTCATTTGCCAGTATTCGCTTGCTCGATGGGTGATAACACTATCCATTACCTCGGCCACGTAAAGATGATGGCCGCCGTTCAGCCGTTCTTGTCAGGTGCGATTAGCAAAACGGTTAATATGCCCGAAGACGTAAGTGTAGAAGATGTAGAACAGCTACATATTGATGCCTGGAAGATGGGTGTAAAAGCCGTAGCTATTTATCGCGATAACTGTAAAGTTGCTCAGCCACTTTCGATGGCTAAAAAAGAAGGTCAAGAAGATGCTAAGCCAGAACTAGTTGCTACTGCAGCAGCTCCTGAGAACTTTGTGGTTAAGGGTGCTGTACGCCGTGAATTGCCACGCCGTCGCCGTAGTAGTACCTACAAATTCCATCTTGCTGACCTGAAAGGCTTCTTTACTGTTAGCGAATACGAAGATGGTACTCCTGGTGAACTATTCATTAGTGTTGCCAAGCAAGGTTCGACTTTGTCGGGGCTCATGGATTCGTTTGCGATATCAGTTAGCCACGGCTTGCAATATGGCGTGCCACTTAAGAGTTATGTTAAAACACTTATGGGCACCAGCTTTGCGCCTGCTGGCATTACTGATGACAAAGAAATCCGTACCGCTAGCTCAATCACTGACTATATTTTCCGCCGCTTAGCACTCGATTATTTATCGTTTGATGATCGCCTAGAACTCGGCCTAGCTAGCCTAGACGACATGCCAACCGAAGATCAGACCGTATTAATCGAAGTGCCTTCTGCCACCGAGGTTGCTCCTGAACCAGCTGTCCCAAAAGTAGTGACAGCTAAAACAGCACCAGAACCAGAGGTGAGTACAAAACCAGTTGCAAAAGACGTGAGTGCACCATTATGCTATAACTGTGGGAACCAAACCCAACGCGCCGGTAGCTGCTACGTTTGTACAGCTTGCGGTTCGACAACAGGTTGTAGCTAAATAACGAAATAGGTGGGAACAAATGAAAGTGGCGGTACTCTATCGTAGTAATTCAGAACAAGAACGACCCGTACTTGATTTTGAACGTGATTACGAACGACAGACAGGCCGCCCACTTTCTTTGTATGATTTGAACACGCGTGATGGCTGGTCCTTGGCATCACTTTACGATGTAACGCAGTATCCAGCTGTACTAGCGACAGCCAACGACGGTCAGCTTTTACAGATGTGGCAAGGTGATAATTTGCCACTCATGAACGAAGTTATGTATTACGATGCTATGGCCTAACTTGAGTTTTTTACCCTTAGACGATATAGTAAAAGCACAATTTAAAGAGATACAATCTGGTTATCACCAGATAAGTGGTTATCAGCCACGAACGTATTGTGAAGAACAATCCGTAAGGATTTAGTAGAACACAACGCTACGAAGCTCGCGTTAGGGCTGTAAATAAGTAACCATTACCACTGGTAGTCGGATGGTACCTCCCCTATAGGGATCCGACAACGCCGGTGGTTTTTATATTCAAGAAAGGTAAAGAAAGGCGCTTAACGGCATGAAGTTTCAAAAAAATACACGCAGACGAGCACTCGAATATGAAAAAGATTGGGTTGCACGTTGGAAAAAAGATAATACTTTTGAAAAATCAGTAGAAAATCGCCCTAAAGATAATTCGTACGTGTTCTATGATGGCCCACCATTTATATCGGGTAACCCACATCATGGCACATTACTCAGTAGCATTGTAAAGGATGCAGTGCCTCGTTATTGGACGATGAAGGGTAAGCGAGTCGAGCGAGTTTGGGGCTGGGATTGCCATGGGTTGCCGGCGGAGCGCTATACCGAAAAGAAGCTCGGCATAAATTCTCGACAAGAAGTTATCGAATACGGTATCGAAAACTACATTAATGCCACTCGCGAAAACATGGTGCAGACAAGCAGCGAATGGGAAGAGGTCGTTGATAGGGTGGGCCGTTGGGTTGATTTTAAGGGTGCCTATAAAACCATGGACAAAAACTACATGGAGTCAGTGTGGTGGGCCTTTAAGACACTCTACGATAAGGGCAAAATATATGAGGGTGAAAAGGTACTAATGTACTGTACGCTCGATGGAACGCCGCTTAGTAAAGCCGAGGTAACCATGGATGCGGGAGCGTATCAAGACGTCACCGATCCGAGTGTGTATGTAAAATTTAGGCTGACTGATGGTACGACACTGCTTGCCTGGACAACGACCCCATGGACGCTTCCTGCCAATACGGCGCTTGCCGTAAATAGCAAACTTACGTATGCGGAGGTTGAAGTTGCTGGAGAAACGTTTGTTTTGGCAAAGGCGCTTCTTGATAAGGTTCTAGTTGATGAAAAGCACCAGCCTCTCAACTACAAAAATATAAGAGAATTTAAGGGCACAGAGCTTGTTGGTAAGCAGTACGAGCCATTAATGGGAGTGAACCGCGGTGGTAACGCACATAAAGTATGGGCGGCACCGTATGTGAGCCACGAGGACGGTACAGGCATTGTACATATTGCCCCAGCCTATGGCGAAGAAGATTTTGAACTCGCCAAGGAAAAGGGTATCCCTGTTGTTCATACCATAGATCAAAACGGCTACTTTACCGAAGGTGAATGGCTCGGCAAGAATGTATGGGAAATTAATAAACAGATTGCAAAAGACCTTAAAGAACAGGGAATAGTCTGGAAAATAGATTATATTAGGCACAGTTACCCACATTGCCATAGGTGCGGTACAAAACTTATGTATCGGGCGCATCCTAGTTGGTTTGTCGATATTGATGACCAGCGCCAGCTAATGCTCGAAAAAAATGCACCAATTAACTGGTTTCCGGCTCATGTTAAGCACGGTAGATTTGAAAAAACAATCGAACAAGCACCCGACTGGAATATTTCGCGTGATAGGTTTTGGGCAACGGCCATGCCTGTATGGAAGTCCGCGACAGGTAAGGTAAAAGTGATCGGTAGTTATGCCGAGCTTAAAGAACTCAGTGGCGTAGAGTTACAAGATTACCATCGTCCGTGGGTAGATGACGTTACATTTACGATTGACGGTGAGCTGTATACGCGTATCGACAAGGTTATGGACAGTTGGTTCGAGGCTGGTAGCATGCCGTTTGCGCAGTTCCACTATCCGTTCGAAAACAAGCAAAAGTTCGAAGATAACTTCCCTGGTGATTTTATTGTTGAATATATCGGGCAGGTACGTGCCTGGTTTTATTACATGCATGCCATGAGCGTGGCATTGTTTGGTGAAAATAGCTTTAAGAATGTTATCGTAACGGGGAATGTGGCAGGCAATGACGGCCGTAAAATGAGTAAAAGCTACGGTAACTATACTGACCCAAATGAGTTAATGGATAAGTTTAGTGCCGACAGCCTGCGGTTTCTGCTACTATCTAGCCCACTGCTAAACGGTGAAGACTTTGCATTGCAAGACAAAGAAGTGGGTGATGTCGCACGTAAGCTTGGCATGATATGGAATATGTATGACTTCTTTACAATGTATGCAGAAGTTGATGGCTGGGAATATTCTGGTGTACTAGAAGATCCACTAGAACAATGTGCTAATCCACTAGATGTATGGATAATCTCGCGTTTGCATCAGCTGGTGGCAAGCGTCGAAAGCCATATGGATGCATACGATATTCCAAATGCGCTAGAGCCGATATTGCCGTTTCTGGATGATGCAAGTAACTGGTATGTCAGGCGTAGTCGTCGCCGTTTTTGGAAGAGCGAAGATGATGGCGATAAGCAAATGGCCTACAAGACCTTGCATTACGTACTAATGCGACTTGCTTACGTGCTGGCACCATTTACACCATTTTTAGCTGAAGAGCTGTACCATAATTTGACCAACGACACAGAGTCTATTCACTTAAAAGATTGGCTACCAGCGGGGCATATAAATACAACCGCTATAGATAAGATGGAGCTGATACGCGGAATTATCGAAAAAGGCTTGTCATTACGTATGCAAAACGATGACTACGGTTCGATTAAAGTTAGGCAGCCGTTGTCGAAAATTGCATATCCCGGCGATAAGCTTGATACTTTTTACGAAGAAATAATTGCAGAAGAGGTAAACGTAAAAGAGGTAATAAACGTACCCGTTGCTGCTGGCTATGATGCTAAGGGTGCCGAAAAGGGGCTTGTCGCACTACCGTTTGATGGTGGCAGCGTGGTAATCAGCAAACTTATCGCACCCGAACTGAAACGAGAGGGTTTAGCGCGAGAGGTAATACGGTTTGTGCAAAATAGCCGTAAAGAAGCAGGGTTAAACATAGATGATCATATCGCGCTCTACTTGGCTACGGGCGACACAGAGCTTACACAAGCGATTGAGGAGCATAAGGCAACTATTGAGGCTGAAACACTTGCGCACATGACAGGCAAGCCAGGTGATGGCTTTGAAACAGAAGCTGAGGTTGATGGTAAGCAGCTTAGTATTGTCGTAGCGCGTCAAATATAGCGGATTTATTAAGGGGACTCTTTACGAAAACACCTATATCTGTTATTATCTACTCTGACTGTTTTTAATGGTAAGGAATAATTTAAAGTGAAAAAAGCTGTTATAGCAACCGGCGGCAAACAATATATCGTCTCAGAAGGTGATACCTTAGAGGTAGAGCTGCTTGGTTCTGAAAAAAAGGTAGAGTTTAAGCCACTACTTGTGGTTGATGGTGATAAGGTAAGTGTTGGCAACCCAACAGTAAATGAAGCTAAGGTAACGGCTGATGTTGTTGAGCAAGCCGTTAAAGCCGACAAAGTCATGGCTATTCGCTATAAGGCGAAGAAACGAGTCCATACTGTTCGCGGCCATCGCCAGCAACATACGCAAATTAAGATTACAAAAATAGCCTAAATAAGGGCATTTTTATGCAAAAAACCGGCGCACAATTAGTTCGCCGGTTTTTTTAACACCATGCTTTAACACAAGTAATTAGTTTTCCACCTCTTTTTAAGACCTGTGGATAATGAGTACATTTTTTATACAAAAACTATTGCATATCTGTGCATAATGGCACATACTAGGAATTACAAAAATAAACACAAGAGGTTAGCAAAAAGGAAAGAGAAACCTAAAAAATCTCACCATGTATCGTTAGATCTCGCAGGCTAATGTTACAAAAACCTTAAAACTAACCACTTTATAAATAAGCGCCCCCAACCGGGCGCTTTTTTGTTTATGTGTAGCTTATTGGTACGCCAAGTGGATTGGGCAGCATCTACCTAGGGATCATTTGGCTATCACCATCAATCTACTGACGCATGGGTAGCAAGAATCAAGCTCATCTATGCCCAAGCAGTCCCAAACGTGCGCTTTTGTACTTATTAGCCCGACAATTATCATGCAAAACAAATTGCCGAACATGTACAGTAGCTAAGCCAATTGTGTGTGAATTCATACATGAATGTGGTGCATACCTACCGGGTTGTGCTTAGCCGAAAGCCATGAGTAATTGCCTTATAAGAAAAATTTGTATGCAACTACATAAGAAAAAACAGTGATTATTTGGCTGATTTTTGTTGGTAAATACGAGGAGCGTTAATACCGAATAGATGCTAGTTTAATGCCTTAAAAGGCCTACTGTGCCTGTGGAAAAATGAATATGCTTAAAAAATGCCGTTATATTTAAAACAACGTATAATTTTTGATAAAATTCAATAGTAACAATCAATCTAAAGATGTTTTGTTATTATAAATACAACGCTATTTTTATGATTTTTTGTAAAAATATGAGACAGCGTAGCACTAAATTTTTATTTGATAACAGGCTTGAAATATATCTTATGACAAGAGATACTGTAACTAGTTTGTCAAAACGAACATTCAAAAGAGCAAACAAAGACGTTAAAAAAATAGGGCAAAGATCGTCCGCAGCAAATTTTTGGCCAAGTCCGCAACTGACTAGGAATTTGATTAGATCGCGCCTGAACACAAATCGTGTGAACGAATTGAAATAACAACAAAAATGCTCTGTCCGTAAAAGCAAGACAAACCGCACAAATTTAAACAAAAGGCAAAACTAGCAGTGGTTAGACTGTTCCGCACCAGTCCTAATTTTCATTGCACCCAAAGTATCACTAAAAAGACAGTGGTAAGGGTGCTTTTTGTCGTGTTTGCAGCGGTTTCTCTACTAAGTATTTTATATCCATATACGCGCAGCGAGCATGCGCTTGCGGCAACTAACAGCACACTGAACTTCCAGGCACGTATTTTGACCTCTGCTGGTGCGGTTATTCCCGATGGTAGCTACAACGTTAAGTTCCGTATCTACGATGGTGGTACATCTGGTGGTCCAAGTGGTGCGGGTGCAGCAAATTCAGGTACTGGTGGTGTTCCGCTTTGGACTGAAACATGGCAAAATTCTGCAAGCAACGGAATTGTGGTTAAGAACGGCTACATAACCGCCAGCCTCGGCTCAATAACCAGCTTCCCAGGTACTATGCCTTGGGATCAAGAGCTTTGGATAACCATGGATATTGGTGGCACAGGCACGGGCGGCTCACCAACGTACGATGGCGAAATGCTCATGACCGGTAGCAAGCGTATTAAGATCACGGCGGTGCCGTATGCATTCCGGGCTGCTGAAGCAACGATGCTAAAAACAGTTAATGGTGCCAATGTATCTACGCTTAGCTTAAACACTACAAGCAGCACGCAATCATTCCAAATCACCGATCAAGGTTCTGCCGGTACGTACACGGTAGCGATTCTGAACGGTGCAGCCCAAACGTTTACTAACTTGAACACGTTTAGCGCGGCAGGCACTGGCTTAGCCGTAACAAACAATGCGACGGTTGGTGGCACGCTTGCAGTTACTGGGCTTACAACTGCAACCGGTGGTTTAACCACAGGAGCCAATAGCACTTTAACTGTTGGTGGTGCAACGGTTAATAACACTTATGCAATTGGTAATTTGAATTACTCTGGTTCTGGCAACACTGGCTCTATCGGCTCGGCCGCGAGCACCGTTGATATTTATACTAACTTCACAATCGCCCAGACGACGGCAGGCCAAACACTTACCATTCCAGCCCCAACAACGACTACTTCTGGGCGAATTATCTACGTAACCAACATTGGTAGTGCCGGATACACAATGGCGGGCGCGATTGTGAGCCCAGGCGTCACCATGCAATTTGTATGGAACAACACGACATCAAGTTGGTCACTAGTAACAAGCGGTGTAAGTGGTAGCTATATTCAAAATGGTACATCTACCCAAACGGGTAATTTTAATATTCAAAGCAACAGTACAAGTGCAGTAACTGCAACAATACAAGGTGCAAATAGCCAGAGCGCGAACGTTCTTGAAGTAAAAGCCGCAGGAGTGACTGATCCGCTGTTTGCTGTAAGTGCCACTGGTGCGGTGACATTCCAAAATAGTACCGATAGTACCACAGGCTTTAGGGTTCTTGATGCAGATGGTGGTACGCCGATACTAAATATCGATACGACCAACGAGTTTGTTGGAATAGGCACTGGTTCTCCTGCCAACAAATTAAGCGTTAATTCTTTGACTACTGCTGACAGTTTGGCTCAGGTAGCGATTAGTACTGGCGGCACAACGAGCAAAGGCTTAGTTATTCAGGGTGTTGCTAGTCAAGCGGCAAATTTGTTTGAGATACAAAATTCTAATGGTGATCCGGTACTTTACGCTACTAATAGTGGACTTTTAGTTACGACTAGTGATGTTGTTAGTACGATTGGAACATTCAGAACCTCGGAAAGCGCAGCAGCCAATACAATAAGTAATACATTCCGATCAGGGAACGTAGTCTCAGGTAGCTATAATTCTGGCGACGTTACTATTAAATCCGGTAATGCAATATCGGGCGCCACGGGTAACGTTATTATAGACGCTGGGTCAACTGCAGGTACCGCTGGTCAAATCAATATTGGTAGCACCAATGCGAGTGCCGTAAATGTTGGCCGTAGTGGCGCAACATTAGCACTACAGGGCAATAGCAGTACAAGTCTTGCTGTTGGTAGCGGCGGTAATGTTACGACTCTTAACTTTGCAGCACCAAGCGGTACCAATACAATTACATTCCCAGCAGCCAGTGGTACCGTGCAGCTTGCTCCAACAACTGGTTCTTATATAAAGCAAGTACCTGGCTCAACAGCAGAAAATACAATAACCCCAACAGCCAATGGTGTTGTTGGCTTGAGTGTTAACGGTACGAGTGGTACTGCGGCCGTTGCGCTAGACGTCTTGCAGACCGGGGCACAGACCGCACTGGTTGTTACTTCAAATAATACAGGTAATGGGCAGAACATTAATTTAACTAATACAACGGGCACGCAGGTAAATGGTCTGTTGATTAATCGTAATGGCGCTGGCGGAACGACCACGAATCTGCTAAATCTTTCAAATACGGCAGGTACGGTTACTAATGGCATAAATCTTACAGGTACGTTTACGAATCTTATTAATAGCGCCAACTTTAGTGTTACTAACGCCGGTGCAGTAACTGCTGTGGGTGTGAATGCCGGTGTAGGGTTGTTGCAGGGTAGCTTGGGTCTTACTGTGTCGGGTGCTGCTGCAAGTATTAATGACAATAGCAACTTTAATACAACTATTAATACTGGTAGTTCCACAGGATCTGTCACTATTGGTAGTGCAAATGCGGGCGCCATTAGCTTGCAAAGCAGTACTGGTATATCACTTGGTGGTGCCGCCGCCGCTACCTACACCATTGGCACGAGTAACAACACCGGCGGTATTACGGTTGGTAACAGTACCGCTACTAACACCATTAGTATTGGTAGTGCAGCGGGTAACGGTAATACCCAGACCATTAACATTGGTACTTCAGCTACGGCTGGCTCAACGACAAACATCGTTGTTGGCTCAACCATTGCTGGTACGAGCACGATCCAGAGTGCATCTACCATTAACCTTAACGCACCAACCATTGTTGGTAATGCAACCACCCAAGCAC
>ENA-UOYA01005471-UOYA01005471.1-activated-sludge-metagenome-genome-assembly--contig:-NODE-5471-length-10056-cov-4.340666_pt1 | contig 10056 bp, 12 predicted proteins | sample MGYA00238163_ERZ764804 | MGnify/ENA primary metagenome ERZ764804 (study PRJEB28919, sample SAMN05720223) | activated sludge metagenome | isolation source: Anaerobic digester | place: Hong Kong...
AAACAGACCCAGGAACTGGTGCGCTACATGTTGGACGAATTTGAGGAGAACCCGCAGAAGATCTGGGAGTCCAACATATTTGGCAAATCCCTGCATGATCTGGTCAGGGAGGGCATTCAGAACAAACTGCACCGGATGCCAGAGAATGCGCAGATAAAACTGGCCGATACCCTGAGCCGCATCGTAAATGACGGCAGCGGCGGGCTGATCTGCATCATAATATAGGCCTAGATTCACTTAGCACGGAAAACAATTATTTCAGCCGGCCAAGGCCGGCTTTTATTTTGCCCTAGTCGATTCCTGGGAAGGAATTATTTGTTGGTAAGAAGAAGTTTAAAATAGCACACAGTATCTACATGGGAGATGAACCAGGTGAAGCGGCTCATTTTCTTTAAGAACAAGGAAGTCCAGTTTGAGAAGCAGATCAACACTTTCATTCTTGATGAACAATGCCGGGTGCTGGATGTCACTCTTCTGGAATGGGATCGTATTGAGCGTCAGTATTACCTGGGTCTGGTAGTGGAGGAGCAGATGAAGTTCTTCCGGCAGAATTGTCTCCTGCTGGAACAGAGACGTCCCGATGATCTGACCAAGGACCTGGACGACTTCTCCAGCGTGATGGCGAAAGCTAAAAACGTTGAGTTCGCCATCAACTTCGTTAAAACCTTTGCCCTGATGACTCCCCGAGGTCTAAGATACTACGCCTTTGTTTTTTATGAGGATTAACCGAACTGATCGCTACCGGGTGAGGTTTGATGAGAGACAAACAATCAAAATCCTGGCTGCAGGAAACCATGATGTTGATACCCAACCTGGTTCGACTGCTTTATCAGATGCTGCGTGATCGCCGGGTCAGGTTCAGGGAAAAGTTGATCCTGATCGGCACCATCCTCTACGTGCTCTCACCTTTGGATTTCGTACCTGACCTCATACCTTTTTTAGGCCATGTCGACGATCTGCTTCTCCTGGCCCTGATCATCCTTCGCTTCATGGAACAGGCCGGGCGACAGGTGGTGCTTGACCATTGGAGAGGCAACGTGAACCTGCTTCATCTGGCTCAGCAAATCTTGAAACTTACCTCCCTCTTCCTTCCGCCTTCCGTGTATGATCGGATTGTTAAAGGCTCAGGCTACCAGGGCGACTACATCGATGTCAAGTACCGCGTGCATAAGGATTGAGTAGCGAATTCGGCTTCCTGCGGTTCGCTCCGGGAGTACCTCGCCTGTATCTCTCCGGTTCGTTTTTTTACACCGCTTTATCCTTCTTACACCATGCCCTTCAAAAAGGGCTTACCAGCAGTGATAAATGTGTGCTATAATGTCCACCGTGAATGGAAATATATCCATCTAGAGTGGACGGAGGGGATGACTTGAAACGGGAAAAGAAATTTTACCTGGTGAGAGAGGATATCCTCCCCGAGGCAATTGTTAAGACTGCACGCGCCAAGGAGCTGATGGCCCAGCGGGGAAACGTTCCGGTGGCGGAGATCCTGGAGCGGGTGGGGTTGCCGCGCAGCACTTTCTACAAGTACCGGGACGGGGTGTTTTCATTTCTGGATACGGGCCTGATGAAGATCATCAATCTTTCGCTGGAACTGAAACACGAGGCGGGAATCCTTTCCCGGGTCTTAAACTACGTGGCCTCCCAATCCGGGAACATACTGGCCATCAACCAGAATCTGCCCTTGCGGGGTACGGCCAATGTCACCTTGTCGGTGGATATAGAGGAAATGAAGATCGGAGTGGAGGAATTGCTGACCGGTTTGGCGGCTATTGAAGGGGTACTGCGTTCTGAACTTATTGGCAGAAGCTAGGGGGAATTGAAATGGTAAAAGTGGCATTGTTAGGCTGCGGCACGGTGGGCAGCGGGGTGGTCAAGCTGCTGCAAGAGAATCGGGATGTCGTTTTCCAACGCACGGGGCAGGAGGTTGTCATCACCAAGATCCTGGAGATAGACCGTTCCAAGGTCTTGGCTCTGGGCCTGAACGCGGAGATCATGGCGGAAAGTATCGAGGAGATCCTGGACAGCGATGTCCAGATTGTGATTGAGCTGATAGGCGGCATCGAACCGGCCAGGACTTGCATCCTGGAATCGATCAAGCGCGGCAAGAGTGTAGTGTCGGCCAACAAAGACCTGATCGCGAGCTTTGGTGGTGAGATCCTGGAGGCGGCAGCGGAACATGGAGTTGACTTCTATTTTGAGGCCAGTGTCGGCGGGGGCATCCCGATCATATACCCTTTGAAGCAATCGCTGGCGGGAAACCATATCAAAGAGGTAATTGGAATCCTGAATGGGACCACCAATTTCATTCTGACCAAGATGTCACGGGAGAGACAGACGTATGAAGAGGTGCTGCGGGAGGCTCAGGAGGCGGGGTATGCCGAAGCGGACCCGACCTCCGATGTGGAGGGCTTTGACGCGGCCCGCAAGATTGCTATCCTGGCCTCGATCGCCTTCAACTCCCGGGTGACCTTTGAGGATGTGTATGTGGAGGGGATAACCAGGATAACTCCCCTAGACATAAAATACGGACAGGAACTGGGCTATGTAATCAAACTTCTGGCCATCGCCAAGGAAGAGGAGGGCCGGATCCTGGCCCAGGTTCATCCGGCCTTCATACCCAGGACTCATCCCCTGGCAGCGGTAAACGGAGTCTACAACGCGGTCTTCATCCGCGGGGATGCGGTGGATGACCTGATGTTTTACGGGCGTGGCGCCGGGCAGATGCCGACCGCCAGCGCGGTGGTGGGCGATGTGATGGAGATTGTGCGCAATATCGAACGCAACAATACCGGGCGCATTTCCTGCACCTGCTACGAGAACAAGGAGGTCATTCCCACCAGCAGTCTCAAGAACAAGTTTTACATCCGCATGCTGGCCAAGGACCGGCCCGGAGTCCTGGCGGGGATCGCCGGGGTTTTCGGCAACCACGACGTCAGCCTGGCCACGGTTCTGCAGAAAGACAGCCAGGATGGATTTGCCCAGCTGGTGTTCATCACCCATCAGGTGGAGGAATCAAATCTGCGCGATGCCTTGACTGTTTTAAACGGAATGAGTATTGTGGGTGCTGTGGAAAATGTGATTCGACTTGAAGGAGTGGAGGACTATGCATCATAGGGCCGGTTGGCGAGGAATTGTGGAAGAATACCGGGAGTACCTTCCGGTCAGCGACAGGACCCCGGTGGTGTCGCTCCAGGAGGGCAACACCCCGCTGATTTTCGCGCCCAACATTTCGGACATGGTGGGGGCCGAGGTCTATCTGAAGTTTGAGGGGGCCAACCCCACTGGTTCCTTTAAAGATCGTGGTATGGCCATGGCCATGAGCAAGGCCCGGGAAGACGGGGCCGAGGTGGTCATGTGTGCCTCGACCGGCAACACCTCGGCGTCAGCCGCTGCCTATGCCGCCCGCTGTGGCATGAAATGCGTGGTTCTTATTCCGGAGGGAAAGATAGCTCTGGGCAAGCTGGCGCAGGCCTTGATTTACGGGGCCCAGGTTCTGGCGGTGCAGGGGAACTTCGATCAGGCTTTGAACATTGTCAAGGAGATCACCTCCCGCTACCCGGTAACCCTGGTCAATTCGATAAATCCCTTTCGCATCGAAGGGCAAAAAACAGGGGCTTTTGAGATCTGTGATCGCCTGGGTCAGGCTCCGGATTACCTGGCCATTCCGGTCGGCAATGCCGGGAATATCACCGCCTACTGGAAGGGTTTTGTAGAATACCATACCCACGGATTGGTAAACAATCGGCCTAAAATGATCGGTTTCCAGGCTGAGGGTGCGGCCCCGATCGTGCGTGGGGAAGTAGTCCCCAATCCGGAGACGGTGGCCACGGCCATCCGCATTGGCAATCCCGCCAGTTGGCAGTCCGCGGTCAACGCCGCCCGGGAATCAGGAGGCTCCATCTCAGCGGTGACGGATCAGGAGATTCTGAATGCCTATCAATTGGTCGCCCGCAAGGAAGGTCTGTTCATGGAGCCCGCGTCCGCCGCTTCCATCGCCGGGATTCTTAAACTTAGCGGTAGCGGCATGTTTAAACCCGAGCAGAAGATAGTCTGCATCAATACCGGACACGGTCTGAAGGATCCCGACAACGCCGTCAAGACCGCGGCAGTCACGCCGGAAACAGTGCCGGCGGATGAGACCGAGGTGCTGAAGGCCATTTTCGGGTAAGGGGTTGTGAGTGTCCTGACAATTGGTCTTGGTTGAGTCAGCTTGAAACAACACATGCAGAATCCCAATGAGGCAACAGGTGCCAGCAGAGAAGGAGTGAAGTTGTAGGATGGGGCTGGTGGTACAGAAGTTTGGAGGCAGTTCGGTTGCGACCATTGATAAGATCAAAAATGTGGCCAGTCGGGTAATAAGCGAGCTGGATAACGGCAATCAGGTGGTAGTGGTGGTTTCGGCGATGGGGGATACGACCGATGACCTGATAGCCCTGGCGCAGAAGACGGGAAAAGACCTGTCGGATAGGGAGATGGATATGCTGCTCACCACCGGAGAGCAGCAGTCGGCGGCTCTATTGGCTCTCACGTTGCATAATATGGGATGCCCCGCGATTTCACTGACTGGGTGGCAGAGCGGAATTGCGACCGATGCGATACATACCCGGGCCAGGATTTCCGAGATCAAGCCGGATCGAATTCACCAGGAACTGGCCCAGGGCAAGGTGGTCGTGGTGGCTGGGTATCAAGGGATTTCTCCGGAAGGAGACTTGACCACCCTGGGCCGGGGCGGTTCCGACACCACCGCCGTGGCCCTGGCGGCGGTATTGGGAGCCGACATCTGCGACATATACACTGATGTCGCCGGGGTGTACACGGCTGATCCGAGAATTGTAAAAGAGGCCAGCAAACTTGACGTGATCTCCTATGATGAGATGTTGGAACTGGCCAGTCTTGGTGCGGTGGTGTTACAGCCGCGGGCGGTTGAATTCGCCATGCATTACAATGTCACGGTTCAGGTCAGATCAAGTTTCAGCCGGGAAAAGGGAACGTTAGTAGTGGAGGTTGGTAAGATGGAGCAGGATCGAGTTGTCAGTGGAGTTGCCCACGATTTGAATGTGGCCAAGGTGGCCTTGTTTGACGTGCCGGACCGCCCTGGAATAGCCCAGGCTGTGTTTAAGGCCCTGGCCGATGTCGGCATCAATGTGGACATGATCGTTCAGGCCGCCATGCGCGACGAACGAAACGATATAGCGTTCACCATCGCCAAGGATGACCTGCCCCGGGCACTGCCGGTCGTGGAAAGGGTGTGCCGGGAAATAGGAGCCTCCGGCACCGCCTACGGCGAGGATCTGGCCAAGGTCTCCATAGTGGGGGCCGGTATGATGAGCAATCCCGGGGTCGCAGCCGCCATGTTCGAGACCCTGGCGAACGAAGGCATAAACATTCAAATGATTAGCACCTCGGAGATCAAGGTCTCCTGCATCATCGAGGCCGCCGCCATCGAAAGAGCGGTCAAGGCCATCCATGCGCGCTTTAACCTCTAATCAGGGATGCGGGGACTGGTTTACTGTTCTGCTGTTGCATGATGAGTAACCGGGACAACAAACCCGTCCCTTCGTCTTGCGGAAAAGCAGAGTTCTCGATAGGGGGGCAGTTTCTGGAACAGAAATCCGGCTTGATAATCATCTTAACCGGACCGGGCAAGGGCAAGACCACTGCCGCCTTCGGGCAGGCCATGCGCGCCGTCGGCCACGGCCGGCGGGTGCTGGTCATCCAGTTCCTGAAGAAGATTCAGTCCGGCGAAGTAATGGCTGCCGCACGGTTGAAAGGGTTGACCGTTAGACAATTCGGAACCGGGATTTTTTGCGACCTGAATAATCCCGATCCCCGGGAGATAGAGATGGCCCGGCTGGGACTGGAGACGGTCCGTCAGGCTTTGAGCGACGGCCGCTACGATATGATCATCCTGGACGAGATCAATGTGGTCCTGCATCACCGGTTGATCCCCCTGGGCGAATTTCTGCAACTGATTGAACGGAGGCCCCCCTACCTCGACCTTATTCTCACCGGACGCAATGCCCCGGTTCAATTGATAGAACTGGCCGATACCGTTAGCGAGATTGCCGAGGTGAAGCATCACCGGTCCGTGGGAATCCCGGCCCGCAAAGGCATAGAGTATTGATCCCGCCGAAATTTACACCTCTTGTTCTTTTTCGAGATCTTACGCATAAAAGAACACTTACTCCTGTGCTGCCACCGCAGGCGAGGTTGGAACTCACTTGCGGCAATGACCGCATCCTTGTTGGATGCTGCATATTGGCGATCGAAAAGAGCCATATTACTAGTATCTGATCCAAAGTTAGGGGGAAATTTGCTTGGACAACGTGGGTAGCCACCCCATTGAAAACCTGATGAAGACCGCCATGGAAAACATCAAGCAGATGATAGATGTTAATACGGTGGTAGGGGATCCGGTGGAAACCACCACCGGAACCATGATAATTCCGATTTCCCAGGTCAGCTGCGGTTTCGGGGCCGGTGGGGGAGAGTACGAGATGCCGCGGACTACGACCGGAGAAGGTTATCTGCCCTTTGGCGGTGGCAGCGGAGCCGGGGTTTCAGTCAAACCGGTGGGATTCCTGATTGTGAAGATGGATGAGGTTCGGCTTATTACCGTTAAGGGGAATCAGTTGGCGGAACGCGTGGTTGATCTGACCCCGCAGATCCTGGAGAGGATCGAAAACATCATCGGCCGGCGGAACAAGGAGGCCACCATCAACAAACCCGTTATATAGGCCTACCCTGGGTTTGTACTTGCTTTTTCCCGGTCTAGTCCGCGGCCAGAGGTTGACTACCCGGGAAAAACCACCGCTATAAGGGTTCTAATTCCCGGATTCCATTCATAGTTTTGCAAAAAGGCTATGGGGGAATCCTATGCTGAATTATATCTGGCTGGCATTGCTGCTATCAGGGATTCTGGTTGCAGCCGTCAATGGCAACATCGAGGTAGTTACCCAGGCCGCCCTCAAGTCGGCTAATGATGCGGTGGACATCTGCATCAATCTGATCGGAGTCATGTGCCTGTGGCTGGGCATCATGCGCATCGGGGAAAAAGCGGGCCTGGTCGAATCACTTTCCCGCGTGGTCAGGCCTGTCATGACCAGGCTTTTCCCCTCCATCCCTCCTGACCACCCCGCTCTGGGGGCCATCATCATGAACCTTTCTGCCAACATCCTGGGGTTGGGGTCGGCCGCCACCCCGTTCGGCATGAAGGCCATGCAGGAGATGCAGAAACTGAACGGCGGGCGCAACGAGGCATCAGAGGCCATGTGCACCTTCCTGGCCCTGAACACCTCCTGCGTAACCCTGATTCCGGCTACCATTATTGCGGTAAGGGTGAATTACAATTCCGCCAACCCCACTGAAATTGTGGGGGCCACCATCTTTGCCACCTGCTGCTCCATGACCCTGGCTGTTTTGGTTGACTATCTGTTCCGGCGGGCCCACCGGCGGGCATCATAATATGTTTCCTTCCCTTCTCGACGCCATATCCCGCTGGGCCATACCGCTACTCCTGTTTCTGGTGCCTGTATGGGGACTGGCAAAGAAGGTCCAGGTCTACGAGGCCTTTGTGGAGGGCGCGGAGGAGGGATTCTCCACCGGGGTGAAGATCATTCCTTTCCTGGTGGGGATGCTGGTTGCCATCTCGGTATTCCGTGCCTCGGGGGCCCTCGATCTCATCAGCCGGGCCTGTGAACCCCTTCTGGTCAGGCTGGGAGCCCCTCCCGAGGTCCTCCCGCTGGCCTTCATGCGTCCCTTATCCGGGAGCGGAGTCCTGGGCATGGCTACCGAACTGATGAAGACGTTCGGGCCTGATTCCTTCATCGGCCGCCTGGCCAGCACCATGCAGGGTTCAACCGATACCACCTTTTACGTGCTGACCGTTTATTTTGGCGCGGTTGGGGTCACCCGCTATCGATATTCGATAATTACCGGCCTCATCGCCGATATAAGCGGCCTGATCGCCTCCATCTATATATGCAATGTTCTGTTCCGATGATAGCTCCTAAATACCAAAAATAAATGATATTCTTTAAAGAAGTTCTGATCGTGTTGAGAGGAACCCGAAAACCAGTATCGAATATTATCGATGACGAAAGAAACAGGGGGGTAAGGTACATGACCAAAGTTGCGATAGTGGGAGCCGGAAAGGGAGGAGCCTCGATTCTTAAAGCACTGGCCGATATTTCTGAAGTAAAGATTGCAGGCATATGCGACGTCAACGCCAACGCCCCCGGTTTAATACTTGCCCGGGAACTGGGGATTCAAACATTCACCGAGTTGGACAAGATAACCTCCCAGCCTGATTTGGATGTGATCTTCGAGGCCACCGGCAATGAAAAGGTTAAAACAGCAATAGAGCAGAACAAAAATTCTTCCACCGCTCTGGTTGAATCCCATGCCGCTAACATCATGATGATGCTGATTGAGTCGCGCGAAGAAATGATACATAAATTGCATCTGGAAGCGGAAAATCTATCTAATACTGCGGAGATGTTGGCTCAAACCATTCAGGAGGTAAGCGCCACCGTGCATGAGGTGGCCACGTCGGCCGTTATGATTGCTGACCAGGGTGCCCGGCTGATGGAGTCGGCATCAGAGGCCCGTGGGCATCTGGGCGAGACCGGTGAGGTTTTGAACTTCATCCGGACTGTGGCCCAGCAGACAAAGCTCCTTGGTCTCAACGCCGCAATCGAAGCGGCCCGGGCTGGAGATCAGGGCCGCGGCTTTGCCGTAGTGGCCGACGAGGTGCGCAAGCTGGCGGAGAACAGCACCGCTTCGGTGGAGAAGATAGCACCGGTGCTCGGCAATATAGAGAAATCAATGCAGACCATAATCAAGGGTGTAGCCGAATCAGGGGAGATCACTCAGAGACAGGCCGCTTCCACCCAGGAGGTATCGGCCAACATCCAGCAGATCGAGGAGATGGTCGAGTCACTGGCCAAGCTGGCGAAGAATCTGGCCCAATTGGCGTAATTGCTTGGCGAACTGAGATTTTAAGCGGAAAGTGCTGCTGTTCGCCCCCCTGGTGACGGTTGAAGGGAGGAAAAGAGACGAGATTAGCCAAAGTTCTGGCCCAGGCCGGAATAGCTTCGCGCCGGAAGGCTGAAGAGATAATAAGTCGGGGATTGGTTATGGTTAACGGTCAGGTGGTGAAAGAATTGGGGACCATAATTGATCCCGATTTTGATTTGATAACCGTCGATGGTATCCCGGTCAGCCTGGAAAGGAAGATCTATCTCCTGCTCCACAAGCCGGCGGGAGTGATATCCAGCGTGACCGATGATCGCGGTCGCGTGACGGTAGTAGATCTGCTGCCACAGATAAAAGAGCGTATTTTTCCGGTGGGAAGGCTGGATTATGACACGGAAGGGCTGCTCCTGCTTACCAATGACGGCGAATTTGCCAACCTGATGACCCACCCCCGATACCATATTCCTAAGGTTTACCATGCCTGGTGTAGAGGTCAGGTGGAACGGGATGAAATAATGCGGCTGCAACAGGGAATCCTATTGGATGGAAATATGACTCAACCGGCCCGAATCAAGCGGCTCAAGTCGACCTCCCGAGAAACCTTGCTCGAGATTGAACTCCATGAGGGCCGTAAACGACAAATCAGGAGGATGTTGGCCGAGGTGGGACACCCGGTGACGCGTCTGAAGAGGATCCGCTTCGGCCCGCTGGATCTTAAAGACGTGCCGGAGGGAGGGTATAGGGAACTCACCGCGAGGGAAGTCAGGACTCTGACGCAGCAGGCCCGGCAGGTGGGGGATCCAGCCCCGTTCCGAGAGCGGGGGTGCGGGAACTGAAAGACCGGCCGGGATCAAGAAAGGCACCGCCTCTGTCCGCACCCGGGGGCCAAAGGGCGGTAACAGAGGTCATGCAAAGCGGCTTTAACCATTCAGGGACCCTCGATACACATGGTTCATTGGGAAAATTCGGCCTGCTTCAGGATCAATTGGAGAGGCTGAACATCCCGGTCGATCCCTTCGATTACGCCCTGGAGATCGGAAGAGCGTCGTGTAGGGAAAGAGTGTATGCCTGTGTGTA
>ENA-UOYA01005472-UOYA01005472.1-activated-sludge-metagenome-genome-assembly--contig:-NODE-5472-length-10054-cov-8.666867_pt1 | contig 10054 bp, 17 predicted proteins | sample MGYA00238163_ERZ764804 | MGnify/ENA primary metagenome ERZ764804 (study PRJEB28919, sample SAMN05720223) | activated sludge metagenome | isolation source: Anaerobic digester | place: Hong Kong...
GCAGTTATTTGTTTTCCTGATACACACGCTTGTATATCTCCTTTATTATTTTGTTTTGCCTCAGCTATTGTATTATATGACTCTATCAATTCTCCTTTTAGATTTCTTTTTTCTATTTTTATTTTTTTACCATTACCATTATTTCCTCTAAGTTTCGCCATAATACTTAATTTCTTTTTTGTCTCTTCTGAATGAAATTTACCTATATTTTTTCCTTTTTTAGAATTAGACAACTTTTCTTTCATCTCTTTAGCTTTCTCTACTCCATAAATTTGTTCAAAAGTTTTTCCTTTAAGATGATTAATATAAGATGATTTAACCATTTCATATTGTCTTAATGTTAATTTTGATTTATTGTGAATAATCATCTTAAATAATGCAAGATTCATTTTAGTTCTCTCTTTTCCTTCATAGCACTTTGTCAATAATAAATGAGCTATAAAATGTTCTCTGAAAGTCAAGAGCACCAAATTGTCTTTCTCATTTGTACCGCCTAGAGACCTAGGCAAAATATGATGAAGTTCATAATAAGTTCCTTCTCCCTTTTTTCTATCTAATAATTTTCTAGAAGAACATAAATTTTCATAGATTTTTTTGTAATTCATTTTATTTTTAATTATTCATTTGAGTTCATTATTTAAAAATAAATGGCATTTACTCCTAATTATATTTCAAGAGAACTAACGGATAGTTCAACTTATACTCAAAAGAAAACATATTCTCAAGAGCCTTATATAGTATTACCTAAAAAAGTATCTATTAAAAAAGGCTATGGACTAAAAAACTTTTCTTTATTTATAAAAACTAAAGGAGAACAATTTGGTGACCCAATAGCATATAATATTGATACAAATAGTCAGAAAATATACTTAAATTGTTATGATTTTTCTGGAAACTTACATTTACGAGAAACTATGACTTCATTAGACACTTATTTAGGAGAATGGGGATATGAATTTACTGCATTAGATTTTAATGCTAAAGGAAATTTTAGATGTGAAATAACTTTAGAAGAAGAAAATAATATTTTTTTTATAGATAAATTTAGAATTAATGTATATTAATAAAAAATGGGATGAAATTTCTTCTATAACAAAAAGAAAAGAAATAATTCCAATTAATAAAAAAGAAATAGATGTTTTTCTAGGAAGTAATATAAAAACTGATTTAATCAATTGTACTGCAAAAATTATATCAAGTAACAATTCTATTTCTCAAATTGTATTAAAAGAAATTATATCTATTACACCAAAAGCAAATAGTTTAGAAGTATGTACAAAAGATTATACTTTATTCAAATATAATTTCGCTAATAATTATGAAGCATTAATTGGATTAAATAATTTAGAAACTATTATAAATGGCGGAAATATTTGAAAATATTAGACTAGATGGTAGTAGAGCTTGGCAAGAGTCTACTACCAATATTACTTCTACAGAAAATAATAATTTAAAAATTTTTAATAAAACTTGCTTTAGATTAGTAAATTATATGTTTATAGAAGCAATCAATATTTCTAACCAAATATTATTTAATTCTAATATGTATCATATTGTATCTTTTGAAAGAAAAAATCAATTAATTATTTTATCAACCAAAGATGAAAATATTGTAACTTTTCAATTTTCTTCTGTTAAAGAAGCAATTGATGCTGAAATTAATCTGGCAAATTTATTATAAATTAAAATGAATAATTTAACTCCATATAAAATTAAAAGTAATTATATAGGCTATTCTATTATTATAGAAAATGACGAAGAAGTATTAGATTTAATACTAAATGATATAGTTACTTTTTCTAGAAATAAAAAACAAATTCAATTAATTCATAAAGTTCATGGAGAACTTATTCTTAAATTCAAAACAGAACAAAATGCTATTGATAGTTATAATAAACTAGAAATTGCAATAAATGGAGAAAATATTACAGAACCACCAGCAAATATTTCAAATTTATATTTTACTTTTAATATTTATGATAATAGTAATATAACTACTTTTCCTTGCCTTGTATTTATTACAGATAAACTAACTCAAACAAGAACTGTAGAATTTGAAGCTAATTCATCTATTGATTTAGTAAATAAATTAAACACAAAATATAATAACATTGGTACTTTTTCTTATAATCCTACTGCACATTATCTTACTATGACTTATACAGAAGATACTGATGTTTTGTTATTACCTCAGACAATTCAATTTTTAGATTCTTATACAAATTTTATTAGTAATACTTCTACTGGGAATTTTTCAAATGTTTCTGATGGGGAGAATTATTTAGTAAATTCTCTTGGAAATATATTTTCTTTTGACAATTCTACAATCGCTTCACCAGGCACTACATCGTTTAAATGGTATTATACTAAAAATACTATTAGAGAAATTACTATAAATAATTTTGCTAATTTAACTGTTGGCACATCTTCTAGAGTTATAAATGAAATAAATAAATTCAATTTATTTTCTACTGTTTTATTAAACACTTCTTATTTAAACAAAAGTGCAATTAAAGAATTGAATTTTAACTCTGTTACCACTTTAGATACTTTTGATTTTGCTAACCTTTCTAATTTAAAAATTTTAAATACTTATTCGTGTATATGTTCCAATTCTTCATTACTAAATTTTTCTGATTGTACAAATTTACAAACTTTTTCTTGTACTTATACTTCTATTACAGATATAGATTTATCGATGGCAAATTTACAGTTATTTATTATTCAAGAAAATCTTAATATTAATAATTTAATAATAAATAACTGTAAAGAACTTTCAGTTATTAATTGTTATAATTTTAATGGAACAAACTTCATTATAAATGGAGATGTAGAAAAACTTTATATTTTTAAAAATAACTCTATGACTTCATTACCAGAATTAATAAGTAGTAAAATAAGAAGTATAATTATTGCTCAAAATGAAAGTTTTAGTCTTCAAGCATACAAGACTTTCTCTGATAATTTATTATTAGCAAATCCATTAACTATATTTCAAGGAGGAGTTATAAATTTTCAAAATGAAACTTATAAATTTAGAGATATTGCTACTTTAATAGATAATAGCGGTAATCCAACATCTGATGCTTTAATTGCTAAAAAAATAATTGAAAATATTGAAAATTACTTAGTATATAATTGGACGATTTTAATTTAAAAATTCATCTAAAAATTTAGAGTTTAATTCATCTTGTTCTCGTGTCGTCCAGTGAACAATTTTTAATTCTTTTATTTTTTCGCTTTTATCTACACAAACTTCCCATTCAACAGATGATTTAACTGGGTCATCTGTATAAATATCTATATTAGAACAATGTTTTTCATTTTCAATATAAAATTCAAATTTTGCTCGAAATTTATATCCTTCAAAAGGTTTTTTAGAGTAAATATATATCCATTTCTTTGTACCATATTATTTATTAATATTTTATAAAATTATATTATGTGGATGAGGTTTACTATCTTTTAATGCTACAAACGTAGTCATAGCAGTTGTTATTTTTACCCAATCTTCTTTTTCATTTCCTTTCCAGATAAAAACATTTACACTTATCTTCATTGATGTTCTTCCTACTGAAACTACATCAGCTTCTAAGATAATTAAATCTCCTTGCTTTGCTGGTGCAAGAAAATCTACTCTGTCAAATGAGGCAGTTACGCAATTATCACATTCAGTACCAAATATCAATGCTTTTGTTACTTTTGCAGCTTCACAATCTATTTTGGATAATATAATTCCTCCAAATAAAGTATTTCCATAATTCAAATGAGTTGGAAATACATTGAATGAAGATGTTTTAAAATACTTAGTCATTTTTTCCTTTTAATGCTCTTATTATACTTACGATACCTCCAAAGATTACTCCTAATACTATAATAGTACAAATGCTACTGTTTACATCTTTGAAACACCATTTTATTAATTCTGCAAACTCTTTCATTTTATCAATTTATTTTTTTTTAATTTATTTTTTAAAATTTGAATATGAACATTAAGAGAACTTGTTTTAGATAAAAAATCTAATTCATTTTTTTCATTAATATTGTTTTTTATAAATTCTTTATAATATTCTAAATTTTCTATTAATTCAGAAATATCTTTTGTTAATTGTTCTATCATTATTCTACAATATTAATTTTATTATCTTTAATTTTGACAGAAGTTGAATATTCTTTCTTTCTTCTCCATTTAAAATATCCTAACCACCCAAAATATTTATTCATCCAATTTACAACTCTCATAAAAGATGCTGCTAAATCATAATCTTTCTGAGTTAATAAATTTTCACCACATTTTGGACAAGGCATATTAATATATTGCTTTGTTTCAACATTTGGGTCTTTTGTTTCATTTGGAATGTTATAATCACATTTAGGATTATCACACTCAATTAATGTTTCTTGTTCTATTTCAAATATTTTCATTTTCTCAATTTTTATTTGCATAATCATTATGCAGCATTTGCATTGCTTTAGGTTGCAAGTTTGTTTTTATAAAAGCTACAACATTATTTGCTAATAATACTTCATCTCCCATTGCTCTTGCACCTAGAATAGCATAAAGAATACATTGAACTGATTGTTCTCCTTCTACTCTTGCTAATTCAATTAACTCTTCAATTTTATTTGTTATTAACTCACTTTTCATTTATACATTTTTACTTCAACATTTTTTAAACTATCACAAGGAACACAGGCTTCAGTTCTTAAGGCATTAACTTCATAACTATAACAAAGACCTGTACTTTTTATTTTAAAATATTTCATTCTCTTTGTAGGAATATAATTTGAGTCTTTATCATTATTACAACTCAATAAGAGAATTGTAAACAAAAATATTATTTTTTTCATTTTAATCTTTTGATTTACCTTTTCTGAACCCTTTTGCTCTTCCATGTCTTGGAACGCCATCATTAGTTAATTCTAAATAAATTACTGTAATCCATTTACCTAAATAATCTTTTTGATTATTCCAAATTTCTAATTTTTTAGCATCAGTACCAAAATCATTCATTGGATTTGCTGAAAATCTTACACCATTTTCATCTTCACATTCAAAACTTCCTAATGTATCACCAGTAATAGATTTTTTAAAACCAACAATCTTATACTCGCCATCCATCAATGGTTTGTATTTAAAAATATATTTAGAGCGTTTAAACTCATAAGGAGTATCTAAAACTCTTATCATTAAACCTTCATAACCTTCATTTAAAAATTGAGTCATATAAGAATCAATTATTTTTTCATCCGCCACAACTTTAATTGTTTCTACTGGCAAAATTACTTTGTTATCAACATAATTTGCAGCAATTTTTTTTCTTGTTGATAATAAAACTGTTTCATCATCTATAACAACATCAAAAATATGAAACTGCATCTCATTTCTCAACTTCAATTTAATTGGGGTTAAATTTATTGTAGAACCGCATGCAGATGCTGTTGCTTGAAATCCACTTGTATTATCTTGATAAAAGAAATCAACAACATTATCTTTTTCATCACGCACAATTTGTAAATTGTGTCTATAAATTTCACCATCAAGAATATGTTCTGTTACACCATATTTTCTTTCCCAATAAGCAATATTTTTATCAAATGCTTTTCTTACTGCTGCTTCAATTTGTGGAAAATTTAAAGTAACATCACCACTTGAAGTATAAAATACTACTTCATTTTTATTTACTTTAATTCTTAACCTCCAACCATCATATTTTCTTTCTAAACCAATAGTTTTTCCTCTTAATGTTTCAGTTGTTTTTTTTGCCCCTGCTTTGCCATCTAAAGTATAACTACCTTTCTTAAGTGACCCATCACTTAAAAAACCTGTAGGATGATATGTTTCTGCTTTCATTGGGGCTTTAATTGTTGCAGTCTCTCCTTTTATTTTCAATACATTTCTATTATCAGAATAACCTTTTTTTATTTTTGTATTAATTTCAGTTTGTGCATCTAATAATGCTTGTCCTAAGGCTGTAGTTTCATTTATTTTACCAATATTTTTGCCTTCTGTTATTGGAGTTATTGTTTCAATCATTTTACCATTTTCAATACCTGCGTTAATTATAATATTTGCATTGTTTTGAATACCAATTACTTGTATGTTCCAAACTCTTACATTTCCTGTTGAATCTAATTGATAAAATGTTTTGTTTAAATGTATCATTTTTGTTTCTTTTTTCTTAATACAAATATAAAGGTATTTTAGTATATTATTGATTTAATTTGGTAATTTATACCATTCTTGTTTCAAATATTTTAATGTTTCTGGTATTAATTTATCATCATAAAAACAATTTACATTATTATTATTATTATTAAAGAAGATTAATTTCTAAATTCAATATAAGCCATATTTTTTAATATATTCTCATATCTGACCCTACAACTTCAACCTTTACTTTAGCTACACCAGCCTCAATAAAGTCTAATTTTTTTGCACCTATATAACTTAAATCTACAACACGTCCTTTAGCATCCATTCTTGGGTGCATTCTATCATTTACTCTCACAATAATACTCTTATTGTTTTTCACATTGGTAACACGTAGCCATGTATTTAATTTATATCTATTACTTGCACAAGTAAGTTTTGAGTGAGTAAACGTTTCTCCTGTAGAAGTTTTAGTTCCTTCAAGACTTTTACTATAAAAACTAGCGAAACCATATAGTGTTTTATTGTTATTACTTGAAATATTTAATTGCATTAAGAAAAATAAAATTAGAATTTTCATAAAAACTATTATTTTTTATTTATAAATAAAGTAAATATACTTTGTAAATTTCAATACAAAATTATTAAATTAAAAGTATATAAATGATTTGTAAGGTCTTATTTAACAAAAATAAATTAAAAATTTATTTGAATATTTAATTATAAATGGCATTGGAATCTTGATAAATCTTAATATATCAACCTCTTCATTTATGAATTTTTATATTTATGAAAGTTCAGAATTATACAATTGCATAAACTTTTCAACAAACTTATTTATTCACAAACAAATTAAAGAATGAGAAAAACTCGTACTGTAAAAAAATCTTCTCCTAAAAACGAAGCAAAAACAAGAGAAATTAAAACTAAAGTAAAAAGCAGTGTAAATATTAATTACAAAATTACTTTAAATGATGAACAAAAAGAGGCTAAGAGAGCTATTTTAGAAAATGGAGTAACTATTATTTTAGGCGCTGCTGGTTCAGGTAAATCACAAGTTGCTACTATTACAGCAATTGATATGTATTTTAAAGGTTTGATTGATAAAATATATATTACTAGGCCAATGGTTACTACCGAAGATTTAGGTTTTTACCAGGTGGAATTGATGAAAAATTATCTCCTATTTTAAGACCAATTTTAGATTGTTTTAACGCTGCTGCTGATAAATTAAAAATTGAAGAAGCTGTAGAAAAAAAGGATATAGAAATTTTTCCCATTGCTTTTATGAGAGGTATGACTATAAGAGATAGAGAAGTTATGATTGCTGATGAAATGCAAAATGCTACATTTGAACAAATAGAATTAACACTTTCAAGATTGGGTGCTGGTGGTAAATTAATCATTACTGGAGACCCTGCACAAAATGATTTAAAGAATAAATTAGATTCTGGATTAAAATTTGCTGCATCTCTTAATATAAAAAGATATAAAACTGTTTTCTTAGAACAAAATCATAGAGATGAAATGTTAAAAGAAATATTAGCTGCATTTGAAAAAGAAAGAGCCAAAAAAGAAGAACAAAAAATGCTTAGAACTGTTCAGCAAAAAATTTATCTAAAAGACTAAAATATTTTTCTAAATCTAAGTGGTTTTTGTGAAATTTATACCAATTTGGTTTTTTATTTACTCTTTCTTTTATTCTTTCCAAAATAATAGAATAATCTTTTTTAGAAGGAGTATAATCTTTAAACCAAATTGGTTCTAAATTTTCCCAAGAAGACTTATCAAAGGAGTTTTCATTCCTTATTCTTCTTCTATTGCACTCTTCTTTTAATGAATTAAATCTCTTTTCTAAATACAAACCTTTATCATAAAAAAATTTTACGTGATTTGTATTTAAACTAAATTCTTTTGGATATGAATTTATATTTAATAAACCTTTTTTTGATTTTTTTGTTCTATTCAAATACCCATTAATCCAAGTTATTTCAAATTTTTCTGCAACTAAATGCTGGTCTGTTAGTAACCTAGGAGGAATAATATTAATTCTAGTCATATTGTAATCTTTCAATTAAAACATCTACACTTTCTTCTATTCTTTTATGAAGTTCAGGGTTTTCTTTTTGTAATATTGAAAAAATATTTTCATTTTCTTTATGTTCTTTTGTACCTTCTTTTATATAAAGATTACAGTAAAAATTATACCATTTATAAGTTGAAATTGCAATAATATTTTCTTCTGTTGGATTATCTATTGCTGCTTGTAATTCTGCAGGAGATTTTATATTCATATTATCTGTTAATTTTTGATGTATATTTATGGATACAATCTGTTCCCATTTTTCTACCTTTTACAATTTTTTCAGAAATAATACTTAATGGTTCACCTGAATAATTATGTGAAAACATTTTTACAATTGTCTTAGCACTTTCTGAAGAAATAGAAAAAACTGTCCACTGATTATAACCTTGATAAGGAATTTCTTCTCTTATTAAATATTTTTTCATAAAACAAATATAAATGAATTAAAGTATATTACTCTAAATCTTTAATAGTTTTTGTTACACTTGTTTCATTTATTTGAATTACTTTTTTTACATCTTTATAAGAAGGTTTTATGGTAACTTTTCTTGCTAAAGATTCTATTTCTTTATTTACGTTTTCTGTAAGAATATTTTTTAATATTGAAAAGCTTTCTTGTTTTTCAAATTTTAATTTAGAAAATACATCATCATTATCTGCTAATTTATCAGCTAATTCTTGTTTTTTGTTTTGCTCTGGTTCTTCAAAAAAACCATTTTCTTTTAAATTAGTTAATCTCCAGCTCATTTTCTTTTCTACAAATTGCTGTTCAAAACACTCTTGTATTTGGGCATCTGTAAATTTCATAATATCTCTTAATACTTGCGTCAAAGACATTAAAGTTAATTCTCCATTACTTATATCAAGAATACTTTTTGCTAAATCTACTTGTTGTTGTAAAGTTTCATTTTGAAGTTTTTTTAATAATTTAGAATTAATATTCATTTCTAATTTGAAACTTTGCATGTCTTCTTGTGAAAAACCTTTAAGATATAAATGTGTTAAAGCTATTTGTAATAATCCTTCTATAAAATGAGATTGGTATCTTTTAACAGTTGAAGCAAATTTAACATCTTCATTTGAATTCTTAATAAAAATTTCTGATGCTAATGCAAAATTATGAAACTCTTCTACTTCTAAATCATAAACTGGTTCTTGGTCATACTGAACTATTTCTATTGAAGTAACAATATAATCTTTTTGATATATACCTTTTAATTTATCTCCTATATTTAATTCATCTGCTCTTTTATATTCTAACGTTTCTAACATAAAAGGATGATGGTCTGTAGTTTCTTCAAAAAATGAATTATTAACTCCAATTTTATATAATTCATTTCTTATATCTGTTTGTTTACACCATTTAACTTTACCTTGTACAATAAAACCATGTTTATTACAAGATAAAACATATACTTTTTCTCTTGGGTTCCAGTTTTCTGCTAATTCTTCAACAGTTTTAATTCCAAAATTTGTTGAAATTTTAGTATTCCCTTTTATACATAAAGCAGCTTTATTAGACAAATCTTCTTCTGCAGTTAAAAATGCTTTCGGAATCATAAGACCAATAAACAAATCATCTAAAATAACTTTATAATCTTCTAGTTGGTCCATATTAGTTGCACCTTCTAATACTTGAATACCTGAAACATCACCTTCTACTCTAGGCATAAAGAAATCTTCCGTAATTGATAATGGAGAAAATTTCCAATCTATTTCACCTGTCTGTGGGTTTTGAAGTGGTTTCTTTTTTAATTGTTTTCTAAATTCTTCAGCATATAATAATGCTGATTGAGGAGATCGGAAGAGCACAC
>ENA-UOYA01005473-UOYA01005473.1-activated-sludge-metagenome-genome-assembly--contig:-NODE-5473-length-10052-cov-4.031509_pt1 | contig 10052 bp, 12 predicted proteins | sample MGYA00238163_ERZ764804 | MGnify/ENA primary metagenome ERZ764804 (study PRJEB28919, sample SAMN05720223) | activated sludge metagenome | isolation source: Anaerobic digester | place: Hong Kong...
CCCGGGCGATGACAGTGAGCTGGTCGTCGGTGGATATATCCTTAGCCATTAATCGAAAAATCCTTTTTGCAGGCAAAGGAGGCTCCTCTCTCGCTACGCCAAAACGGCTTCGCTCCATGTTTCAGCGGGCTGAAACTTGGGCTGCAGATGTTTTGGTGTAGCGAGAGACTCGCCACTAACTGTGCAGTACTATCCATCCTGTCACTTCTTCTCGTCAGAAGGTTTTTCCTCTGTCGGCTCATTTTCATTTGGCTTTTCGGTAGGTGCAGTATCGGCAGGCTTCTCACTTTTCTCCTCGGGTTTTGACTCGATGATCTCTTCGATGCCGGACAGCGTCTGCTCGAGCGTGAAGTACTCGCCGGGCTTGCCGGAGAATTTCTCGGCGACGGCGAAATCTTGAGAAAAGAAGGTGATGAGTTTCTTTGCATTTTGGTAGTCGGCCCGGTCGGCAGGAGACAGCTCGTTTTCGCCGACGATGGCGATGATGTTCTTTAGTGAGTCGTATTTTTGCATGATAGCCTGGACACGCTCGGCGAGACGGTAGTGACGCTCACCAACAATGCTTGGTGTCAAAAGGGACGAGGTCGTCTTGAGTAGGTTGACCGCCGGGCGGATGCCTTGCTCAGCGATAGAACGGTCGAGCACCAGGACAGAGTCGAGCTGCTGAGAGATGGCCTGGACGGCCGGGTCGGAGAGGTCATCTGCTGGGACGTAAATGGCTTGGACACTGGTGATGGTGCCATGTTCGGTACTGGCGAGACGGTCCTGGAGGCGGCGGAGATCCGAGAAAACCATCGGCGAGTAGCCACCCTCGCTTGGGATGAGTCCGAGGTTGGTGGACATTTCGGTCATGGCCTGGACATGACGGTAGATATTGTCGACAAAGAAGAGGATGTCGCGCCCCTCAACGTCGCGGAAATACTCAGCGCTGGTCGCCGCGGCTGGCGCGACCATCGAACGGATGGCCGGTGTCGCGTCCATCTGTCCAAAGAACATCACGGTGTTCTTGAGGACGTCCGTGTCCTTGAGTGTCTCGTAGAGCTCGTTACCCTCACGGATACGCTCACCAACACCACAGTAAATCGAGAGAGATTTGCTCTCTTTGCCGTCACCCTTGTCCATGGTGACGTTGTGGATCATTTCCATGGTGAGGACAGTCTTGCCGACACCGGCACCGCCGATGACGCCAATCTTGCGACCCTTGACGAACGGTGTCAAAAAGTCGATGACCTTGAGGCCGGTCTCGAGAAGCTCGAGTTTTGATGAGTCGCGGTAACTCTTGGTGCCAATTGGTTCGGAGATAGGGCGGAGATTTTCGGTGATTGGCTCCATCTTGTCGAGCGGTTCACCGAGGGCGTTGAAGACCCGACCCATGGTGGCGGGACCGACTGGGACTGAGACTTTCTGGTGAGTACGAGAGATCTTCTGGCCGCAGCGGACGACGGGGTTATTGTTGAGGTTGAGGCAGACGGCTCGGTCGCCGCGGAAAAAGTTTACCTCGAGGAAGACCTCAGGATATCCCTCGACGGTGAGGAGCTCTTTGATATCAGGCTTTGCGCCAAGGACACGTACCTCGACGGTGAGGCCGCGCAAGCTGGTGATGACACCGACGTATTCGTTCAGGATATCAGGTTTTGTTGCTTCCATTATCGGCCTCCCTCAGCGAGTGCTTCCCGGCGTTTCTTCTTGATGCTGACGAGGACTTCGCGAAGTCGCCGGTCACTCTCGGAGCGCTTGGCGCGGTGAAATTCGAGCCTGTACTCACCGAGTAGCTCGCCGGCACGGTCTTCGGCGACGGTCATGGCGTTGAACCGCGAGGCGGCTTGGGCGAGGCCAGACTGGAGGATGGTCTGCGAGAGGGCAAGGCTCATCATGGTGACCTCCATCTCTTCGGCGATTTCCTCGAGCGACGGCTCGAAGATTGTGTCTTCATCGGAGATGATATCCTCAGTGTCGGCATCCTTGCTCATCTCTTGGACACTGGTGATGAGGTCGATTGAGCGGACTTCCTGCTGGCCGAGTGAGAGGTATTCTTCGTAGTAAACGACGATTTTTGAATAATCGATGACTGCTTCGATGACCGGTTCGACATTGACGTAGCTGTCGCTCTCGGGCACTTGAAAAAAACGGATATACGGGATGCCCCGCTGGGTCAGTTGGTTGGCGCCGTGACTACCGAGGACGACGATATCGGTTGTTGCCGGGTCGTAGGTCGACTGCATGGTTTCAATCATGCGCATGTCGAGGTCGCCTGAGAGGCCGGCTTCGGCAGAGATGAGGATCATGGCCGTCTTGCCATTGCCATCACTGGCGCGACTGCCGATGCGTTTCTTGGGATCGATACGGATAGAGGTGTAGCGCTGCCAGAGAAGGTTGAAGAACTCTTGGCTAAGCTGCGCTTTGCCTTTGACTTTGGCGACCTGGGTGCTCGCCAGGCTCTCGAAAACGTTGGTTAGGTCCTTGAGGGTGCCGATACCGTTCATGTCTTTTTCGATGACGTTGGCTCGTCTCATACATGCACTCCTACGAATAGAGCGATTGGTCTTACATCTCTTCTATAGCTAGCTCGTCGCTCATCATGCCAAAACGGCTTCGCTCCAGGTTTCAAATCGAGCATGCATCTCTTGAAACTTGGGTTGCATATGTTTTTGCATGATAAGCGTCTCACGTCACCCGCTATTTCATACGCTTCAAAACCTATCATTTCTTCGCCTCTTTCTTCTCGTCCTTCGAATCGACCTCTGTATTTTCGGCAGGTTTTTCTTCTGGTTTAGCCTCCGAGAGGACTTGGGCAGCAAACTGGTCAAAGAATGTTTGCTCTAGTGCGTCGTACTGCGCCTCCTCCTTTGGCTGCTCAGGAAGTTCTTTTACAGCCACTTTGAGCTTGGCGACGTCGATGGCGCGGTCATCTTCGGATTTCATGATGGTCTCGAGCATCAGCTGTTGCTGAACGAGTGAAAAGAGCTGCTCGGGCGGCTGCTGGAGTGCTTGGTAGAGGTGCTTGCCGCGAGCTAGGTCGGTGCGAGTCTCCTTTGAGAGCTGGGACGAGAAGTGCGAGAATTCTTCGGCTTGGTGATACTTGGCGAGGGATTTGAAGAGAGCGGTTGAGAGCTGTTTTTGGCGCTTTGTCTGAGCCTGGCCACCGACACGAGAGACCGAGAGACCGGCGTTGACCGCGGGACGGACGCCCTTTCGGAAATAGCCGAGGTCAAAGATGATCTGCCCGTCGGTGATGGACATGATGTTGGTCGAGAGATAGGCAGTGATGTCATCATTTGGCGTCAGGACGACCGGCAGGCTGGTGAGCGTCTTGTCATTTGTCAGCAGTTTACCGGCGCGTTCGAGGAGACTAGAGTGAGTGTAGAAAATATCGCCAGGGTAGGAGTCGCGACCCGGGTCGACTTCTTGGAGGAGTGACAGTTGTCGGTAGGCTTCAGCGTGAGAGGAGAGGTCGTCGTAGATGATGATGACGTCTTGGCCGTCATACCAGAGTTTTTCGGCCATGGCGCAGCCAGCATAGGGCGCAAGATAGCTCTGGGTCAGTGAGTCGAAGATATCGGCCAGGACGACGATAGTGTTATTCATGGCTCCGGATTGCTCGAGTTCGCGCGTCAGTCGCTCGACGTCGACCTTGCGTTTGCCGATGAGGACATAGACGACGATGCGGCCGGTACCTTGTTGGTTGGCAGAGAGCTGTGAGAGAAATGTCGACTTACCGGACTTTGAGTCTCCGAGGATAGCGATACGCTGACCGAGGACGATGGGGAAAAAGCTATCGACGGCAGTGACGCCGCTAGCGAGCTGCTCGTCGAGCATTTTGCGGTCCATGATACCTGGGGCAGGGGTAAAGATGCCGGATTGAGCGGTCGCCGTGATGGCGCCCTTGCCGTCGACCGGCAGGCCCATCGGGGTGACGATACGGCCGACCAGTTCTTTACCGACCGGTATCTGCAGTTGGTCATATTCGACGACGGCGAGGCTACCGAGTGCGATGTTTTCGGAGTCGATATTGTAGAGGATGACGCGGTTGCCGTAGGCTTCACGGACAAAGCCACGCTGGCCGTCCTCAAAAAGCACTTGGGCGCCGATACGGACACCTTCGAGTCCTTTTACCTCGATGATAAAGCGGTTGATCGACGCGACTTCACCGGTGAGGTTGCCGGCAGTGACGAGCTTTTGAAACTGCGGGTTATCAAACACGGCTCAGAGTCTCCGCGAGCTTCGATTTGTTTTCCATGATGGCTTTTTTGAATGACCAGTCATAGATGCGGCTGCCGACGCGCACGATCATGCCACCGACTATCTGCGAATTGAAGCGAAAATTGATAAGTGCATCCTCGGCGACGTTGGCACGAGTCCAAGCGACGATGTCGCGCTTTACATCATTTGGGGCGGGCGCGGCAAGCGTAATGGTGAGTGAACGGGCGTGCTTGTGAACTGATTCGAGGTCAGCAATAAGACTGTCAAGTGCTGTAGGGGTGAGTGTGCCATCAGTGGCACTTGCGCGGATGACTTCGGTGGCCGTAGTGGTCAGTTCAGGTTGCTGGTGATCAGGACGAGTGCCGGTACGCTGGGCATTTGTCATCAGCGAAAACCACTTGGCATAGGTGCGGACTTCCATAATGAGTGAAACGAGGTCTTCGCTCGAGGAGATGGTGTCAGGAATACGCACCGCGGTCATTTTAGCGCCTCCTTCAACTCGTCTTTATGCTCTTCGAGAACGCTGAGTAGGTACTGCTTTTGAGCGCCGAGGTCGACGTCGTGACCGAGTGATTCGGTGAGAAAAGCCGCAAGAGTTTCAGAGAGTTTTTCATCAAGCTGCTTTTCATAGTGGGCGCGCCTGTCGGCGATTTCTTGGTCGAGTTTTGCCTCGAGTTCAGCACGTTTTGCTTCGTGGGCGCGCTGGTGTTCGATCAGGTCGGCGTCGAGACGCGCCTGGTGTTCAGCGAGACGTGACTCACGGGCCTTGAGAAGTGCTGAGAGTTGCGATTCGTGTTCGGTTAGCTGTCGCTCGATGGCTTCTTGACGCTCGGCGAGTTTTTGCTTGACGGCTGCTTGCTGACGAGCTATCTCTGTCTCCGCTTTTGAGACACTCGATGAGACATCTTCGCGCATTTGTTCGATGTCATGCTTGTAGGCCTGCATTTCGCCTTCGACTATCGTGCCGCCGAGGCGTCCGAGCTCATTATTGAGTTTGTCGGTCGTTGCGGCAAGTGAGCGCTCGAGCTCGAGAGCGGTACGTTCGAGGACGCGGCTGTATTCATCTTCGGCTTCTTCGAGAATCCGTTGGCGCGCATCATGCGGGAGAACGGGAAGGTAGGTTTGTTTTGGATTTTTCTTGGCGTGTTTTTTTGAGAAATGCTCACGTGCATGGTAGACGGCAAAAGCGATGACCGCCCCGAGAATGACGGCGTTGATGATGAGAATGGTGAAGAAGAGAGTATTATCCATGGCTATAGTTTCGTCAAAATAAAGTAAATGGCGGCGAGGGAGACCCCGATGATGATGACCACCAGGGCAGAGAGCTGGATGACGTCGCGGAAGACCGCCGACTGGCTGAGAGGGTTGCGACCGATCGAGATGATGCTCGAGCGGATGAGCGAATAGATGATGCTAACGACGGCAATGAGCATGATGAGGAAGATGGCCGAGCTGATAAGAATAGGTAGGGTAGAGACTTTTCTGCCGGCGACAGAATTGGCGATGTTTTGCAGTGCTGGCGGAATGACGGTCTTTTCAGGAGCCTTCGTGTAGTAAGAAACACTGATGACGATCGGGACTTGGCCGAGCTTGAATGACTCTTTGACGCCGCCCTCTGCTGTGTACTCGTGCGGCTTGTCGTCATACGTCGGCTTTCCTTGGGCAACACCAATGACCTTGGTGTTGGTCGTGGCTTTCATGCCGACACCTTGTATCGGCGACGCGGTGATTTGGTCGCCAGCATCGATGTCGCCACTGATATCAGCTACGATGACGTTCGCGACGCCGCTGGTTGAGACTTGAGCTTGATTGGCGCTGTTAGAGACGCTGAGGAGTGAGCTGTCGGGATTGACAACAACGCCGAGCAATCTATCGCTCGTGGTGACGATTGCCGGCTCAACTGCGTCATGCGAATCTTTTTTGAGGCTGACAAGAGTGCCGAGACTCAAAGGGGAGTCAGTTGTATACCCTTGAGAAAGTGCAGTAATAGCAGACACAGAAAATGGCACGAGAATAGCCATCACAATACCGGCCATCACGGCCGATAGATGAGAAAGGTTATGCCCACCAGGGGATAATGAAAATCGCACTTGCTGTTTAATCCCTCTATTTCTATCTATGAATTATAGCAAAAAAGCACAAGCACTACTACTGTTTTTCGTGCTACTATGAGACGTATGAAACGGGAGCAAGGATTTACGATTTTAGAGCTGTTCGTGGTGATCGTCATGATTATCATCCTGCTCGTGCTCGCTTATCTTGAAAGCGCTGGAAACAAATAGGTCTTAGACAAACGGCCAGAGATATCGCAATAGCTGCTTGGTTGAGACTTCGGAGAGCCCGACGATGACCAGAATGGCGCCGATCGTTTCGATGACCGCAAATTCAGGGCTGAGATAATAGAGAAATGGCAACACCGCGAGCACCATCGTGAACGCGGCGAGCCGCAGTATAGTCGCGGCCTGGTTGCGACGATTGAGAAGTGCAAGCAGGAGGCCGATTACGAGAAACAGCGTAAATAGTATCATGAATGCGAGCTGTCCGTACTCGATGTATGTATACCCATCTGGGGCGACTCTAGTCGCGACGAGAGGCAGTAGAACGCACTGGCTAATTGCCCAGACTACAAGGAGTTTTTCTTCCCACCGTTTTTCTGGCCATGCCGCTTCAAGAAAGAGCGGCTGGCGCTCGACTCTCGAAATGATAAGGCGGCTGAAGAGCCAGATGACAAGAATAGTGAGATAGATGAGCAAGAACGTGCCGTGATAAAAATAGTCATTGTTCGGCGTGACGAACTTGCCGATCTCATCAATGAAAAAACCAAATCCAATCCCACCGACAAGTGAGATGGTAAGACGGTTGACAGGAGACAGGAGTGACAGTAATAGCGCGATTCCAAGTAGCAGACCGCCCCATAGTACATGGGCAATATGAAAGGCTTCTCCGCCCAGCGTCGGAAATCCCGCGACAATCAAAAAGGCGCGAATGACCACGATCGTCGCGACAGTTGAGACAACGAACGTATCAAGAATATCAAGACGAGTCGGTTGTGTTCGGATACTAGACATAGCTCGTATTATCGGTGTTTTTTGGTTATATCGTCAATATTACCTCTGGTTTAGCATCATTTTGAGTGTTTTTAGTGAAAATAGTTACAGGCGAAGCAGCGATAGGTCGATATGATACTGCTATCATCAATCATATCAAAAGGAGAAAACGATGGATTTAATGAGTATCGTAATCTGGATTATCGTCGGTGCGCTAGCCGGTTGGATCGCTTCGATGATCATGAAGACTGACGCAGAGATGGGCGCGCTAGCGAACATCGTCGTCGGTATTATCGGTGCCTTCCTCGGCGGCTGGATTGTCAGCCTCTTTGGCGCCGCTCCAGCTGCAGGTCAGCTCAACATCCCAAGCATCCTTACTGCGATCCTTGGTGCAGTTGTTCTGCTCGCCATCCTCAAAATGTTCCGCCGAGCCTAATATTCTCTATTGAACTACTCAAGAAGTCGCCGTTCGCGGTGACTTCTTGAGTACTCTGGAAATGCCTATCGAATCCTAATCTTGTGAAAATAGTTACAGTGAATCGCCCTACTAGTGGTACAATACTTTTCATATGAGCAAACAGTCAAACCCCGCCACTATTCTTGTCGTCGAAGACGATCAGGCGCTCAATGACGCGTATCGCACCATACTCGCCAGCGCTGACCACACTGTTCTTGCTGCCTTTAACGGTCAGGAAGCGTTGGATATTTTGAGTGAAGCAAAAAAACAACCAGACATCATTTTGCTTGATCTGCGCATGCCGGTTCTTGACGGTGTCGGCTTCCTCAAGCAATACCACCCCGACACTCATCCCGAGACGACCGTCATCGTATTTAGTAATTATGACGCTCACAAAGACATCGATGCTGCCTACGAACTGGGCGTCGATCGCTATGTCCTCAAAGCTCGAGCCGCACCAAAAGATCTCCTTCATCTAGTCGAAGGCATCATGGCTGAAAAGCAAGAAGACTAACGCTTAAATCTCGAGGTTTCGGAAGCTATCTTCACCGAGGAACGCCTCGAGTTTTTGCTTGTTGACGGTATATGACGACGAGGTGTAGTCGACGACGCCGATGTCTTTGAGGTGCTTGAGGTTCTTTGCGGTGCTCTCACGGGTCTGGCCGATGAGGTTTGCGAGCATGCTCTGGGTGAGCTTGAGGTTGATCTCATAGACATTTGGGCTACGTTCGATGCCGTAGCGAAAGAGAAGATAGTAGAGTGTATAGCAAATCTTTTCAGTGGCTCGAGACTGTGAGAGTCCAGTAACGCGCAGGACGAGCTCGCCGTGGGCCTTGGTGACATGGTCAAGATACTCGAGAGCATACTCATGGTTTGTCGTGATAGCATCAACAAAGTCAGACTTGCGTAGCTTGAGCGCTCGGACGTCATTGACGGCGTCGTAGTTGAAGAGGGCGGTCGTCGACTGATTGTTGAGCCAGGACACGGGGATGATAGAGCCTTTGCCAAAGAGGTGCACGATGACTTCTTCGCCTTCTGGACTGATCGTATATGCCTTGATGACGCCGTCGAGCACGACGATGGCGTAACGGGGAACCTCGCCTTGGAAAAAAACGTTCGAACTTTTGCGGTACAGCGTCGGCGTGCCGAGCGTCCGCAGGTGTGAAATCAACTGTTTCATATCTGTTTAGTATACGCTTATCTGTGAAAATAGTCACTTTACTCGGCCCACGAGCGGCATTTTCCTACTATTTACACCTTAGCGGTTAGGTATTGTGGCAATGTTTTTATATGTAAAAAATGTTACAGCAAGTAAATGACCCCTGAATTATGATTGTTTCATCACCACAGAAATACTAAGAAAATATCACTAGAAGGAAGTCAGTATGAAACGAATTGTTACCATCGGCACCATCATCGTCCTCATGATCATGCTGGTCGCGTCACTCACCTCAAGCAACTTAGGGTTCACGCTCATGATGAGTACCGGCCTAGAGCACAATATTGCGAGAATTGTGCTCATCGCGGCGCTCCTCGCCATCACGTTCACAGCTCGTCCACGTTCAAAAGAGTTTCGTATCGGACTCGCCGTTATATCAGCAGGCATAACTGCCTACGCGCTGGCGCAGACGGCAAACTATGGCCTGCAGATCTTTGACTCACTCGCGTACGTGCTAGCAGGTGTCATTCTTATGACGGAATCACTCGAAGTCGACCCACAGACTATCCAGCCGCTTGGGACGGAAAAAGCGACTGTCTAAAGACGACGGTCCTAATGACTTGCCGCGCGCTGCCTATGATGGGCGGCGCGTTTTTCGATAATACTGCTGACGATAGCGGTGACAATAAAGACGAGCCCCAGTGAGCCAATAATCCATTCAGGAGGCTCGACATGATATAGCTTTACGAGCATGACGGCACCGAGTGCCAATATTGCCCAGTGCGCACCGTGTTCGAGGTAGCGATATTTGCCGAGCGTATGGGTGCGTACGAGGTAGACGGTCAGCGAACGCACCCAGAGTGCGCCCGCACCGAGACCTGCCATGATGAGGAGCACGTCGTTAGTGATAGCAAACGCACCGATTACTCCATCGAGTGAGAATGATGCATCAAGCACGTTGAGATAGAGGAACGAGGCAAAGGCCGCCATGCCAACAAGCACCTTGGCATCAGACTGCTTACTTGCGAAGTATTCACCAAATAGCTCGAGCCCAATATGGAGAATCATCCCAATGATCGACGCCGACAGGACGGCCTCTTTGTATGCCGGGTCGACGGTCAGGTATATGCCCATCGAGACGATCAGCATGACGAGAATCTTAAAGGTATCAAACTTGCCAAGCTCCGAC
>ENA-UOYA01005475-UOYA01005475.1-activated-sludge-metagenome-genome-assembly--contig:-NODE-5475-length-10050-cov-4.623212_pt1 | contig 10050 bp, 6 predicted proteins | sample MGYA00238163_ERZ764804 | MGnify/ENA primary metagenome ERZ764804 (study PRJEB28919, sample SAMN05720223) | activated sludge metagenome | isolation source: Anaerobic digester | place: Hong Kong...
ATTAAATCTTGTCGTAGCTGACTGGAAGCCATCTTTTGTATATTCAACACCTCCATTTTGAGAACTACCTATAGCAAAATTTGGATCTAAATCGCTAATCTCTGCGACCATTCCATCGCCCCCTATATGGGTAAACCATGCTCCATTAGGTCGTCTCTCTACGATACTATTATCCTGCAATCCGCCAACTATCCGCCCATCTTGTGCTGCGGTCACATCGATATCATAAAACTGTGATATGACAACACCATCATAGATAGGGGTAAATGTTTGCAAATCTGTAGACTTGTAAAGTCCTCCATCATTACAGATATAAAATGTATTGTTATTGGTATTTTTCGTAATATAGTGTACATCAGCATGTGTAATAGGAAGCCCATTCGTTCCGCTCCAGTTTGTTCTTGCAGTCCAAGCCGCCCCTCCATTGGTGGACTCATAGATATTCACCCCGCCTACAACCATTCGATTAGAATCCAAATTGTCAACATATATCGCTACATCGTAGAATCCTTGACCCTTTGTTGCATCGCTACCATTTACCTCATATCCTAATAAATTAAATGTATTGACATCAAGAACTTTAGTCCAAGTCTGCCCCTTATTGGAGGATTTATACAATCCCTCCATTGGTGCACTATTTACTCTTATGAGATATACTATATTGGGATTGGCAGGAGTGGTCGCCAAAAAACTCCGATCAATTCCCATTACCGAAATTCCTGTCATAGAAGGATTAAATGTAATACCCCCATCTGTTGATAAATAAAAACTATCGCTTTGACTTCCACTTTTTCCCGTCATATACAAGGTCATTGTATCGTTCGGTGCATAGCTTATATCCAAAAAAGATTCATTTAATCGAGCATATGTCCATGTCTTACCCGTATCTAATGACTTTATTACTCCTGAGTTAGTTGTAGCTATTAAAGAAGCAGGATTTTGAGGATTGATTATTATTTTGTTAATAGTAAAATCGTTCCCACTTCCTGTGATACCATTTATGGGGGAAAAGCTAAATGTCTGTCCACCATTTTTTGACAAGTAAACTCCAATTCCTTTTGAATCACCTCCATCTCTATCTCCTGTTCCTACGATGATCCAATTTGGCATATTAGGGAATAAGCCTATCGTCGAAACGCCTTGCCCTGAAGCTATTCCTGAAACCTGCGTCCAAGAAATGCCTGCATTGGCAGATTTCCATAAACCTCCCTGTGGGGCACCTGCATATAGAACATCACTATTCGTCGGATCGATAGCGACGACGTTGAGCCTTCCTGTACCTGCGCTTTTCTGATCACCCCCTGCCCATTTCCCTAAATTAGGCTCTTTGAATGGTCCCAGAGATGTCCATGTTCCTGAGACCGAACGCGCTGATAAGTGCTTTCGATTATATTCTTTCATTATCTTCTCCACTTTGTCAGCGGAAGGAAAAGTTCCATCAGGATTGATGGTTCGTTTCCAATAATCCGCCCACCGCTCAAAGACTTTCCAACCAGTTCCTCTTGCCTTTGGTTTATTACTAAAATAGAGATCATAAGATCGCTTGGTTTTGTAAAAATTGACATTAAAATCTTTCATCATCTTCTGCCAATAGGGAGTATTGATTGTATCTTGCGTCGTCTGAGCGAAAAGCCCAAAACCCACAGAAAGAAACAAAACTAAGTATAATCTTCGCATAAATTAAGTTTTACGCAAAAATCATGTACTCATCATTCATTATTAAAATATCCGATGCAGTTTGAGGTCGAAATTGAGGTCGAAATAAGAACGAAATTCTTAAAATAAGTTCATCTTTGTACCTATGAATAATAATTTCAGATTTATTTTCATTTGCATTATTCTCTTTAGTCTTTCCACGTGCAAGAACTCAACAGAGGAAGCGAATAAAAAATCTAAAGAGAAGATACAACAATACATAAGGAAGGGTTGGGAAGTATACAGGACGAAGCAAAGCGTGGAATCCTTTACGCAAAGCATGTCTTTTTTTGATTCTGCGTTACAGTTTTCAATACTTGCAAATGATAGTTTAGAAATTGGAAATTGCTATTTTGCAAAAGGAGCCGTGTACGATGCATGGAACAAGGAAAAGGAAAAAACCATAGAATATTTTGAGAAAGCGTATAATACACTTGCTCCGCTCTCATTGAATTACCCTGCACGAAAAATATACATCCATCATCTAATAGCCCATGCTTATGAAAAAAAGGGAGATAGTGTAAACACCGTAAAGACAATTAATAAAACGCTTGAATTAATAGACAACGCTCCTGATTCTATCAAAGCTGAATGTGATTTTATTGTACAACTCGCATTAATTGCGACTAAAGTAAATGATTATCATCTATCACAGCGAATATTTGATCATTATCTACACTACATAGACGTAAAAAACGACCCTAATTCATATAACTATTTGGATAATTATTATCTTGGTCAAGCAAGAAGAGACATTCACCAGAAACAAATGAAGACAAGCCCTTTTCTTGATTCATTCTACAATGCCTATACTCGAGCTAAAACACCTGTAGACAGTATAGAAATGCTTGCAGAGATTTATCCTATGTATGAACGAACGAATAATCTAGGGATGGCGTTTAGCACGTTAAAAACATACTTTTTACTCTACAAGAGATTAGAAAACGCAGAAGGTTTGCTTCATGCACAACAATCATTATACAACACTGAAACGGCATTGAAGAATGCTGAAACCCAAAATCTAAAAAAGACAAACTTAATTTATATTCTTAGTATAGTTCTTTTGTTTTCCATACTAGGGGGCGGTATATTTTATACAAGTCGTATGTTAAAAGAGCAAGAAAAAGTCAAAGAATCGCTTGAGGCCAACAGACTTCTTAGTGAAGAATTGCATGAAAAAAATCAACATAATGAACTGTTAAATAAAGAAATTCAACATCGAATCAAAAATAATTTACAACTAATCTACAGCTTATTCGATATGAACGAACGTCATATTGAAAGTGCCGAAGCAAAGTCTATCATTCGAGAAGCAAAGAATCGAGTCAATAGCATTTCTTTCATTTTTGAGCAGATGAAAGTCAATTCGAACTATGTACAATCCAAAGATTTTTTTAAGGATTTTATTCATTTAGTCATTCGGAATTTTTCTCAGAATTCATCCATCAACGCAAACATCACTGTAGATAATTTTACGATTGTTCAGAAGCAATGTGCTCCGATTTCTATTATTCTAAATGAGTTACTAACGAATTCGCTGAAACATTCTAATCATGCTAAACCTCTTACAATTAACGTTGAAGCAAGTCTCGAAAACGAGCATATTTTACTTTCTTACTGGGATACGAATGACAATAAACTTCCTACAATAAAGCTTGGCATGGGTCTTGAGTTGATTGACTTACTCGTCATTCAGCTTAAAGGGACAATGAAAAGAAATCCAGAGGAGTATTATCGATATAAATTTTCAATACCCTATGACAAAGGATAGTGATATAAAACTTTTGTTGGTAGAGGATGAAGTTATTATTGCTCATAATCTCAAATCGAATCTTCAAGATTTAGGTTTTGAAGTGGTAAAATGTTGTTACAATTATGAAGATGCTCTAGATGCAATTCACAACTTGAATTTCGATATCTTACTGACCGATATTAATCTTGGTCATAAGGAATTTACCGGAGTTCATCTAGCAACAAAAGCCAAAATGACAAACAACATCCCTTCTATATTTCTTACAGCATATTCTGATATAGAAATTGTACTGTCGGCTACTCGATTAAATCCTGCGGGGTATATCGTCAAGCCTATCAGTATTCCAACATTGTTTGCAACTATCCATCATGCGATAGACAATTATCTTTTTGATAGAAAAATCGAAGATGTAGAAAGCAAATCAGATGACCCCTTCATATATACCAAGACGGGCAACAAATTGAAAAAAGTATTCTGGAATCAAGTCTATAAAATATCTGTAACAAAAAATTATGTCATCTTAACTACCGCGAATAAATCAAATCATCTTGTCAGAAGTTCACTATCTCATTTCTTAGACAATATAATGCCGAAAGACATCTTTTCTCAATTTCTCCAAATCTCACGAAATGAATTAATCAACAGAAAATTTATTCAGAAAATTGAAGGAAATCAGGTTTATATCCAAAATGAGGTTTACTTAATAACAAAAAAGAGCGTTGATAGAACATAAGTTTTTGTTTATTTCACCCAACCAAATTACATGATTAAGATAAATATGCTTTTAAAAAGGCATTTAGATTGTCTTGTTGATATTGAACACCTTGTTGAAAAATAAATATTCATATGCTAAGTAATAAACTATTTAGATTTATTCTACAAAATATTTTTTTCGATTTAATAAAATGGACTGAGTGATTTAAACACTCAGTCCATTCATTCATAATTTTATTTTAGTATTTGGAGTTTTTTAGAGTCTATGACCCTTTCCCCTGCTACAATTGAATATATGTAGGTGCCATTTGAAAAATCTCCAAGACTTACTTTAATAGATCCCTCTCCTATTTTATGATTCAATTTGTATGAAGCTTTTTCTTTACCATCTAATGTAGATATGGTGATATAAGCACTTGAGTATTCTTTAGCTAGATAATAGTTTATCAATGCTTCTCCATCTGTCGGATTAGGTATAGCTTGAAATAGTTTGTCGACATTTCCCGTGTTTGATTCATTTATGGATTTTTTGAGTAGGGTTAATTTTCTTCAAGTGTTGCTATTTAAGATTGGATGGCTTCGTTTTTTTTACAACATACAACTAAGCTAATAAAAAATTTTATTCAATGTTCAAACAACCATTCCAGCAATTTGGACATTCAGGTATTGAAAAACAGATTTGAACAAGTTTTTTCCCTGGGTTAGATACTGAATTTGGACAAATGCAACCTTCAATAAATATGGCACTGCCATCATTATAAACTAATTTCCATTTTCCCTTTCCACATTCTTTAGGAATACCTTCTACATAATACATATTGGTTAAATTATCTTTTCTTATAACAGGGATTACTGAACCATTTGTAGGACAACATCTATCACAAATTGGATTTAACTCACAATCAACAACTTCTATTATTGTACTTATAGACTTGTTTTGACAAGCATCTTGTAAATTTCCACATAATCTAATTTCACCTATCTGATTAAAGCAAATTTCTTCCTCTAACAACGGTGAAATATTTGGATTGCTCGAATTGTCAAGGGTTCTTTCTGAACCACAACCTATATATGTTAACTTTGCTTTTGGATAACCATTTTGATCTATGATATTCTGAATAAGATCTTTGTATTTTAGACACTCACCTTTACATACTTTCATTGTAGTCGGAATTGGGAAACCGACATTGTCAAGGTTGTTGCTTGGTATTATTTTTGTACATCCAAAAATAATTTCTTGATAACCAGGTTGTGTAGCTACAGGTATTCTAATAAAATCAAGCGTTGATATTGAACTATAATCTTTTAAATCCACACTATAATAATCTATTCCTTCAAGTTGATTTACACTGACATCATCATTGTGAAATTCATACTGTGGACCAAATGGTGACAATTCGATTCTTGTATTAGTTTTATTATTTAAAGGTCTGTATAAATTGGTAGTCAAAGATTGATAAGAAAGGACTGCATTACTTACTGCATCAAACTTATATACGTTAAACTCTAGTTTGCAACCGCTGCATAAATTGACGCAGTCATTTAAGATAAAACTACCATAACCATTTATTGAAGGAGCAATTCCAATAAATGTCCTAATTCCGTTACAATTCATATACACATCAGCATTATAACCATGTATTTGGGCATGTAATCGACCTAATAATAAAACTAGAAAAATTAATAATATTTTTTTCATAACTAAAAAATTAAATTGTTAAATAATACCACAAAACTAGATTATGAAAGCTAGGATATTGATTCGGAGCGATAAGTATATGGAATATGACAATAAGTGATACCTATTGCCAATAACTGATACTAGATTTTTATAAATTTTTTAAACTCAGAAACTCTGCGTTGCGAGACTTCAAAAATAGCCCCATTGTTTAATTCTACCTTATACTGTTTATTGTGACTGTTTTGGGTAATCCTTTTAATAAAATTTATATTGATAATAGTAGAATAATGTATCCGAATAAAATTGGCGTGTTGATTTAATAAATCATGGTAGTAGCCTAGGTTCTTAGACAGTGTATATTTTTTATCTGCATTGGTCTGAATCTCAGTATAGCTCTCTCTTGCTTTTAAAGAAATGATATTGTCCAAAGGTTCAAAAAATATCTCATGATTATCAACTAAGGCTATTTTGTTCACTTTTTCTAGCACATTGTGTTCTTTTATTTCTCGCAAAAAATGAAATTGTTGTTCCGATGTTGGGAAATTGTCTGTCTGTACTAATTTTTTTATTACTTCCTGAAATAGTTGATTATCTATTGGCTTCAAAAGATAATCTATCGCAGAAAACCGAAAGGCTTCTACTGCAAATTTATCGAATGCGGTAATGAATACGAGTTTAAAATTTATTTTTGGCAGTTGCTCTAATATGCTAAAAGAATTTCCATCTCGGAGTTCGATATCCATAAAAACGATATCTGGCTTTTTGGATAGAATTAACTCCTTACCGTCACTAACCGTATCCGATATTCCTAATACTTGTATCGAATTCGATGCATATTCTGACAAAAGTTGCAAGATGACATTAACACTTCCTATTTCATCTTCAATAATTACTGCTTTTAACATATTCTTATGGCTTTATCAAGAGGGTATTATGATTTAGTCTAGGAGATATTTAAATTCAACCAACGTACTATATTCTCCTGCTGTCAATTCAGATATTTTTAAATGCATATTTAGTTCATACGTAGCATTATACACAGATATTCTATCCTTTATTATATTCATAGCCATGGATTTATGTTCTGTTGATGAATTCTGTTTTACTTTTTCTGACTCGGTTAAACCTATTCCATTATCCTTTACTTGAAACACAATAAAATGATTCTCTTCAAATACAGTTAGGCTTAATTTTCCCTTTTTGTCCAATTGTCCAATTTTACCATGCCGTATTGCATTTTCAATAAATGGTTGTAACATCATCGTAGGAATTTCAGCATTGAGCAAATCAGGATTTTTAATGTCTTTGATAAATTCAAAACCTTGATTAAACCTCAATTGTTCTAACTCTACATATATGTCTATGAATTCCAATTCATTTTGCAAGGAGATAAAATCTTCTTTACTGTTATATAATGCTATTCTTATGAGTTGAGAAAGCCTAGAGAGATAGTATTGTGATTTTTCAGATTCATTGCGGAGGATAAAATCTTTTATACTATTGAGACAATTGAATATAAAATGAGGATTCATTTCGGCTTTCAATGCTTCTAACTTGAATTTTGCCAAATCTTTTTCCAATTCCATTTTTGAATTTATAAATTCTAACTTATCTTTTTTGCGATTATAAAAAAGGTAAATTATACTAGATATTATCAAAACGAGACAGATAGTAATTAAACCCCAAAACCACCATGTTTGATAATACGGTGGCTTGATACTAAATAGTATTTTTTCAGAACTTCCATAAATATAAGGGTAATCTATATCATAGGCTAGTATTTGCAATTCATAATCCCCACTTTCTAGGGAAACCAAGGATATGGCATTGTCTTTTACACCTTTTCTTAAAGTATCTCCATTTCTAATAAGTGTATAATAAATAGCCAATCTATCTCTTCTTTGGAAATATATTGCAGAATAATCTATTAAAATATTGTTTTGATTTGAGGCAAGGTCATAATTATTTTTAATAGAAATAAGACTGTCATTCAGTTTTATACTATTAATATATATTGGAACTTTGAAAGTATCAGGAATTTTCTTAATACCTGAGATTAATGATAGTCCTTTCGATGTGGCTACCCAAACAGAATCACCGCTTACTAGAACATCATTCACCTCATCGGAAGGAAGTCCATCGCATTTGAAAAATCGATTGATTAGATTGAATTTCATCGTGTGATTCACCTTCTGATAATAAATTTGATTGAGACCAGATGGCGTAGCTATCCAGAGAAATTGGTTTTTGGGGTCTAGTACCAAATTCTGACACTCATTTGTAGATAATAGATTATTGCTTGACAAATGATAGTTTGCACGAGTGACCTTATCATGAATATATATACCATTATTTGTGGTAAATATGATGTTTCCGTATTGATCTTCTTGAATTTGTTTCACAAACGGAGGAGAGGTAGTATTTAATATCAACTCTTTTTCATGTGTGATTTTAGATTCAAAATTATTGGTATAAAATATTTGAGAGAGACCAGAATACCATAGTGTTTGATTTTTATCTATATAGCTACAATATGTTTTGAAATTAATTAGAGCTTTAGTTCTTTCATTATCAAATTGAAGCAAATTTGTACCAGTTCCTATATAATAGCGATTTGATTTTTTATCAAAAAATGCATGTTTAATATTGTAGTATTTTTTATCAATCTTGACTCTATTTAGTTGTAAATTTTGATTGAGCCAATATACTTCATGATTAAATGTGATGACATAGTCTTGGTTTTTAATTTTATCTATATTATACAAGTTGCCGCTATTTGTAGGTAACTTTCTAATTTTTTGACTATTTAAATTGTAAATACTACCTTCCGACAGGTAATATATTCTAGAATTCAGAAAAAAAAATTTCGAAACATTCATTGAATTGAATCGTTGAACTTTATTGTTTTTAGGATATATTTTCATATCCGGTGAGAATATGAATAATAGGTTTGGAGTTTCATAAAGACGAAAATCATTTTTGATTTTTAGAGTACTCGCTATACTATAATTTGGGACAATAAGGCTATCAATAATTTGATGTATACTTTTACGATTTAGTGGAAATCTATCTGTACAAATCACACCATTTATTTTATCTTTATAATATATTGATTTCAGATAGTCAAGCTGATATGTTAAATTGTCATTTATGTACTCATTGTGGGTAATTAATTTATTATTATATATAAAAAATTGACCAGCTATTACACTCATCTCCCCTTTTAGAAAATACAAACTGTCTAATTTTGTGTAAAATGTAGTTGTATCATAATAGAATAATTTTTCATCAAATTCAAAAACTGTTATTCCCACACAAGTTTTATGCCTTTTTAGACCCTTATCTTTATTCCTGTTATAAATGACATTATCTTTTATATAGCAGAGTTCTGAGCTAAATGTTCCGACCCAGATTCTATTGCGACTATCTTCAAAGAAGTTTAAGACTTCGTTATTAGGTAAGCCATCTTCAATCCGTAAGGTGATAAAATTTTTGCTATCCCATCTAACAGCCCCATTAGGTGTACCTAGCCATATAAAACCTCTTTTATCTGAGAAGACAGAATGGACTAGATTACTAGGAAGTCCATCTTCTATAGAAAGTGTCCTATGGTATGCCTGTTGTGCATTGATGTATAAACCAAAGCTAGCTACATATAGGTATAAGAAAACTTTAAACATATTGCCTTAATGGATGGGAACTAAATAATTAATAATTTATTTTAACTAATTCCTCACAACCGATAAATTTATACAGTTTAATTGGAACTCTATGAGTTTTTTTCACATTAATACAGCGCTACTTTTAAAAAAAAATATGTAAATCACCCTTGACTCGCCCAATTCTGTCTATCGAAACTGCGATAATGAATCGCTTCGGCGAGGTGTTCTACTTTGATTTCTTCGCTCTGAGCAAGGTCCGCTATGGTACGAGAAACTTTCAAGATTTTATCATACGCACGAGCGGATAAATTTAATTTCTCCATAGCTCGTTTGAGGAGGTTTCGACCTGCATCGGATATTTGACATATTTCTTGGACTTCTCTCCCTCCCATTTGGGCGTTAGAATGTAGTCCTTCGATAGTTTTAAATCGCTCTTGTTGAATTTCGCGAGCTTTTATCACACGCTCTCTTACGTTCTGTGATTTTTCAGTAGACCTCTTTCATAATTGAAAGTTATAGATAGCAGCGATTAGTTTTAGTCTAAG
>ENA-UOYA01005476-UOYA01005476.1-activated-sludge-metagenome-genome-assembly--contig:-NODE-5476-length-10048-cov-4.703693_pt1 | contig 10048 bp, 5 predicted proteins | sample MGYA00238163_ERZ764804 | MGnify/ENA primary metagenome ERZ764804 (study PRJEB28919, sample SAMN05720223) | activated sludge metagenome | isolation source: Anaerobic digester | place: Hong Kong...
AATCATCCAGCGTGTAAAAGATACGGATTTGGTGGACGAGATTGTGCTGGTGGATGATGGCTCTCAGGACGGCACGCGCGGCATTTTGACCGAATACCATAACAAGCCTGGGATGAAGGTCATCCTGCATGAAAAAAATCAGGGCAAGGGCGCTGCCATCCAGACAGGCTTGCAGGCAGTTGCCAGCGACCTGGTGCTGATCCAGGACGCTGACCTGGAATACGACCCGCGCGATTACCCCATGCTGCTGCAGCCAATTAACGAAGGGTTGGCGGACGTAGTGTATGGTTCGCGTTTCCTGGGCGGACCGCGCCGGCCGATTTTGTTCTGGAACATGGTGGCTAACAAGATCCTGACGTTTACAACGAACATTTTGTACAACAACATCCTGACGGATATGGAAACGGGTTACAAGATGTTCAAGCGCGAAGTCGTGAAGGACATCCGCATTCGCGCCAGGGGATTCGATTTTGAACCGGAATTCACCGCCAAGATCCTGAAAAAACACATTCGTATTTACGAAGTCCCCATACGCTTCACCCCGCGTTTTTATGAGGAAGGTAAAAAAATCAGGATGAAGGATGCCTTCATCGCGATGTGGACCCTGGTCAAGTACCGGTTTATCAACTAAAGCGTTTTTTAAAATGGAAAATCACGCGCATGCGGGATCGAAAAATGAATGGATGGGCTGGCTGGGCGGATTCCTTGCAGCGGCTCTCGTCTTTTTTCTCGCGTTGAAAGTACCGCTTCCCACGTCATTCATCAGCAGATTCAGCCCGTTTACGCTGCTGCATTTTACCGGTCTGGTTATCCTCTTTTTTCTGGTATTCCAGATCACCAATCGCCCGCTCCGCACGGCTGCTGGATTATTCCTGGCTGCGCTTGCCTTCGCGCTGCCCCTGGCAATCCGCCTTTCCACAGGCCTGTCGAACGCCACTGTGCTGGGCGGATTTATCCCCTATAAAGATGGTTATTACTACTACAACGGCGCGAACATGCTGTTGAATGGGCAGCCGATCACCGCAAATGGGCTGCAGGGCGCGTTCCGGCCGTTATTTCCGGGATTGCTCTCGATCCTCCTGAGTATGACCGGCGGCAATTTGCTGGCAGCTCTGGCGGTCATGACCGCTCTGCTGGGCGGCAGCGTTTATTGGTCGGCTGCCGCCATCCATGGCCAGCATGGCTCGCTGCCCGCAGCCCTTTTTTTCGCTCTGACGTATGCGTTCATCCGCCCGATGATCGGCGATACATTGACCGAAGTGCCCAGCCTGGCTTTCGCCTGCCTGTCGCTGGCGCTGTTGTATAGCGCCGCGCAATCCCATCGTTTTGCGGATGCCGCCTGGGGCGGGGTCATGCTGGTGCTGGCAGTCAGCATCCGCGCCGGGGCTTTCTTCATGCTGCCTTTCCTGATCATTTGGCTGGGGTGGCTGTTCCGGGGAGACAGGAAATTTTCCTGGCGCAATGCAATCATTTTCGGGCTGATTTTTGTGGCGGCTTTCGGAGCTTCTAACTTGCTGTTGCCGCGTCTGATCACGGAGCAAAGCGGCGCCACTTTCGGCAATTTTTCCTGGATGCTTTACGGGCAGGCGGTGGGCGGAGCGGGTTTTCAATATCACCTGCAAGCGCTCGGAACGGACGATTCCGCTGTGGTACTGCAAGCAGCGCTGCAGAAAATCCGTGAATATCCACTGGGATTGATGATCGGGTTCTATAAATCCTACCGCGATTTTTTCACCCATAATTCACTGGGTATGTTCGATCTGCTCTCCGGCGGTAAAGCCGGTTGGGGTTGGTTCTTTTGGTCGCTATGCATCGCCGGATTGATTAATAGCCTTGCGCGTGCGCTTGCCGGGATCAAAGAAAGCGTGAACGGTATGCTGCTGGCGTGTTTCATTGGCATTCTGGCCTCTATTCCATTCCTGCCGCCTGTCGACGGTGGGAACCGTTTTTATTCCGGCAGTGTGCCTTTTCTGTTCGCCCTGATGGCGAACCATTTGCCCGCGTTGAGATTAAGCCATGAAGAGGAAAAACAACCATCTGCCACCCCACGCCGGGGGGCGTTTGCCCGCTGGATGGCCGGGAGTATTGCCGTTTTGATGATCGGCGCGCCGGCGGTCATCCTGAATCTTTCACGTTCAGCGCAAATTACGCTACCCGAATGCGCGGCGGGAGAAACACCGGTAGCCGTCCAAATACAGCCGGGCAGCTTTGTCGATATCCTGCCGGGAAAAGCGCCCCAGTGTGGAATTTCGCCGCTCGTTTGCCTGTCACAATTTACCAAGAGCGGCATGGATCGCGCCAACGATGATTTTTACAACACGCTGGTGGAACTCAGCAGTAATTCAAACGGCGGCATCCGTTTATGGGCCGGCCTGGATTACGGCAGCCTGGAATATCATTTCTTCATCCTGCCGCTTGAATCCGGCGCTCAAATACCAACAGGATCTTTCATCACCGGATGCGCGGCAAAGGTCGCAACCCGCTTTCAAAACGTCCTGCGTATCGTTGCGTTGACTGAATAATCGTTCCCTTTTCTCTCTGGAAAAATTTGCCGGGCTTGGTTATACTAATAGCTTCCTTTCTCCCGCCGTACGGTTTGGGAAATTTCAAATGGAAGTTTTATCAATTTATTGATTGGAGTTGTAAATGACCAGGAATGTGATTATCGATTGCGATACCGGTATGGACGATGCGGTGGCTTTATTGTTGGCTTTGCGTTCGCCGGAACTGAACGTATTGGGGATCACCTGCGTGAATGGCAATGTCGGCCTGGAGCACGTGGTCAATAATACCCTCAGAGTGGTCGAGCATTCCGGCAAGGACGTCCCGGTTTTTGCAGGTCACCCCACCACATTGATGCATGCCGGCGAGGAAGACGCTGCCGCGGTGCATGGCAAAGACGGCTTGGGCAATCTACCCTTTCCCGCTCCGAAAAAAACGGTAGAAAAGGAGCATGCCGTCGATTTCATCGTGCGCACCATCATGGAAGCCAAAGAACCCATCGATTGGATCACCCTGGGCCCCATGACCAATTCCGCCATGGCCATCCGCCGCGAACCGCGCATCGTGGATAACGTACGCATGCTGACCATGATGGCCGGGGGTGTGAACGCGGGTAATACCAGCGTGATGTCGGAATTCAACGTCTATTTCGATCCCGAAGCGGCGCGCATTGTGTTCGACAGCCGCATCCCCAAGACCATGGTACCGCTTGACCCGCTATGGGCGGGCGGTATTCTCACCGAAGAGAATCTGCAAACTATCAAATCCGCCGCGGATCGGAATTCATGGTGCGGGATGGCCAGCCAGATTTTCGCCAAGACCCTCGCGACCATGCTCGAGCTGGGCCGCATCCGCAGTGATGAACGCCGCTATGTTTCTCCGCCCGATTTGCTGGCGGTAGCGGTGGCTATCGATAATAGCATCGTTGAGTTGAAAGATTACCAGGTCTTTATCGAGACCGCCGGCGAATATACGCGCGGCATGACCGTGGTCGACCGGCGCCGGTTCACACATTTAGGCGTAGATAAGGACCGGCAAAAGGTCGCCGTGGCGCTCGCGGCCGATCAACAAAAATATTCCAAATTGGTACTCGATACCTGGTTGAATAGCTAGCAGCAGCCACTGCGGAATTCAAGAGGTCTCGTGCTATCGGTCATTCAACAATATATTCATAACGTCAAGGGTTTCAACCGCAACGTCAAGCTGTATATTTTGGCGACAGTTTTGATCAATATCGGCTTTGGCGTTTTCTACGCCGATTTTAACCTGTACATTTTATCAATGGGCATGACGCCGGATTTTCTGGGGGTCATCCTCAGCTTGGCGCCTTTTGCCGAAGGGCTGTCCTCCATCCCGCTCGGTTTCCTGGCGGAAAAGATCGGTTTTAAACGCTCATTGATCATGGTCTACATCGTGTTGGGGATTGCTTATTTCCTGCAAGTGATCAGCCCGGCCAGATGGTTGATCATGCTGGGTTCTTTGATGGTGGGGCTGGTGATCGGCGGAAATTTCATCATTCAACTGCCGTATCTTTCCCATTACACCCGCGAAGACCGCAACTCGGCTTTCAGCATGACCACGCTGGTTTACTATATCACCTATGCTGCCGGCGGCCTGATCGGCAGCCGTCTGCCGGCGCTGCTCAATCCGCTTCTCATGAATGAGACGCTCACTTATCGGGTTCTGTTGAGTGGCGCCAGTCTGCTGGTGCTGCTGGGTTCGCTGCCGATGCTGTTTGTTGAGGATGACAAGCCGGATCCCGGGCGCGACATCAGCTTTGAGCCATATTTAAAGGGGATGGATTTAAACACCAGGAAATTCGCCATTACCGAATTTTTTATCGGACTAAGTTTCGCCTTCATCACCTCTTTCCTGAACATTATTTTTGTATATTACTTTCATTCCACCCTGGAATTCTATGGAACCACGCTGGCTGTGCTGGTGATCCCCACCACGTTGTTCCTGTTTTTGGGTCCTGCGATCGCCGGGAAATTGGGAAATCTAAGGGCGGTGTTGATCGCGCGCACCATGGTGGTTTTCATGGCGTTTGGCGTGGTGATGACCATCAATCCGTATATCGGCGCGGCTGCGTTCCTTCTTTTCCGCTCCTTCTTCGGCTTTTCTCAATCGCTGTGGTTTTCTTTTGCCACCTCGGTATCCACGCGCCGCTCGCGCATGGCTACTTCTGTTTGGCTGGAAATTACCTTCCAGATCGGCATGGGTATTGCTGCTTTGGTGGGCGGCCAATTGATTGCAGCCGGCGCTTTCCGCATGCTGGGGGTCATTTCCGCAGTTTCAATGGCTGTTTGCCTTGCCCTGACCTATAAATATTTCGGCAAGGAATATCTAACAGCTTTGAAAAAACCGGAAATGGCAATTTCTGAATAGTATATACTCTATAGTAAGATAGTAAAAATAAAAACAACCATCCTTTTAAATCTGAAAGGATGGTATTGTGCTTTCTATTGAGTATCAGGAAAATGAAAAAAATATTCCGCATTATTCCATTACGAGTCGCTCTCACTTACCTGTTTTTTGCGGGTTGCTGGATTTATTTTTCCGGGAAACTGATAAACCTCTTGACGAATGATCCACATGTTATTACTGAAATCGAAACTTACAAAGGGTTCGCTTTTGTGTTGGTCACCACTATTTTATTGTACGTGGATATTCGCAAGCGGCTCGCGCAGCTTGAAGCGGAACATGAGGCACTCCTGGCGGTTCAACAGGAATTAACCCAGGAAGAAAACAAGTACCGCAATCTTTTCGAGCATTCACCCTATGCAATTATGGTAAATGTGCAAGACAGAATTACCCTGGTCAACCAGGCATGCCTGACGTTATTTGGCGCCAAAGATCCCTCTGAATTGATCGGAAAATCACCTTATGATGTATTTCACTCCTCTTCTCACACGGTAATCCGTAATAGGATTCAAACCATGCGGGAAAAGGGCGGGGTGGCACCTGAAATCGAAGAGAAAATCGTACGGATGGATGGCAGAGTGGTGGATGTCGTTTCCAAGGGTGCCCCTTTTTCATATGGTTCGACGAATGCGATCCATGTGATGTTGTTGGATATCACCGAGAAAAAGAAACAGGAAGCAGAGCTTAAGCTGAGAAACAAACGCCTGTCAGCGTTGTTTAAATTGTCTGAAGAATTGCGCAAAGCGGAATCCAGCAATGAATTGCTGAAAATCAGCCTTAAAACGGTCACCAAACTGGTTCATTCGGATTCCGGGACAGTTTCGCTTTTATCAGAAGATAAACGCAATCTGGAAATCGTGGCTGTAACCGGTAAGAGTATGGTGCCGGTGCATACCCAATACCCTGCGAATTCAGGGTTGAGCGGTTTGTCGCTTGAGTTGGATTACCCGTATAAAACCGATGATTGTTCCAAAGAACCTCATTTTTTGGATTTGGGGAATGGCTCAGTCATGGGTCCGGCCATCTACCTCCCTTTGCATTCAGAACGGGAGAAGTTGGGTGTGATGGCCATTGTCCGTTTGAAAAAAAAGGGAGTGCAATTGTTTACCAGGGCAGACGTTCAATTGGTCAATGCGATTGGAGAGCTGGTTGGGAACACCTTGAGACGGCTGTTGTTATTTGAGCAATCTGAAAGGCGCCTGCATCAATCGCAGGCATTACGGCGCATCGACCTGGCAATTCTGAAAAACCAGAGCCTGGAAAAAACGATTCGGATTGCCCTGGAAGAAATTCGCAAGCAGTTCCAGGCTGATGCGGTCGCGGTGCGTCTGAAGAATATGGAGGGCGGGGGATATGCTTTCTTTTCGGGTTTGGGATTTCCCGCCGGGATACGCACCAATGATTTGGAAATCGACCAAAATGATGCGCTGCTGAAAATATTAAAACGAGAAAAAATCCTGGTCCACTCCGATGATTCCCTGGCAATGCCCGTTTCACATTATCTGGACCAGGTGCGGGATCATGGATTTGGTTTCTATGCGGCTGTTCCTTTCTATTCCGAAAAAATGATGGCCGGAGTATTGGAATTATTTCAAAAAGCGCCGCGTATTCTATCGGATGACGATCGCGATTTTCTGCAATCGTTCTCCGGGCAAATGGCGATTGCTTTGGAAAATGCTAACTTGCTGAAAAACCTGCTGAATGCCAACCAATCGCTGATCCGCACATACGATACCACCATCGAAGGCTGGTCGCGAGCGTTGGATATGCGCGACAAGGAAACCGAGGGCCACACGCTGCGGGTGACCGTCATGACCCTGGAATTGGCTCGCAAGATGCATTTTTCAGAAGAAGAGTTGGTGCATGTTCGGCGCGGGGCGCTGCTGCACGATATCGGAAAAATGGGCGTGCCGGATCACATTCTGCTGAAAGCTGATGCGCTGACGGAGGCAGAATGGAAAATCATGAAGCAGCATCCCCAATTCGCCTACGATATGCTCAGCTTCATCGAATATCTTCGGCCGGCATTGGATATCCCTTATTGCCACCACGAAAAGTGGGACGGCAGCGGTTATCCGCGAGGTTTGAAGGGCGACCAAATCCCCAAGGCGGCGCGCATATTCGCCGTGGTGGACGTATGGGATGCGCTGCGCTCCGATCGGCCGTATCGCCCAGCCTGGCCGCAGGAAAGGGTTCTGGAGCACATCCGCTCGTTATCCGGCACGCATTTTGACCCCGAAGTGGTGGCGGCGTTCTTCGATTTGATCCAGAATCCGCCTGAAGCAATCGAAGAGTAGTACCTCGTGTGAAAAGCAATCGGAGGTCAGTTGCCCGGGTTGCCCAAAAAATTAATGAGGATGGGATTGACCGCGCTCGGTTTTTCATAGTGCGGTATGTGCCCGGCTTCTGAAATCGGGTGGAATTGCGCAAAGGGGAGATAGGCGCGCAAGATCTCAATGTCATTCGCGGATATGGTTTGGTCTTCTTCACCCCGCAAAATCAAGGTGGGAATTTTCTTTTCCGCCAAATCGCGATAAATCGCCAGTGTGTCTTCGCGCGTGATACAGCGCATGGTAGACAGAATGGCGCGTCCGAATCCTTTAAATTGCGTTTGAACTTTATACTGATCTTCCCAATTCGGGAAGCGTTCAGGGTGGAGCAGGTCGCCGTTTTGAGATTTCGGCAGCACGAATGGCTCCATCACAACTGCCATCAAGTACTCACCGATGCCGGGAAGATTTAACGGGAAAATTGAAGACTGAAAGATGTTCGTGACCAGCGGATCGATCAGAGTCAGGCTGCGGATCATCTCGGGATGGCGGCCGGCGTATGCCGCTGCGATCGGACCGCCCATGGAAAGCCCCATCAGGTGAACGGGTTGATCGATTTGCAGGGTTGCCAGCAAATCCTCTACTTGTCCGATGAACAAATTTAAATTGTAGTCCATATCCGGCCGGTCGGAGAATCCGCGCCCGTACAGGTCGAACCGCAGCACCTGATAACCGGATTGGACGAGAGCCTCGAATGTAGGGTCCCAGATATAGGAGGGCGTTGAAAAGCCATGCACCAGCACTACCAGCGGGCGATCCGATTCACCGGCGAGTTCGTAATGCACCATGCCCTGCTTGAGCTGGATGAATTGGCCGCCTGCGGACATACGGGTTTCTTCATCCAATTCTTTGCGCTCGGTGCGCAGGATGAAATAGGCTGAGGTCAGCAATGCGCTGATAATGAACAAAATGATCAGAATTGTCTTCATTTTTTCTCCCGGTGGCCATTAAATTTCCCGATCTCGACTTACCTATTTTAGCATTACGCGTTTCTGCTTTTTGCGCAGGCAGTCTTTTCCGAAAAAATCCATTTCCTGTCAACCGGATACTTGACAGGCTATTCTCTTTTCAGTAATATTATTCCATCAAACAGGAATAGTGAAAATGATCGTTCGGTAAGCTGAAAATCTGTAATCCCGTTGAATCCGCCAACCGGCGGAACGGGCTCTCCCGGAACCAGGCGGTTCCCGTACTTTTGCAATTATTCAGGAGACAGAGATGCTTACCGTTTCTGATTTAAGCAAGTCTTTCAACATTCAAACCCTTTTCGAAAAAATCACTTTCAGCCTCAATCCCGGCGAGCGCGTGGGCTTGATCGGCCCCAACGGCTGCGGCAAGACCACCCTGCTGCGTATCCTGGCCGGCAGGGAGGAACCCACCTCCGGAAGTGTGCATCATCCTTCTGATTTGCGTATTGGCTACCTGCCGCAAGGCTTCGAACTGGACGGCGGATTGAGCATCAGGCAGGTTATCGGCACGGCGGTTGGCGACCCGGCCGCGCTGGAGGGCGAGCTGGCTTCCACGGCGCAGGCGCTGGCGCAAAACCCGCAGGATGAAAAACTCTCCGATCGTTACGATGAATTGCTGCGCCGGCTGCAAACCGCCAACCCCGGCGAACGGGAGGCCATGCTGGCCAGTTTGGGGCTGGCCGGGCTGGACGAGGATATGCCGGCAGCCAGGCTGAGCGGCGGGCAGCGCACGCGCCTGGCATTGGCGCTGGTGCTGCTTTCCGACCCCGATATCCTGCTGCTGGACGAACCCACCAACCACCTGGACGTGGAAATGCTGGAATGGCTGGAGGATTGGTTGAAACGCGCACCGGTGGGCGCTTTGATCGTTTCTCACGACCGCGTGTTCCTGGATCACACCGTCACGCGAATTCTGGAAATGGATATTCATGAAAAGTCTCTGCGCGCCTATGAGGGTAACTACAGCGATTTTCTGGAAAAGAAACGCGGCGAAAAAGACAAGCAATGGTCGCAATACCGCGACCAGCAACTGGAGATCCGCCGCATGAAAGCCGACATTGCGCGCGTTAAGGAGCAGGCGGCGTACACCGAGCGCCAGTCAAGTTCGGTGCGAATCGGCGGCCCGGATATGAAGATCAGCGGCGCCAAGGATTACCTGCGCAGCGTTGCCAAGAAGGTGGCCAAAAAAGCCAAGTCGCGCGAAAAGAAGCTGGAACGCTACCAGGAAGCCGACGAGCGCCTGGAAAAACCGGCGCAGGACCGCGCCTTGTATTTTGAATTTCAGAAGACCAGCCATCTGGGACGCTCGGTGCTGCAATTGGAGGATCTCAGCGTGGGTTATGACCCGGCCAGGCCGCTGCTGCAGAGCATCAACCTGCAGATGCAGGCCGGGCAGCGCATCGTGTTGAGCGGACCCAACGGCTGCGGCAAGACCACGCTGCTGCGCACGGTCATAGGCAACCTGCCGCCGCTTACGGGCAGGGTGCTGCTGGGCAGCAGTGTGCGCATAGGCATAATGTCGCAAGACCTTTCCAGTTTACCGGCGGAGCAGACGCCGGTGGAGTGCGTGGGGCAGGCTTTCCCCAACCAAACGGAAGCGCGCCGCTACCTGGCTTCCTACCTGCTGGCGGGGGACGAAGTGCTTAAACCGGTCAAGCTGCTCAGTTACGGACAGCGCGCGCGGTTGGAGCTGGCGATGCTGATCCTGAACGGCTGCAACCTGCTGCTGCTGGACGAGCCCATCAACCACCTGGATATCCCCAGCCGCACCCAGTTCGAGCTGGCGCTGGATCAGTTCAAGGGCGCGGTGTTGGCGGTGGTGCA
>ENA-UOYA01005477-UOYA01005477.1-activated-sludge-metagenome-genome-assembly--contig:-NODE-5477-length-10047-cov-3.965272_pt1 | contig 10047 bp, 9 predicted proteins | sample MGYA00238163_ERZ764804 | MGnify/ENA primary metagenome ERZ764804 (study PRJEB28919, sample SAMN05720223) | activated sludge metagenome | isolation source: Anaerobic digester | place: Hong Kong...
TAACTTTTAGACGGGGTTTTTCATTGCTTTGCCGATATGCGCCCAGTTAATTGACTGCTGGAACAGTCTGTTATATCTGGGATTAAGTGTATCGGTTTTTTCCTATTTCTGAATTCCACAGTTAATATTATATATGAGAAAGACAAAAAAGTCAATGTTTTGTGTTTTTGGGTTCCTCGTAAAATTTCACAATATTTCTATATATAATTTAAAATTTTTTATACATTTTACAGAGGAGCTGATTAAATGGCAACCGTAACAAAGCGCGGCGATACCTACCGAATCCGTGTATCTGTTGGTTATGACGCTGCAGGGCGGCAGATAGTGCGCTCTAAAACATGGAAGCCCGCTCCCGGAATGACTGAAAAACAAATACAGAAAGAGCTTGAGCGGCAGAAGGTGCTGTTTGAGGAACGCATACAGAGCGGGCAATACCTTGACGCTACTGTAAAACTATCCGAATTCATTGATAAATGGTTTGAGGACTATGGCAAAGAGCATTTAAAGGCAACCACATATAAAAACTATCGGGACTGCATGAAGCGTATATTACCCGCTCTCGGCCATATTCCCATAAACAAGCTGCAACCGCACCACCTTATAGAATTTTATGATAACCTTGAAGAGGACGGTATCAGAGCAGACATAAAATATGTGCCCTGCGAGGACTTTAAGCAGAAATTAAAAGAGCGGGATATAAAGCAGTATAAGCTTGCAGAGCGGGCAAATATAGCCGTTGGAACAGTCAAGGCTTGTGTTCAGGGCAGGAATGTTACGGCAGTAACCGCTCAAGCTGTCAGTAAAGCATTGGAAATGCCTGTTTCTGTGTTATTCCCTCAACGCTCCGAAAAGAAAGCACTTGCCGGAGCAACGGCGTTATATTATCACCGGGTATTGTCCTCTATACTGACTACTGCGGTACAATGGCAGACAATAACAAGCAACCCCTGCAGCCGTGTAAAGCCTCCCAGAGTGGAGCACAAAGAAGCAAAATACCTTGATGAATACCAGGCAATACATTTGATTGAATGTCTTGAAAATGAGCCGCTTATGTATCGGGCAATGATAACTTTATTGCTATTCTCAGGTATGCGACGCGGTGAAATGTGCGGCCTGACATGGGATGATATCGATTTTGACAGCTGCATTATTGATATAAACAAATCTTCTTTATATGTTTCAAGCAAGGGAACATTTGACGATAGCACGAAAAATGCATCTTCAAGGCGTGTTATAAAAATACCCGAACAGGCAATTGAACTGCTGAAGCAGCACAAAAAGGCTCAAACCGTTGAGCGGTTAAAAATCGGTGATAAATGGATTGACAGCGGCAAAGTGTTTACACAATGGAACGGGAAGCCCGTACACCCGGACACTGTTTCAGGATGGTTTCACGATTTTATAAAGCGGAACGACCTGCCGCCAATAACCGTTCACAGCCTGCGGCACACAAACGCAACCTTATTGATTGCAAGCGGCACAAATCTTGAAACAGTTTCAAAGCGGCTCGGCCATGCGAATATAATTACAACGGGCGTTGTTTACACCCATTCAATAAAAACAGCCGATGAACTGGCGGCAGATACATTACAGGATATTTTGAAGCCGACAAAAGCTAAAAAGGCATAAAAAAAGAGCGGGCCAACCTTTTTTTAAGGCTGCCCGCTTTTCGCTTGTTTTCAGGGTTAAAATGTGCATTTTTGAAGCAATAAAGACCAAACAAAGACCAAAAAGTAAAAATTCAAGCCTTGCCTAAAAATAGAAAATCCCTCAAAGCCTTATGCTTCAAGGGTTTCAGGTGGAGCTGGTGGTCAGAATCGAACTGACAACCTGCTCATTACGAATGAGCTGCTCTGCCATTGAGCCACACCAGCACAAATTTACTTTTCAATATTTCAGAGCTTTTATATTATAAGTAAATTAAACGGATTTTGCAAGTGTTTTTTAATAAATTATCGGTCAATTGGCTTTTTTTCGGTGTAAAATGCAGTATTGCATTTATCCATAAAATGGTATATCCTTTTATTGTATTTTTTGTAAGGGGATGTTTTCATGAAGAATTTTATGGATAAAGACTTCCTGTTGGATAACGAGGCTGCCATGGCTCTTTTTGCTGCGGCGGATACTATGCCCATATTCGACTGGCACTGTCATCTTTCTCCCAAGGAAATATACGAAAACAAGCAGCCCGCCGATATTTCTCAGCTCTGGCTCGGCGGCGACCATTATAAATGGCGCGCCATGCGCTCCTTCGGCATTGATGAGAATTACATAACAGGTACTGCCAGCGGTTACGAAAAATTCAAGGCATGGGCAAAATTAATGCCCTATCTTATCGGCAACCCGCTTTATCACTGGACACATCTTGAGCTGCAGAGATATTTTAATATCTATGAGCCTTTAAGCGAGGATACGGCGGATAGCATCTGGGAGCATGCAAACGCAAAAATAGCCAAAGGCGGATTTACTCCGAGGGAGCTTATCGAATCCTCAAATGTCGCCTGCCTCTGCACAACCGATGACCCTGCCGACACCCTCGAATATCACAAGCTCATAGCCGCCGATAAAAGCTTCAAGTGCCGTGTAATACCCGCCTTTCGCCCCGATAAATCGCTCAATATTGAGCTTGACGGTTTTTTACCGTGGCTTTCAGAGCTTGAAAGGGCGAGCGGCGAAAAAATCGAAAGCTATTCAAAAATGCTTGAAGTTCTGGAGGGTAGGCTCAATTTCTTTGAATCCATGGGTTGCAGGGCAAGCGACCATGCATTCGCCTATGTTCCATATGCTGAGAGCACTTCCTTAGAGCTTGAAGATATTTTCAAAAAGGGCAGGACAAAGCAGCCCCTTACAACGCTTGAGCTTGATAAATACCGCACGGCTTTAATGAGGTTTTATGCTGCTGAATACTCAAGACGTGGCTGGGCAATGGAGCTTCATATAGGTGCCATGCGAAACAACAACACCGCAATGTTCAATAAAATCGGGCCGGATACCGGCTATGATTCGATAGATGACAAGGAGATTGCACGCCCGCTCTCCCGTTTTCTTGACAGCCTTGAGGTTGAAGGAAAGCTGCCTAAAACCATTCTTTTCACGCTCAACCCGAAGGATAATTATGTGCTCGGCTCCATGCTCGGCAACTTCCAGTCGTCTGATGCGGCAAGCAAAATCCAGTTCGGTACCGCATGGTGGTTCAACGACAATCTGGACGGAATGCGTGAGCAGATGAAGGCACTGGCTAACCTCGGAGTTCTTGGTAAATTTGTCGGTATGGTGACGGATTCACGCTCATTCCTCTCCTACCCTCGCCATGAATATTTCCGCCGCATTCTCTGCGGCTTCATTGGCGATATGGTCGAAAAAGGACTATACCCATATGATAAAGAGAGGCTTTGCGAAATTGTCAAGGATATATCATACCGTAACGCCACAGAGTATTTCGGAATAAACCTATAATAAGCAAAATCGGGGAGCCGCATTCCGGCTCCCTTTTTTCTTTACTATATTCATTTTGACGGGTTGGTCGAAAGCTCCTTATCATTTGTCATGTCACCATTCCCGTTTACAGGGATGGCGCTGCCAAGAAATGTCGGTTCCGGCTGAATGATTGTATAGAAAAAGTCCTTGACCCTTGCCAAAACCTCTCTTGCGTCCCGATAGTCCTGCCCGCCATATTCCCTGGGGTCGGTTGCAACACCCCATGCTTCAAGCCCCAGCTTTTCAGCAATATAAAGGGCACGGTAAAGGTGATATTCCTGAGTCACAATAACAACCTTTTTTGCCTGAAAAATATCCCTTGCGCGGTACATGCTTTCATATGTCGAAAAACCCGCATGGTCCATAAAAATGTTCTGTGATGGTATGCCTTCGTTAATTGCATATTGCTTCATGACATTGACCTCGTCATAATTCACTCGCCCGTGGTCGCCGGTCATAAGGAGCCTGTCAGATGCCGCAAGGTCATATAATTCAATGCCTTTATCCAGTCTGTCCCGCAGCATTAGGCTCGGCTTGTCACCACCGTATACCCCGGCTCCAAGAACAAGTATGCAATCCGCATCCAATTTTTTTGCCTGCTCTGCCGTAATAATCTTTTCATCGACGGAGGATTTCATAAATACATTAATACCCAGCAAAGAAGCTCCACCCGCAAAACATAATATCAGTACAAGCAGGAGTGCTCTCCTGAGAATATACCTGTTTGATTTTTTATCGGATTTTTTCTCTTTCTTTTCACCTTTTGCCACCATTTTACACTTCCTTCTCTTTCAGTTCAGGACTGATAGCCCGGATTTTTCGAGTGCTTTTCTCAGGGCGAGTGAGAAATTAACGCACACAAAAATCTTAATCAAATCGGGTATAATAAAAGGTACAACGCAGGTCAGCAGCGCCGCGGCGGGAGCAGTGTCAGTTTGAATAACGAACCATACCGTTCCTAAAGCATAGGCGGCCAAAAGTGATATAACCATGCTCAAGGCAAGCGAAAGCCATAAACGCTTTTTAAAATGCTCAACAGATAATGAAACAAAAAATACTATAAAAAGATATCCCAAAAGATAGCCGCCTGTCGGGCCTGCTATGACTGATAGTCCTCCTCTGAACTGAGAAAAAACAGGCAAACCCACAGCACCGAGCGAAATGAATATCATCTGTGACAGGAGCGCGTAATATTTCGGCAGCAGCGCGCCGCTGAGAAACGCCGCCATAATACCTAAGGAAAAAGGAATTGAAGTCATCGGAATTATAAACGATATTTGTGAAAGAACGGCTGAAGCTGCTGCAAAAATCCCGGCAGCCACAAGCCGCTGAAGCTTTTTGGATTTCATAAATTTACCTTTGCATCCCAGTCAAATTTTGTGAGCTTGCCTTCACAGAGCAGATCTGGAAAACCCCACTGTCTCAAAACCTCATAAGCTCCAATTGCGACGGCATTTGAAAGATTGAGGCTCCTTGCCTCGTCTATCATTGGCAGGCGCACGCATTTCTCTGGGCTTTTGTAAAGCAATTCTTCGGGCAGGCCGGCAGTCTCTTTGCCGAAAACCAGATATGCACCGTACGGGTATTTCATATCCGAATAGATGTTAATGGCCTTCGTTGAAAAAAAGAAAAAGCTGCCGCCTTGATTGCTCGAGAAAAAATCGTCAAGATTCTTGTAATATGTTATGTCAAGAAGATACCAATAATCAAGGCCTGCGCGTTTTAATTTTTTATCGTCGACCTTAAAGCCGCAGGGCTCAACAATGTGCAGTCTTGCTCCCGTTGCAGCACAGGTGCGTGCTATATTGCCTGTGTTCTGGGGTATTTCCGGCTCTACAAGAACAATGTTTAAAACCGGTTTGCTTTTTTTATCCATATTTGCCAATTGGTAACACCGTCTTATTTTTAAAAATTCAGGGTAAAATAAAAGGGAAAAAGATACGGGGGGTGAAACAATGAAAAACAGAGGTTCATTAATGAAAGGCATCGGCATAGGAATGGCAGTCGGCGGAATTACAGGCCTTGTTGGAAGCTCCTTAATGAGTAAGCCTGCAAAACGCCAGACAAAAAGGAATGTTACAAAGGCAATGCGTACTGTAGGAGAAATGATTGACAGTATTCAGTATATGCTAAAATAACTCAATTATAGAAATTCATAGCCCTTTCAATTTCGCCGCCGACAATAAGCTCGGCGGCTTCGCATGCTTTCTGGCAGGTTTCCCTCAGAGTCAGCAGCTCGTCCTTGGTGAAGTTTGAAAGAACCCAGTCCGCAAGGTCATAATCAGGGTGTGGTTTTTCTCCTATCCCGAGCTTGATTCTGGGGAAATTATCGCTGTTGAGGTAATTAATTATGCTTTTTATTCCGTTATGCCCACCGTCGCTCCCCTTTCGCCTTATACGCAGGCTCCCGCACGGGAGCGAGGTATCGTCATAAATAACAAGCACATTTTCGGGCGGAATTTTATAAAAGGCCGCCGCCTCGGCAATCGCAGCTCCGCTGTTATTCATCATCGTCTGCGGTTTGAGCATTATGCAGCGATGTCCGGCAACCGTTACATCACAGAAAAGAGACTTGAATTTAAACTTGTCTGTTTTTTTCCCGAGCCTGTTTGAAAGAACATCAATGCATAAAAATCCAGCATTATGGCGGGTATATTCATATTTCGGCCCGGGATTGCCCAGGCCCGCAATAATAAACTCGGGTGATACGCCCGCAGACTGCTGCGGGCGCAAAAAGTGTTTTAACATTCTGACAGCTCCTCTTTCAACCAGTCCCATATCATTGAGTACCCTTCAGTTGTGCATATATTTTGGGTGTTTCATCCAAGACATGCTCGTCCTCATCGGGGAGCAGCCTTCCCTTTTCATCATAGCCAATAGTTCTCGAATATTCGACCTCAACATTCAGTCTTTCTACCGCACGCAGCACCTGCTCAATATTCATATTCTTGCTGTTTACAAGTACCTCAACACTTGCTTGCTCAATCTCCTGATATTTTGCAGGTATTCCGATAGACCCTCCCAATGAAGAGCAAAGCCAGACATTTTCTTTTCCGTTATCGTAGATTTTGAGGAGGTTTATATCTATCGGGTATTTATGGTTATTTTTAAAGCCGACCTTCAGGCAGTAGAATTTCCAAGCACCCTCTCCGCTGAGCACCTCTTCTGCCTGCTTGGGCTTTATTCCGAAATTTTCAACAAGATAGTCCAGATACTGGTTCCCCAGCTTCTGATAATTTTCCATAATGGTATCGTTATTATATAGGTCAATAATGTTCGCCTCAAGCTTGACGTCTGAGTGAAAAGCGACAAAAATCAAAGCCCCCGCAGTAACAGCCACTACCAGCACAAGGGCAGGCAGAGCAATTTTCGCCCAGGGTTTGAGCATATAAAAAGCCAGCTGAAGCCTTTGCAGAGCTGTCAGCTTATCCTCTTTATCATCCCGTTTTTCTTCATCGGAAGCTTCTTTTGCATTAAGATAAGCAGGTACAAAAAACAATGACCTCAGCCTGCCTGAAAAGCTCTGAGCAGCTAAACTTTTTTCTGCCATATTTGCAGAGCCGTTGCTCAAATCTTTTTCAGTTCCAGGCCCGTGAATTTCTGTATCGGGCATTTTTAACCCTCCGGTAAATTATTTCTTTTTATACGGATTTTTGTTCTTAACCCAGTCCTTCTTGATTATTTGCCTTGCACGGGCAAGCGCAAGAGAGTCTGCGGGCACATCCTCCGTTATCGTTGAGCCTGCCGCCGTATAGGCTCTCTCTCCTATGCTCACAGGTGCAACAAGGCTATTGTGGCAGCCAATAAACGCATCATTGCCCACAACCGTTCTGCTCTTTGTCGAGCCGTTGAAATTAACCGTTGCGCAGCCACAGCCTACATTGATGCCGGAGCCGAAATCAGAATCTCCGATATATGAAAGGTGTGAAATTTTAGTCCCGTCACCTATGTTGGAATTCTTGATTTCAACAAAGTTGCCGATTCGGACATTCTTGCCAATATTAGAATTCGGGCGAAGGCGGACAAACGGCCCAATCTGAGATTCATCCGCAATAACGGAGTCAACGCTCTGGGTACTGTTAAGCGTAACACTGCAGCCGACAACAGTATTCTCAATCAGGCTATTTGGGCCTATTGTGCAGTCATTTCCGATAACGGTTTTGCCTTTTAATATTGTTCCGGGCAAAATAACCGTGTCCCTGCCAATAACCACATCAGGTCCGATAATAACCCCATCCGTGCAGGGAATGGAGACGCCGTTAAGCATATGTTTTTTTAGTACCGCCTTGCGTGCAATTTCATTGAGCTCCAGAAGCTGCGCCCTGTCATTTGCGCCAAGAACAACATCGGGGGTTTTAGCGTTAAAGGCTGTCGCTTTAAGATTCATGCTCAAAATTACCTCAATTGTATCCGTCAGATAGTATTCCTTGCGGCTCCCGTCCGCCGCAACATTTTTCTTTGCAATTATGCGCTCAAGGGCAGTGAGCAACGCCTGGCAGTTAAACCAGTAGGCTCCTGAATTGACCTCTTTTATTTTCTTCTCCTCTTCGGTCGCCTCTTTTTCCTCCACAATTTTAAGCAGAGTATCATCGGCCTTTCTTACAATTCTGCCGTAGCCAAACGGATTATCAACCCTAGCGGTAATCACCGTTACGGCGTTTTCATTGCGGATATGGAAGTTGAGTGAATTGCTTATAGTCTCACTGTCCATAAGAGGGGCGTCGCCGTTGAGGATAAGTACATTGCCTGAGCCATGTCTCTTTAGAAAATCCTTTGCCTGCATAACTGCGTGGCCGGTGCCCAGAAGTTCAGACTGTAAAACGGTTTCGATTGAAGGGTTAAGGTGACTTCGCACTACATCGCTCAGATGGCCGGTAACAACGCAGAGGTCATCGACTCCTCCTTGTGCGGCACTAGCCGTAACCCAATCAATCATGGGCTTGAAAAGGACTTCGCACAATACCTTCGGATGGGAGGATTTCATTCTCTTCCCCTCGCCTGCCGCGAGAATTACAGCACAATTTTTAATCATTTTTTTCGCCACCTTTTTATTAATTTAACGATTCTATCTCAGCTTTATTATGTCAGATAACTTGAAATAATTCAAGTCTAATTACCATAAATTTGAATCTTTATTACATCTCGGTATCATAATATACAAATTTTTTCATACAACAAACTATAATTTGCTGTAAAAAATGTATAGAAACTGGGTACACTTTATGATATAATGCTTTTTGGCTCAATTCGCAGGGATAGTTTCCCTTCCGGAAGTCAGAAATATTATTCGTATTAAAATTGGGAGGTTATTATTGATGGCATACAAGTATGTTCTCCTTTTTAAAGAGGGCGATGGCTCGATGAGAGAGCTGCTCGGCGGCAAAGGCGCAAACCTTGCCGAAATGACAAGGCTGGGAATGCCTGTTCCTCAGGGATTCACGGTCACAACCGAAGCCTGCACCCGTTATTATGATGACGGAAGAAAAATCGGTGAGGACATTGAGAAGGAAATTTACGGTGCTCTCGCTCAGATTGAAGAAATTAACGGCAAAAAGTTCGGCGATGCAAAGAATCCGCTTCTTGTATCCGTGCGTTCTGGCGCCCGTGCTTCAATGCCCGGCATGATGGATACAATCCTTAACCTCGGCCTTAATGATGAAGTTGCAGCCGGCCTTATCGCAGGCAACAGCGACCCGAAGTTTGAGCGTTTTGTTTATGACTCATACCGCCGCTTTATTCAAATGTTCTCCGATGTTGTTATGGAGATTTCAAAAAAGACCTTTGAAGTCATCATTGACGAGCTCAAGGAGAGAAAGGGCGTTAAGAACGACATTGACCTTGATGTTGACGACATGAAGGAGCTTGTCAAACGCTTTAAGGCATACTACAAGGAGCAGAAGGGCGTTGACTTCCCAGTCGACCCAAAGGAGCAGCTCATGGAGGCTGTAAAGGCCGTTTTCCGTTCATGGGACAACCCCCGTGCAAATGTTTACCGCCGCATGAACGATATTCCCTATTCGTGGGGTACAGCTGTTAATGTTCAGCCTATGGTTTTTGGTAACCTCAACGAAAACTCAGGCACAGGCGTTGCCTTTACCCGTGACCCCGCAACAGGCGAGAAGGCTCTGTTTGGTGAGTACCTTATAAACGCACAGGGCGAGGATGTTGTTGCCGGCGTTCGCACACCGAGCAAAATTTCTCAGCTCCAGAAGGATATGCCCGAGGTTTACAATCAGTTTGTTGAAATTGCAGATAAACTGGAAAAACACTATAAAGATATGCAGGATATGGAGTTCACCATTGAAAACGGCAAGCTCTATATGCTCCAGACCCGTAACGGTAAGCGTACAGCTGCCGCCGCCCTTAAAATCGCTGTTGACCTCGTTGACGAGGGCATGATTACAGAGGACGAGGCAGTTCTTCGTGTTGAGCCTAAGCAGCTTGACGCTCTGCTACACCCACAGTTCGATGCCAAGGCGCTTAAAGCCGCCAAGGTTATTGGCGAAGGTCTTGCTGCCTCCCCGGGAGCTGCCTGCGGCAAAATTGTTTTCACAGCGGAACATGCAAAGA
>ENA-UOYA01005478-UOYA01005478.1-activated-sludge-metagenome-genome-assembly--contig:-NODE-5478-length-10046-cov-4.157542_pt1 | contig 10046 bp, 9 predicted proteins | sample MGYA00238163_ERZ764804 | MGnify/ENA primary metagenome ERZ764804 (study PRJEB28919, sample SAMN05720223) | activated sludge metagenome | isolation source: Anaerobic digester | place: Hong Kong...
CCTCGTCGCACGCTTCGTGCGCGAGGAGCTGGTGCCGCTCGAGCCGGTGCTGATGCGCCGCGAGGCCGAGGGCGGCGGCATCGCGCTCAGCGCCGAGGAGCGTGCCCGGGTCGACCGCCGCTCGCGCGAGCTGGGCCTGTGGGGCCTCGACGCACCGGTCGAGATCGGCGGCTCGGACCTGCCGGTGAGCGCGATGGTCGGGGTCAACGAGGCGATGGGCCACACCCTCGTCCACTACTACCTGCCGCCGGACACGCCGAACCTGCGGATGCTGATGCTCACCGCCACGCCCGAGCAGAAGGCGCGCTACCTGGAGCCCTACGTCCGCGGCGAGCTCTCGTCCGCGATCGTGATCTCGGAGCCCGGCGCCGGCGGCGATCCGTCCGGGATCGCGACGCGCGCGGTGCGCGACGGCGACGACTGGGTGATCAACGGCCGCAAGATCTGGATCAGCAACGTCGATCGCGCGGACTTCGGGATCGTGATGGCCCGCACCTCCGGCAGGCCGGGCGCGCGCGGCGGCATCTCCGCGTTCCTCGTCGACGCCGGCACCCCGGGCTTCCAGCCCCTGCGCCGGATCCCGATGCTCGGCGGCATGTACACCTGGGAGATCGTGTTCGAGGACTGCCGGATCCCGTCCGGGCAGCTGCTCGGCGTCGAGGACCAGGGCTTCGCGCCGATGCAGGCCCGGCTCGCGGCGCGCCGCGTGCAGATGGCGGCCTGGGCGATCGGCCGCGCGCAGCGCGCGCTCGACATGATGTGCGAGTACGTGCCGCAGCGCACCACCTTCGGCGTGCCGCTGTCCGAGCGCCAGGCGATCCAGTGGTGGATCGCCGACGCGGCGACGCGGATCCACGCGGCGCGGCTGATGACCTACGAATGCGAGTGGCGGATCGACCGCGGCATCGAGGCGCGCACGCAGACCTCCATGATCAAGGTGTTCGCCACCGAGATGGCGTGGGAGGTGATCGACCGCGCGATGCAGGCGTTCGGGGGCATGGGCATGACCAAGGAGCTGCCGCTGCAGCAGATGGCGAACGAGGCCCGGCTGATGCGCATCTACGAGGGCCCGACCGAGGTGCACCGGATGGTGGTGGCCCGCAACACGCTCGGACGCGCGGGCTGACGCCCGGGCCACCCGGCACGGAGGAACGAGGATGGAACCCACGCACCGCGCCTCGCAGGCGAGCCCCGACGCACCGCCCGTCGACGTCACCGTCCACGACCACGTGGCGACCCTCGAGCTGCGCCGCCCGCCCCACAACTTCTTCGATCCCGCGCTGCTCTCGGGCATCGCCGACGCGTTCGAGGCGATGGACGCCGATCCGACGTGCCGCGCGATCGTGCTCTGCGCGCAGGGCACCTCGTTCTGCGCCGGTGCGAACTTCGCCGACCGCGAGACGAGCCCGGTCCCGCGCAGCCCGCGCGCGCTGAACCCGCTGTACCTCGAGGCGATCCGGCTGTTCGCGTGCGCCAAGCCGGTCGTCGCGGCGATCCACGGACCGGCGATCGGCGGCGGCCTCGGTCTCGCGCTGGCCGCGGACTTCAGGGTGACCTGCCCGGAGGCACGATTCTCGGCGAACTTCAACCGGCTCGGCTTCCATCCGGGGTTCGGGCTGACCCACACGCTCCCTCGCCTGGTCGGGCCGCAGCAGGCCGCGAAGCTGTTCTACACGGGCCGGCGCATCGGGGGCGAGGAGGCACTGCGGATCGGCCTGGCCGACGAGCTCGTGCCGCGGCACGACGTCCGCGCCCGCGCGACCGCGCTCGCCCGCGAGATCGCGACGTCCGCGCCGATCGCCGTGCAGTCGACCCGCGAGACCCTGCGCGCGGGGCTGGTCGACGCGATCCGCATCGCGGTCGCGCGCGAGAGCGTCGAGCAGAATCGGCACTGGACGACCGAAGACTTCAGGGAGGGCGTCGCCGCGATGGCCGAACGCCGCCCCCCGTCGTTCACCGGGCGCTGAGCCCTCAGGGCCGCTCGTTCGACATCACGATCGTGCCGCTCGCGGCGAACATCCCGCCCACGCCGTGGCACACGGAGACCTTCGCGCCGGCCACCTGCGCGGGCGAGACGCCGCGCATCTGCCGGACGCTCTCCTGCAGCGCGTACATCCCGTACATGCCCGAGTGCATGTAGCTGAGGCCCCCGCCGTTGGTGTTCATCGGGAGCCGGCCGCCCGGCGCGGTGTTGCGCCCGGCCACGAAGGCGCCCGCCTCGCCGCGGCCGACGAAGCCGAGGTCCTCGAGGCCGTAGATCGGCAGGTGCGCGAACGCGTCGTAGATCATCAGGTGGTCGACGTCGTCGTGCGCGATCCCCGCCTCGGCGAACGCCGCCGGCCCGGCGACGCGGAACGCACGCGACCGCGTGAAGTCGGCCATCTGGCTGACCATCGGCGTCTCCGCGCTCTCCCCGGTCCCGAGCAGCCAGACCGGCTTCGTCGGGAAGTCGGGTGCGCGATCCGCGGAGGTCAGGATCAGCGCCCCGCCCCCGTCGGTGACCAGGCAGCACATCAGCAGCCGGAACGGGTACGAGATCATCCTCGACGACAGCACGTCGTCGACGGTGACCGGGTCGCGCTGGCTCGCGCGCGGATGCATCGCGGCCCACTCGCGCTGCACGACCGCGACCATCGCGAGCTGCTCCTCGGTGAGGCCGGTCTCCTTCATGAAGCGCAGCACCGGGATCGTGAACATCGTCGGCGGACCGAAGGTGCCGAACGGCAGCTCGAACTGCCCGACGAGGCTGGTCGGCAGCACCGGGGCGCGGGTCAGCCCGACGCCCGATCGGCCGCTTTCGCCATGGGTGATCAGCACCGTGCGGCACAGCCCCGCGGTGATCGCGGCGGCCGCGTGCCGCACGTGGATCATGAACGAGCAGCCGCCGACCGAGGTGCCGTCGACCCAGCGCGGGGTGATCCCGAGGTAGTGCGCGATCGCGACCGGCGAGGTGTTGGCGGTGGCGACGCCGTCGATGTCGGACGGCTTCAGGCCCGCGTCGCGCATCGCGTTCAGCGCGGCGTCGGCGTGCAGCTGGATCTCGGACAGGTGCGGCAGCACGCCGAGCTCGGTGGTCTCGGCGGCGCCGACGATGGCGACGGTGCCCGGCTTCACGACCGGACTCCCGCGTCGGGCGAGCCCGTCCCCGGCCCCCCGGGACGCGTCCGCGCCGCCGGATCGGCCGCACCGGCGGGCCGGAACAGCGGCAGCGAGATCGCGTCGTCCAGCCGCTCGAAGCTCACCTCGAGCGGCATGTCGAGCACCAGCGCCTCGGGCGTCTGCGGGCAGCCGACGATGTTGGTCATCATCCGCGGCCCCTCGTCGAGCTCGACCACCGCGATCGCGTACGGCGGCACGAAGCCCGGCGCCGGCCGGTGGCTGATCGTGTAGCTGTGCAGCCGCGCGCGACCCGACGCACGGAACACCGACACCGCGCGCGACGCGCACGCCGGGCAGAACGGCCGTGGCGGGAAGTACGCGCCGCCGCAGTCGTCGCAGCGCTGCAGCAGCAGCTCGCCGCGGCGCGCGCCGTCCCAGAAGTGCTGCGTCTCGGGCGTCGGCTTCGGGGCGGGTCGGGGCTTGGGCGGTGCGGGCTCGGCCATCGCGGCACTCCGGATGCTTGCATGCGGTATGGCAGCATACTAACATCGGCGGGTCCGCCACGCACCCCCGAGCTCCCATGTCCGCGCTCCTCCTCGAAGGCAAGGTCGTCGTCGTCACCGGCGCCGGACGCGGCGTGGGCCGCGGCATCGCGCTCGAGTGCGCGGCCCAGGGCGCCCGGGTCGTCGTCAACGACCTCGGCGGCGGCCCCTCGGGCGGCGGCGGCGACCCGGCACTTGCCGAGTCGGTGGTCGCCGAAATCAGCGCGGCGGGCGGCGAGGCGGTGGCCGACGCGCACTCGGTCGCCGACTGGGACGCCGCGCAGCGCCTCGTGCAGCGCGCGATGGACACCTGGGGCCGGATCGACGGCGTGGTCAACAACGCCGGCATCCTCAGCGACGCGATCTTCCACAAGATGGGCGTCGAGCAGTTCCAGGCGGTGCTCGCGGTCAACCTGCTCGGCCCGTTCTACGTCAGCCGGGCCGCCGCGCCGCACCTGCGCGAGCGCGGCTCGGGCGCGTTCGTGCACATGACCTCGACCTCGGGGCTGATCGGCAACCTCGGCCAGGCGAACTACGCGGCCTCGAAGCTCGGGCTGGTCGGCCTGTCGAAGTCGATCGCGATCGACATGGCGCGCGCCGGGGTGCGATCGAACTGCATCGCGCCGTTCGCGTGGACGCGGCTGGTCGGCACGATCCCCGAGGAGACGCCCGAGCAGAAGCGCCGCGTCGAGGGGCTGAAGCGGCTCGTGCCCGAGCGGGTCGCGCCGTTCACCGCGGCGCTGCTCTCCGACGGCGCGAAGGACGTCACCGGCCAGGTCTTCGGCGTGCGCAACAACGAGATCATCCTGTTCAGCCAGCCGCGCCCGATCCGGATCGCGCACACCGCCGAGGGCTGGACGCCGGAGACGGTGGTCGAACGGGTGCTGCCGATGATGCGGGCGGACTTCCATCCGCTGCAGAAGTCGGGCGACGTGTTCGGCTGGGATCCGGTCTGAACGCGGCGCCGCGACCCGTGCCGGGCGCTGCGCGCGCGGGTCAGTCCCGCACCCGGGTCCGCGCGACGAGGTTGCGCTTCATCCGGTCGAGCACGTCCTCGAAGCGGCGCAGCGCGTCCGCGTCGATGCCTTCGGTCGTCTCCGCGTTCAGCTGGCGCCCCACCTTCTCCATCACCGACAGCAGCGCCCTGCCCTTGGGCGTGAGCGCCACCTGCTTGACGCGCCGGTCGTCCGGGCTCGACTGCCGCGCCACGTATCCGGCCCGCTCGAGGCGGTCGATCAGGCCGCCGAGCGCCGCCTTGCCGACGTCGAGCAGCCGCGCGAGCTCGACCTGCGACATCGGCTCGCCGCGTGCACGCGACAGCTGGCCCATCACCCACCACTGCGAGCGCGTGATGCCGTGCGGCTTCATCCGCTGGTCGAACAGCGTGCGGCGCAGTCGCGACACGTCGTGCACCAGGAAGCCGAACCTCGAGATCGGATCCGGCCGGGTCTTCGGAGGGCGAGCGTTCATCGGGGCTCCGCAGGAGGCGCGGCGCGCCCCGCTCGCGTCCCGGACGGACGCGGTCGGGGTCGTGCCGCGGCGATGTCGTATGCTACCGTACCGTATGCCGGCCGGGACGCTCCCGGCCAGGAGACACCGATGATTCCCCGCACCCTGTTCTCGTCCGAGCACGAGATCTTTCGCGACGCCGTCCGCCGCTTCGTGCAGGACGAGCTCGCGCCGCACCACGCCGAGTGGGAGCGCGTCGGCGTCGTGCCGCGCGAGGCCTGGCGCGCCGCCGGCGAGGCCGGCCTGCTGTGCCCGCAGGTGAGCGAGGCCTACGGCGGGCCGGGCGCGGGCTTCCTCTACAACGTCGTCGTCATCGAGGAGCTCGCGCGCGCCGGCGTCACCGGCCCGGGCTTCATGGTCCATTCGGACATGGTCGCCACCTACCTCGAGCGCTTCGGCACCGAGGCGCAGAAGCGGCGGTGGCTGCCCGCGATGGTCCGGGGCGAGGCGATCGGGGCGATCGGCATCACCGAGCCCGCCGCCGGCAGCGACGTGCGCGGCATCCGCACCACGCTGCGTCGCGACGGCGACCACTACGTCATCAACGGCCAGAAGACCTACATCTCGAACGGCCAGTCGTGCGACCTGGTGATGCTGGTCACCAAGAGCGACCCCGAACGGCCGCGCGACGCGATCACGCTGGTGATCGTCGAGACCGACCGCCCCGGCTTCAAGCGCGGCAGGCGGCTCGAGAAGCTGGGGCTGAAGGCGCAGGACACCTCGGAGCTCTTCTTCGACGACGTCCGCGTGCCGGTCACCAACCTGATCGGCGAGGAGCACCGCGGCTTCGAGTACCTGACGGTCAACCTCGCGCACGAGCGGCTCGTGCAGGCGATCCGCAGCGCCGCGGTCTGCGAGGTCACGATCGAGCAGACGGTCGCGTACACGGCCGAACGCAAGGCCTTCGGCCAGTCGATCGCCGAGTTCCAGAACACCCAGTTCAAGCTCGCCGAGCTGAAGGCCGCGACGGTGGCCGCACGCGTGTTCGTCGACCGCTGCATCGAACTGCAGCTCGCCGGCGCGCTCGACCCGGTGGACGCGGCGATCGTCAAGATGCAGCTCTCCGACCTGCACAACCGCGTCGTCGACGAATGCCTGCAGCTGCACGGCGGCTGGGGCTACATGTGGGACTACCCGGTCTGCCGTGCCTACGCCGACGCACGGATCGTCAAGATCGCGGGCGGCTCGATGGAGGTGATGAAGCAGATCATCTCGCGCGACCTGTACCGCGGCAGCCGGCCGGCGAAACGACGCGCGTGAGCGACACCGCTCCCGCCCGCCCCCCCTTCGGACCGAACCAGGAGCACCGATGATGAACCGACTCTGCGAGGGCCGCGTGGCCATCGTGACCGGCGCGGGCCGCGGCGTGGGCCGCGAGTACGCGCTGATGCTGGCCGCCCACGGCGCGAAGGTCGTGGTCAACGACCTCGGCGCCGACGTGAAGGGCGTGGGCGCGGACGCGACGCCCGCGCAGCAGGTGGTCGACGAGATCCGCGCCGCCGGCGGCGAGGCGGTGGTCAACGGCGCCGACGTGTCGAGCTGGGACCAGGCGAAGGCGATGATCGACCAGGCGATCGACACCTTCGGCGACCTGCACGTGCTGGTCAACAACGCGGGCATCCTGCGCGACCGGATGCTCGCCAACATGACCGAGGCGGAGTTCGACGACGTGGTGCGCGTGCACCTGAAAGGCACGTTCGCGCCGAGCCGGCACGCGGTCTCGTGGTGGCGCGATCGCCGGAAGGCCGGCCACGCGATCGAGGGCCGGGTGATCAACACCAGCTCGGCCTCGGGCCTGTTCGGCAACGTCGGGCAGACCAACTACGGCGCGGCGAAGGCCGGCATCGCGTCGATGACGGTGATCGCCGCGCGCGAGATGGCGATGGCGAAGCTGCCGGTCACGTTCAACGCGATCGCGCCGCGCGCGCAGACGCGGATGACCGAGGGCCTGCGCGAGATCACCGACGAGCAGCGGATGCGCCGGGACCCGCGCTGGATCGCGCCGCTGGTCACCTGGCTCGCGAGCGCCGAGTCCGCCGACGTCACCGGCCGGGTGTTCGAGGCCTGGGGCTACGGCTACTCGGTCGCCGAGAACTGGCAGCACGGCGCGATCATGGACGCGGTCGAGGACCCGAACCACGTGGGCGCGCGGCTGCGCGAGATCCTCGCGGCGTCCAAGGCGAACGCCGGGATCGAGCGCGACACCTGGATGAACCCCTAGGCCGGGCGGCGGCGAGCGAGCCGTGCCCCAGCTGCGCAAGCAGGCGGCGGCCACGCCCGACCGGGTGGCCGTCAGGATGGCCGAGGCCGACGGCGAGGCGCTGAGCTTCGCCGAGCTCGACCGGCGCGCCGACGCGGTCGCGCGGTGGTTCCTGTCGCTCGGGCTGTCGGCCGGCGACTCCGTCGCGCTGCTCCTCGAGAACCGGATCGAGCTGCCCGAGCTCTGGATCGGGGCTCGCCGTGCCGGGCTCTACTACGTGCCGATCGCGGTCCAGCTCACCGCGTCGGAGATCGAGTACATCCTGCGCGACGCCGGCGCGCGCGCGCTGGTCACCAGCCCGGCGTTCGCCGATCGGCTCGCCGCGCTGCCCGCGGACGTCGCGCCGCTGCGGGCCTCCCTGGACGGCGGGCTGCCGGGCTGCACGACCTACGAGGCGGCCCTCGTCCCGCACTTCGACGGCATCGCGTTGCCCGCACGGCCCCTCGGCCGCGAGCTGTTCTACTCGTCCGGCACGACCGGACGACCCAAGGGCGTCCGGCGGCCGCTGACCCCGCACGAGCAGCGCGACGCGCTGCCTGCGTTCGAGCGGACGCTGCGCGGCCTGCTGAGGTTCGAAGGACCGATCGTCTACCTGTCGCCTTCGCCGCTGTACCACGCGACCGGCCGCTTCGTGATCCGGACCTTCGAGGGCGGCGGCACCGCGGTGCTGATGCGCCGGTTCGACGCTGCCGAAGCGCTCGCGGCGATCGATCGGTGGCAGGTCACCCACTCGCACTGGGTGCCGACGATGTTCGTGCGGATGCTCGCGTTGCCCGATCCGGTGCGCGCCGCGTTCGACGGACGCAGTCACCGGGTCGCCATCCACGCCGCCGCCCCCTGCCCGCCGGAGGTCAAGCAGCGGATGATCGACTGGTGGGGCCCGATCGTCGAGGAGTACTACGGCGGCACGGAGAACGTCGGCCTCACCTACCTGTCGAGCGCGGAGTGGCTCGCGCACCGGGGCTCGGTCGGCCGGGCGTTCGTCGGCGAGATCCACGTGGTCGGCGAGGACGGCCGCGAGCTGCCCGCGGGCGAAGTCGGCCTGATCCGGTTCTCGGGCGGCCCGAGCTTCGAGTACCTGAACGATCCCGACAAGACGCGCGCCGCGATCGACGAGCGCGGCTGGGCGAGCTACGGCGACATCGGCCGGGTCGATGCCGACGGCTACCTGTACATCAGCGACCGCAGGACCGACCTGATCCTGACGGGCGGCGTCAACGTCTATCCGCAGGAGATCGAGAACGTGCTGCTCGAGCACCCCGCGGTCGCGGACGCCGCCGTGATCGGCGTGCCCGACGCCGAGTTCGGCGAGCGGGTGATGGCCCGGGTCGAGCTGCGCGACCCGGACGCCGCGTCCGACGCGCTGCGCGACGCACTGCTCGCGCACTGCCTCGCGCGCCTGTCGAGGATCAAGTGTCCGCGCATCCTCGGGTTCGAGGCGTCGCTGCCGCGCAGCGAGACCGGCAAGCTGCTGCGCCGGGTGCTGAAGGATCGCTTCCGCGACGGCGGCTGAGTCGGGCCCGGTTCCGCGGCGCCTCAGTCGCCGCCCGCCGCTCGCCCCCGCGGCGGCAGCCACTCGCGGATCGGCACGAACTCCGGCATCCGGATCCCGCGCCGCAGCCGCTCGGCGCCGTCGAGCACGAAGTCGTGACCGGTCAGGTAGGCCGCGTACGGCGAGCACAGGAAGGTCGCGGCCCAGCCGAGCTCGTGGACGCGGCCCACGCGCATCGCGGGGATGCGCGTGCGCTCGGCCTCGTAGCCGTCGGGACGGTTCGCGCGCATGTCCGCGCTGTGGTCGTCGTGCGGGAACAGGCCCGGCGTCAGCGCGTTGACCCGGATCCCGTCGGGCGCCCACTCGACCGCGAGCGTCTCGGTCAGGCTCGCGACGCCGGCCTTGGCCGCCGCGCTGTGCGCGTGCCCCGGCGCGCCGCCCCGCGCGTACGACACGAGGATGTTCAGGATCGCGCCCGGGCGGCCGAGCGCGACGCGGCGACGCGCGAACTCGCGGCTGCAGAAGAACGTGCCGTCGAGCACGATGTCGGTGACCGCGCGCCAGCCGTTCGGGCTCAGGTGCTCGGCGGCGACCGGGAAGTTGCCCGCCGCGTTGTTCACCAGCACGTCGACCGGGCCGAAGCGGGCCTCGGCCTCGTCGAACGCGGCCGCGACCGCGTCGGGCCGGCGCACGTCGAGCGCGACCGCCATCGCCTCGCCGCCGGCGGCCCCGATCGCGGCGAGGCCGCGCGCGTGGTGGTCGGGGCTGCGGCTCGCGATCACGATCCGCGCGCCGAGCCGCGCGAACTCGACCGCCATCGCCTTGCCGAGCCCGGTGCCGCCGCCGGTCACCATCACCACCTGCCCGGCGTAGGTGCCGGCCGGCAGCATCGCGGCGCCCGCGGCCGGCGGCTCGGGCAGGCCCGGTGTCCGCGGCGTCACCGCCTGCCCCGCGGCCCGCGCGTCGGGACGGCCATCAGTCGAGCTGCAGCTTGAGCCGCTGGATCACCGGCCCCCAGCGCATCCGGTCGACGTCGACGTAGCGGTCGACCTCGTCGAGGCTGCGCGGGCGCTGCATGACCAGCCCGAGCGGCTCGAAGCGCCTGACGAAGGCCGGGTCGGCCATCGCCTTGTGGATCGACGCG
>ENA-UOYA01005479-UOYA01005479.1-activated-sludge-metagenome-genome-assembly--contig:-NODE-5479-length-10045-cov-7.864364_pt1 | contig 10045 bp, 13 predicted proteins | sample MGYA00238163_ERZ764804 | MGnify/ENA primary metagenome ERZ764804 (study PRJEB28919, sample SAMN05720223) | activated sludge metagenome | isolation source: Anaerobic digester | place: Hong Kong...
CTAGTAGTAACCATATAAATAGCATCAGTTAATTCTCTCATATGATCTAAAACTTCTTTGGTAGGTTTAAGATTAGCATCATCATTATAATACTCTTCCGATGCAAATACAACCATCCTACATCTAGACGTTTTGTTATTTGATTTACTTAAAATATAATTATCATCATCCACATTAATATAAGTAACATAATCAACAACATAACCTAAATCTAACAAATCTTGAAAATCAGATTCTTTCAACTCCGGAATTTCTTCTATAAATGAAATAGACTCATTAAATCTCTTAATCCTCATACGTATCATCATCTCCTTTCCACGTAAACCACTTGGATTTCTTTAAATCCCTATAAGTATTATCACCAATTTTAGATGCTTTATCACCAATAACCAGATAATATACTATACTACCTTTTTCATTTCTACTAACAATAGATACATCATCTATTAATATGCTTTCCCTTTCATTAGATGTTCCGACAACACCATATCCAAAATAATATTCATCCTTTAGTGAGTCTGAGAACCCCACATTATAAAAATCATAAAGTGATTGTAATGATATTAAATCAATTTTATCTTTCTTTATAACACCAAATTCATCTAAACGTTCGTAAATTGTAATAAAATCATCACTATGTAAATCATCTGTTTCGAATAATTCTCCTCCTATCCAACATATTAAATCATATAGAGGATTATGTGACATATCACAAGTTAAAAATTCTTTAAGTTTATCACTATTACTATTCAAATATTCATTATCAATACAAAATATTTTATTAGAGTCCAAACTTATATAATCAACAATATCTTCTGGAAAGTATTTTAATGTATTAATTTCATTATTCATAGCCTCAAAATATCCCCCTATACTTTTTGGACAACCTTCTAAATCTGTCAAATAATTATTATTAATCTTAAAGTTACCAGATACATCACCAAATTGAAATGGTAATTTATATAAAACCATATCACTTAAATCAACATCACCATCAACATCAACTGATAAGTCATCATTAATAGTAATGCTTGTGATGAAATTACTATCACAGTAGTTTTCTATATCTTCTTTTGTATCTACTTCAAAATTTGTTTTGGATTCAAATAGTTTATAACCTTTAATATATTTCATATTTTATATTGGTAATTCTTCATTTCCTTGTTCACCAGTGTTTTCTTCACCTTCTTGTGTTTCTTCCTCAGAGTTTTCTTCTGATTCCTCCTCTGATTCCTCACCTTCATCTTCTAAAGATGGTTCCTCATAATTTTCCTCACCTTCTTGTGTTTCATCTTCTGTTCCAGTTGGAAGTTCTTCCATATCTTGTTCTTTGTCATTAGTTGGTTCTTCTCCTTCAACCACTTGTGGCTCACCACCTTCAATTGATTCTGGTGACTGACCTAGTTCAACTATTCCTGTTTCATCTGCTGTGTTTTCAGTTGTATCATCTATTGAGTCATCATCATCCATTGGAATTTCACCACCCAATAATGCTGCTGCTGGGATCTTCTCTACTTCTAATTTATTAACAGCTACATACTTAACTAAAGCCTCAGCTATTTCCATATCTGAAAACATTTGTCTAATATTTTTACCTGTTTCTTCTTTAACTTTTTTAACATATGAATTAATTAAAGATTGTGATACTTCTATACCACCTACTTTATATTTATCATCAATTTGAAGTACGTGTTCATTATATTTATCAAACTTACGTTTAATTTCTCTAAATGATTCAAATTTTCTAATGTGACTTGACATATTTAATTTTAATTTTTATCTAGTATATATTAAATACAAAAAATGGTAATTTTTATAAATAAAAAAGTCATACGAAGATGACTCTAATACTAATCTAATTCATTTGTTGGTTCCTCACCATACTCATTGTTTCCTTTGTCTCCCTCTGTACAATATAAAACTAAATTGTAAATTGGAATTAAAATGAACCATCCACTTTTACCAACATCATGCATTCTTCTAACACCTACTGCTAATCCAGGTAATAAAGCCGCCAATGAATATAACATTGATAACTCCATAATACCAGTTGCTCTAGCAATAAATCCTACTAACCAAGATGATAGTATGTTAAATAATACGAAGTACCAATATTCTTTTCTTGATGACCTTCCTTCAAAATTTACGTAATTTTGCCACGCTTTTAAAAAATAATTCATGTTTCTGTTTTGTTTGTTTTGTTTGTTAACTATCTTGTTGTTATTAATACAATAATTGGCAGTACAGCAGCTAATGTATATCCTATAATTATTTGTACTTTTTGTTTAATTATTTTTCTCTTTTGATCCTTTATAGTTTCATCCTTTATACCATTTTCGGTATCTTTATTTTTAACTACCTCTTTGTAATCATTTACTTCTTTTTGTAATTCAGATGCCCTTTCCTCACAATTATCCCTTTCTGCTTTAACAGTTTCTACTAATTGTTCCATAGTAACAATTTTTTCCTTATATAGAATAACCAATCTAGCATCATCTTGAGCAACCGCAATTTCAGTAGCTATTTGTTTAGCTTGTTCTAATGTAAAACAAATCAAAGTATCTTTCCCACTAATCATCTTAATAGGGTACTTTGCTTGATTACTTGGTGGTTGTAGTGTTAAGGTGTTTTGTGAAAAAATCAACGACCCCATCAGCAGAAAGAGGTTTAATAGTATTAGGTTTATTCTTTTTCTCATTTTCTATATTTATTATATTTTGGTTTAAAATTAAAATAGTATCATTTAGCTCTTTTTCTCTCTGTTCGTAAATAGATTTTTGTTCTTCTAATTCTTTTACTCTTTTCTCTCTGTTTTTGGCATCTAATAATAAAGAATCATTTTGCTTATGAAGTTCTTTAATTTCAGATTTTTTTCTATCTATTGGCGAACCACAGAATGTCATTCCCAATAACATTAAAACCAATACACCTATTAATATATCTTTAATTGATATTTTGCTGAATATTGATTGCTTACTTAAATCTTCCATTTGAAAAATTAATTTTTATATGATAGAAAAATACATCTATTTGTTTTATGTAAAGTTCATAATAAATCTATTATTTAAATTAAATATATATGTTTTACGAATAAAAATAAATTATATGAATGATTAAGAAAGAATTGCAAAAGGAAATAATTAGAATATATGATGAAACTAAATCAATTAAAGAAATATCTATAAAAATGCAATTATCTAGATGGGTAATATCTAATATTTTAAAGAAAAATAATATTATTACAAATAGGTCACATAGAAAAATAAAAATAAACGAAAACTTATTTAGTAATATTAATCACGATAGCTCATATCTTATTGGATTAATATGCTCTGATGGTAGTATAGATAATAATGGGTATGGTTTTCAAATATCGTCTAAAGATATAGAAATATTAGAATATTGTAAGCAAATATTAGAATCAGAACATAAAATATGTAAGATTAGTTCTTTTGATAAAAGGACTAACAAAACATATATAAGATATAATATTCATTTTTGTTCTAAAAAATTAGTTGATGATTTAAATAAATTGGGCATATATAATAATAAGTCATTTAATTGTTTAATGCCTAGTATACCAGATGAATACTTTTGGTCATTTCTAAGAGGATTATTTGATGGTGATGGTTGGGTATCAGGATATAATAATCGATATAATATTGGTATTGTCTGTACAGAAAGTATTTTGAAAAAGATAACTGATGTGTTTAGACAGAATAATATATCAATTAATAAACCTAGAATAGTCTCTAAAAATGATGATGGTATTATATATGCGATTAAACAAAATTCATATGATCATGTTTCTTATATAAGAGACAAGATGTATGAGCACCACAATGGATTTTTCCTAAAAAGAAAGCATTTAAAATTAAGTAATCTTAGAAAAGGAGTTAAAGGAAAAAATTCACATATAAATAAAGTGTGGAAGAAGGTATTGTGTACAAACATTATCTCTAAAGAAGAGATAATGTTTGATAGTATTAAGGATTGTGCGAATTTTCTTGGATACAAGAAAAGATTTGATTACCTTCATACAATAATAAAAAAGTCTAAAACATTTAAAAATTATAATATACAATTCATATGAAACGACTGGATATCTATGATTTTGATCATACAATGTATTTTACGACTGAGCCAGTTGAGGGAGTGCATATATACAAAGAAAAGACTGGTATGGAATGGCCATATCAAGGGTGGTGGTCTAAAAAAGAATCACTCGATACTACTATATTTGATATTCCATTAAATGATTGGGTTCATGGTCAATACTTAGAATCTAAATCAAGTGAGGAAACATATACCGCTTTAGTTACTGGAAGAATGGTTGGTATTCAAAAATATGTCGAGAAAGTCTTAGAAAAAGATAATATCGTATTTGATGAAATCTTATGCAACACAGGTGGTCCAACATTAAAATTCAAACTTCGAGAATTTCAAAGATTATTTGATAAATTTAAAGATACTTTAGAAGAGGTGACTATTTATGATGATAGAACAGAGCATATCGGAGATTTCATGGAGTGGGCGTACAAACTAAAAAAAGAAACTGGTATCCAAATAACAGTAATACACGTGCAATAATGAACTACACAGACATATTAAAATTTGCTAAAATAGATGATGATAATGTTATCTGTGCATTTGAATATGGATCGCGCGTTTATGGAAATATACACGAAAAGTCAGATTATGATTACATTTTTATTGTAAAAGATAGGAATTCAGAACAATTCCTATCCGATATAATAAATATAAACTTCTATGATGAGCAATCATATATAACAAGACTATTAAATCACGAAATATCCGCCCTAGAAACTCTTTGGTTAGATAGTAAACATATACTAAAGCAAACAAAGAAATTTAATTTTGTTTTGAATAGGTCTATGCTAAGAAAGTCAATTTCGAAAAAATCGTCTAATAGTTGGGTTAAGTCGAGGAAAAAAGAATTAGATTCTGAATTTTTAGTATCTAAGAAATCATTATGGCATTCATATAGAATTATAATGTTTGGTATACAAATTTCTAAATATGGGGAAATTATAGACTATTCTGAAGCTAATTATTTATTTAATAATATTTTAAAATCGGAACGATTACTTTGGGATAAATCACTATTTAATAGTTTGTCAACCAATTTCAAAAAGATAACTCCAAAATCCTAACAGTTAGTTAGGATTTTTTTATTTTAAACAATATAAAACATTGACATATAATATAAAAAAAATTACATTATGTCGATTTTTCCAGATAGAAAAAGCTTAACAAAAGAGTGTAGTGTTGATGGACATGAATTTGATGTTGAAATATCACAATTAGAAGAACAAAAAGTATTTACATGGATTAGAATCTATTTAAACGAGGAAATTGAAATTGAGAAAGGCAGTGATATTAATATCACATACACACCAACAAATGAAGAAGTAACTGTTAAATTCTTATCATACAATAAATCATTCTCTAATAAAAATATGGATGATATATCTAAATATTCTGACGAAGAAGATAAAAAAGTATTATGTTGCATGATTGATTTAAATATTATAAATCAAAATTCTGAAGATATTCCATTTTTAAGAACACTGTTTAAGTCATCTAGATGGCATAGAGATCAAATTTATAGAAGATCAGATATGCTAGTAACCTATGACAATGGTTGTCAAGAAGATGGGTATTTAAATACAAAAATTGACTATTTTCATATAGATTTTTAGGAAGGGAAAGAATTCCATTTTAATATATACTAAAAAATAAAACGAAAAAATGGAATTAATTGCAAAATTAAAAGAGATGGTTGCTACTATTGAAGCCGAATCTACTAAATTTTACGAAAAAGGTAATAAAAGTGCTGGGACAAGAGTTCGTAAAGAGTTACAAGAATTAAAAAAACTGGCTCAAGAAATTAGACTAGATGTTCAAAATAAAAAAACAGCTTAAATAAAAAACCCAATCAAATGATTGGGTTTTTCTTTTTAAGATATTAACAGTCAGGACAGTCAACCATACCATTATCACAATTCCCGCATCTCACCTCACCATCAGAATCACAAGAAGGACAAGGCATCATTCCTGATTCGTCACAATTAGTACAAGGCATCATTCCTGATTCGTCACAATTAGTACATGGTTTACCATCAACCTCACCATTACCTTCACATTCCGGACATTCAATTTCACCACTTCCTTCACAAACACCACACTCTGTTTCGTGAGTGCCATTACACTCTCCACAGGATACATATGATGTCCCATCACATTCTGGACATTCAACCTCACCATTACCATTACACATTTCACAACTTTCATTCTCATCACTTTGATCACTTTGATCACTTTCACTATAATCATCATATCCACCATCAGTATCTTCTAGTTCATAAATACCCAAATCTCTTTTATTTGATAATCTGCCAGCGACAAAAAACTTTAAACTATCCATATATGGATATTGATCATAATATTTAGCTGGTAGTTTTACAATATGTATAATTTTTTCTTCTTTTCCATCTGGATAGACTGTAGTAAAATTGGTTAAATTTGAATTTTCTTTTTTATACATCCATCCTTTAGACTGAGCATACTTGTGTAATAAATCTACTTGATGTTCCTCTAATGAATATATTCTATCCATAAAGGTTCCTTGATCCGTTATCCAAACCAAAGCTCTAGCCATTACCTTATCCTCATCATTAAGCAATACACATAAGCTAACGACATCTTCATTTGATGAGTATATTGTTAAATAATCAGAACATTTTTCATATCTCATACAAGAGTCACCTAGGGTTCCTTTTAAATCAGCGTATGAGTTCTTATTATAATATTTCTTTATATCATCCCCAGATACCAATGAAATTCCACTAAATATATCATTTATTATTTCTACTGTTGACTTATAATCATTTACAAAATTCTCAATATCTTTGTCTGTAAATGTTTTATTAGTTGTTGTCAATAAACTTCTAACTAGCCTACCTATCTTTATACCATTTCTACCCTTTGATAAAAATAGACTCTCATCAAACTGTTTCTTCTCTATAGAATTTAAATTTACAATTAACTTACTTCCATTTTGTCGTTCTATACAAGCATAAACTCGATCATTAGAAACACTTTTTCTTGTTCCTATCAACTTAATAGTTTCTCCAATAGAAACATCACTAATATCTTTTTCATCAGGCATTTCCATGCCAAAATCCTTCCAATAAAACTCTAATTTTGGTTTTGGCATTAAATAGGCTTGTTTTCTAATAACAATATAAGAATCATCAGGATTCTTAGGAACTTTAGAATCAGGCAAAAAAGAAACTCTATCTTCATCTACATAATCAATATAATTACAATTTGTTTCTATATCCTTATTTCCCAAAGATAGTATATCCTTTGATAAAGGAGATTTCATCTTATTTAGAATCTCAGTAAATTTATCCGAAAAATAAATAATTGATTCTGAAAGATTCAAATCTATTTGCATATCCTTTTCAATTAAATCGAAGAAATCATCTATTGATGAGAACTTAAATGCTTTTGTTCCTACAAATCCATCTAAAGTATCTAGATTTATTAGATACTTTGATTTACTACCATCAAAAATTAAATCAATAAATAAAGTATTTTTAATTATTTTTGAGTGTATTTTATATTGTTCATTATTTGAACATAAATCCTGTAATTCCTCTAGTTTAATATCAACTATAGATGTTGATATAGATTCGCAAATTCTATTATACTGTATGAATTTTTTATAATTATATCTCATACAGTATATATTAAAAATTTACTCCATATTTAAGGACATTTCCAACTCTTTAATTTGTTCTTTAATGGCAGCATATTCTTCTTTATACTTCATCATTTCCTTTTTATAGGTCTTTCTTTGTTTAAAGACATCCTGTAACATCTCAATAGTAGGAGAAACCCTTTTATCAAAAACACACCCATTAACACAAACAACGTGTTTTTCTAAATCTATTTTAACTCTTTCTCTACCATTTAAGCAATAGTCTGGGTCAGACTCTATTCTATTTCCAACATAGTTCTCTGGAGCTATAAAGAATTGTCTTTGTACAGTAGGATATAAACTAGAGAAATCATATACAACAACCCACTTATTCATACCAACTACCGGATCTTTAACCCAACCTCCAGCAATTCCAGTTGATTCCTGTCTACCTTTTGATTTATCTTTGAATAATATCATATTATCTTGTTCACGGAATCTATTTCTAAGAACACCTTCTGTAATAGCCAATGAACCAAGTGCATTATTCATTTGTGATATAACATCAACTACCTTAATTTGACTAAGTGATGCAATAGCAAATATAATAGATATATAATTCATTTTTTCGTGAATCATCTTAACTAATACAGAATCGACACAGTTATAATACATAAATAGTTCGAAGTCATCATCATATAACTGCATTAATGACCCACTATATTTAATCTTTGGTAGACCAACCAACTTATCAGCAACAAAATCTAAAGAAGAACTTTCTTTTACTTTAATAGAAGTATCACAAATTTGATACAACTGCATGTAATCGAAAATCATTCTGTGAGAAGGAACTTCATATTCCGTCATCCATACTTTATTAAGTCTTTTAGTTGGTGACGAAACTCTAGGGTCAATATTATATGTCTTAGCACCTACAGTTTTGGTTAATTTCTTTGCTCTATTAACTAAAAATTGCCAGTCGAAGTTTATGAAATTCCAACCAGTCAATACAGGCATTTTTGGAACTAACTTTTCAAAAAATGTATATAACATAGAAAACTCATCTTCATATTTAACAAATTTTATTTTGTAGTTAGCATCATATTTTTTGAAATATTCATTTGTTTTATTTTCTATTCTCTCTATAGCATCTTTTGGTAAATCTTTAAGAGCCATTAATATAATATTATTATCATATACAATAGATATTGATTGTATCATTGTTGGGGCTATTCTTGGATCTGGAAATTCATCTAATACCTCTGTTTCAATATCTATAAAGAATATCTTTGGTAAATGGAAGTCAAATATTTCTTTTTTTTCTTTTTCTTCCAAAGCATCTAAGTACTCATATATTGAATATCTATCTGGTCTGCTAACAGGTACTTTTTTGATTGGTTTCTTATCCCATGATTTAAATCCAACTTCAACATCCTTATCATTAGCATCACATATCTCATATTGGAATGGAGATTCCCAATCATAGTATTTTAATTTTATCTCTCCTGATTCATCTATATATGAACAGATTAGTTTTTTTGTATTCTCTAAGTATTGTACGTCAATTAGCATTTTATTACATTAATTTTTATATTATAAAAAAATTAATATAGAAGTTTTTACTTCGTGTTTCATAAAATATGCTTTGCTAATTTAATATATACTAGAAAATCAATTAATTATAATGAGAGTAGATATACCAAAAACATTACTAACAATGGAAAAAGAATTTTCCAAAATTTTTTCCGATATAAGAATTGTTGAGGGAAGTAATAAGGTTTATTTTTCTATGACTGGATATAAAAGTAATATGCTAAAAAACATAGAAATGAATATAATTATAGAAAAGAAAGATATAACAACAACAACAATAAACTGGTCATATCTAACAAATCCAAATAGAAAATTGGTTTGTGAAAAACAATCATATTCATCTAAAATGATGTCTGATGTTATTAAAGTTATGAATTTTTTAGAATTTGATGAGAAATATCTAGAATCAGTTGAACTTATAAAGGAGTCAGAGACACAAAACGAACTAACTAAGGAACAAATCGCTCATGCGGAATGGTTAAAAGAGGCTTTTCAAGTTAGAGTAGGTTCATCGATGTATGCTAGTAGCTCAGCTACAACAGGAAAAAAATCATTACATGGTATTGATTATGATGCTATCAACGTATCACTAGTAGTATATTAAAATGAAACATTTAAAGGGATTTAACGAAGCAAAGTTAGTTGGTGTACCACACAAAAATACACACAAACCACAAAAGGGATATACATACCCTATTGATATGCTTCGTAGTTTATTTAATG
>ENA-UOYA01005480-UOYA01005480.1-activated-sludge-metagenome-genome-assembly--contig:-NODE-5480-length-10045-cov-4.246346_pt1 | contig 10045 bp, 10 predicted proteins | sample MGYA00238163_ERZ764804 | MGnify/ENA primary metagenome ERZ764804 (study PRJEB28919, sample SAMN05720223) | activated sludge metagenome | isolation source: Anaerobic digester | place: Hong Kong...
CATTCTTAGCTTGCGCAGATATCCGGATAGTGCTCCCACATTGGGTGAGATCGACATGGCGTTATCATTGAGAATCACCGTCAGATCAAGCCCAAGATGACCGGCGTGATTCATGGCTTCAAATGCCATTCCACCGGTCAAGGCCCCATCGCCAATTACCGCTACCACCGCATGCTTCGATCGGGTTAGATCCCGGGCCAGAGCAAAACCTACGGCCGCGGAAATCGAAGTGCTGCTATGCCCCGTATTGAAAGAATCGCAGGGGCTTTCCTCCACCTTGGGGAACCCGCTCAACCCCTTGTACTGTCTCAGACTACCGATCTGGTTAAGACGTCCGGTCAGCATCTTGTGCACGTAACTCTGATGCCCTACGTCCCAGATGATCTTGTCCTGCGGGAGGTCATACACATAATGCAGAGCCAGGGTCAGCTCAACCACCCCCAGATTGGCCGCCAGATGGCCTCCGTTCTGAGCCACGGTGTTGACCAGCAGGTTCCTGATTTCCTCCGCCAGGACTTTAAGCCTGGCCGGGGGCAACATCTTCAGATCAGCGGGCCCTTTAATGTCCTCTAAGATATGATTCACCTTCTTCCCCGCAGCAGCTCGATCCCGGTCAGGTCTTCCCACCACATCATAACTCCGGCCACTTTGAGGATTATGGAATTGGCGTTGTTAATGGCGATGCTCTTGCCTATGGTCTTTCCTCCCACCGTCACCGCGGCGATCAAACTAGTCATGGTAGCCCCCAGGAGAACGGTGTTGAGAATTGAAAACCGGTCACTCAAGGTGAACACTATAGCGGCGCCAATGGCTCCGCTTAAGGTCCCGGCAATATCCCCGACCACATCGGCGGTCAGGTTGGCTACCAGATCCGCATTACGAACGATTCTCACCGCCTGGTTGGCTCGAGGTATTTTCTTGGCGGCCATGGCATTGAAAGGAACCATGTCGGCCGCCGCGGCCGCCGTACCGATGGCATCAGATACTATGCCGGAGAAGATAACCAGTCCCAGCGACAGGAATGATAAAACGAGATCTTTGGTCTTGGTAATCAATGATTCCAATCCCAGGCTGATGACCAGGCCTGAGGCAAAGGTGAAGAAAGCGACCCACAGCGCCGGAATCAATATGTTATTATCGGTGAGCCTTGACAAAAAGACCCCCCTTGATGAAACGCGTTCAGGAGGAGGTTACCCTCTGAGTAAACGCTGTGACTTAGGTCCAGCAGGTTTTCCCGTTGAACATCCTGCTTGTCGCCAAGCAGGCGGTTTCCCTTTACGCTCAACCCGCCACGTCACCGGGGGCGGGGCTGGATTACCACTTAGTGCACACTTTAATCCCCAGAGGGCCGTGAGACACGCAGTCTAGGGGTTTTCCCCGACAACCTCAACCAGTTTTTAGCCTCTTTTGCAGCAGGGGTTTCAGAAAAGGAAGCGGCACCGTGGCCATCGGTTTTCCGCCCCTTTAGCAGCTCATCCACCCATACCACTCAAGGCAGGCTACACTGCACCCAGCTTCCTACCAGATGCAGGTTTTCTCGAAGGTTTGCTTCGAGCCTCCACGGGTGGGGGGTCAGTTCCTGCATGCCATTGCAGGCTGCCCCGGCACCCTTAACTTCCAGCACCAACCCCCAACTGGGCGTTGAAAGCTGACACCAGAATCTTCATCGATGTGCCCGTGACGGATTTTTAGGCCCGCCTTCAAAACTGGCGAGATTGACTAGAATACTGCAACCTCCAACCCATAATCTTGATTCTAAATTATATCACAAAAAAGAATAGGCTTGCATGAACCCCTATTCTACACCCACTTTACACCCGAGTCAAAAGGAAATAGCTGGTGAAAAAGAAAGGGCTCGACTGAGCCCTTAAGAGTCTATTCCCTTTCCCGTTTCGCCTTTTCAATAACTTCCTCCGCTATCTTGGGCGGTGCATCCTCGTAATGGTCAAACTCCATTTTGAAGCGACCGCGTCCCTGGGTTATCGATTTCAGATCAATGCTGTAGCGCAGCATCTCCTTGAGTGGAACCTGGGCCTTAATCAACTGATTCTTGCCATGTGGCTCCATGCCCAGGACCCGACCGCGTTTGCTGTTCAGGTCACCAATGATATCGCCCATGTACTGCTCAGGAACCTCAACCTCGACATTGTAAATCGGCTCCTGCAGGACTGGTTTGGCCTGCTCCATACCCTTACGGAAGGCCAGAATTGCGGCCAGCTTGAAGGCCATCTCAGAGGAATCGACCGAGTGGTATGAACCATCGTAAAGCACGGTCTTGACATTGGTCACCGGATAACCAGCCAAAACCCCCTCCATCATGGCTTCGCGAATGCCTTTTTCCACCGCGGGCACATACTGTTTGGGCACCGAGCCTCCGAACAACTCCTCTCCGAAGCTGAACTGCTCTTCGCAGGGCTCCATCCGCAGCCAGACATGGCCGTACTGGCCGTGACCACCAGACTGTTTCTTGTGTTTGCCTTCCACCTGCACCTGTCCCCGGATGGTTTCGCGGTACGGGATGCGCATCTCGGTTGTCTTGACCTCAACCCCGAATTTTCTCTGCAGACGTTCCACGATTATGTCGGTGTGGGTCTCTCCCATCGACTTCAATATGGTCTGCTTGGTCTCGGTGTTCTTTTCCAGCCGGATGGTCGGATCCTCTTCCATCAGTTTCTGCAGGGCGTTCCCCAGCTTATCCTCATCGCCTTTGGCCTTGGGCTCAATGGCTGTGCCCAGAGTGGGCTCCGGAAACTCGATCCCCGGGAGCTCCTGCGGATTGTTCTTGACCGTTAAAGTATCACCGGTAGTGGTATCCGCCAGCTTGGCCACAGCGGCGATATCCCCGTTTTTCGCCTCCGGTACCGGATGCTGTTCCTTGCCCCGCATGACCAGGATCTGCCCCAACTTCTCATCCTTTTCCTTGGTCGCGTTGTAAACCACGGAATCCGCCTTGATGCTTCCCTGAACCACTTTGAAGAAGTTGAGTCGCCCGATGTAGGGGTCGGCAATGGTTTTGAATACCATGGCCGCCAGCGGCTCCTTGGACATATCCTCGCCCCCGGCCGCCTGTTGCGGGGAGGCCATGCAATCCACGATGAAATCCATCACCGGCAGCACCCCGATGTTGTTTAAGGCCGAACCGCAGAAAACAAATACCACCGCACCTTTGGCGGCCGCGCCAGCAATCCCGGCCCGTATCTCCTCATCGGTCAATTCCTCGCCCTCCAGGTACTTGTTCAAGAGCTCGTCATCACCCTCGGCCGCAGCTTCGATCAGTTGCTCTTTGTATGCCTCCACGTCGGCCATCATGTCGGCGGGAATCTCTTCCTCCCGGTACTTGCCGCTGCCGGGCTCGAAGATCAGGGCCTTCATTTTCAAAAGATCGACTACTCCCTTGAAACTGGCTTCGGCACCAATTGGCAGTTGCAGGGGCACGATGGTGCCAGAAAACTTGCTCCTGAGATCATCCAAAGCCTTGTAGAAATTTGCATTTTCCCGGTCCATCCGGTTGATGAACGCGATCTTCGGTATATTCTGCGCCTCTTCCCAGAACATTTCGGTCTGTACCTCAACCCCCGCGACGGCCGAGACTACCACCAGCGCATTGTCCGCCACCCTGAGGGCCGCCCTGACCTCACCCAGAAAGTCTGCAAAGCCGGGGGTATCCAGGATGTTGATCTTGCAGTCCCTGTACTCGCATGGAACCAGGCTGGTGCTGATGCTCATTTTGCGTTTGGTTTCTTCGGGCAAGAAGTCGGATACCGTGTTGCCATCGTCGACCTTGCCCAGTCGGCTGGTAGCTCCAGTGTTGAACAGCATAGCCTCGGTTAAGGTGGTCTTGCCTGAACCTCCGTGCGCGATGAACGCAACATTTCTTATCTGTGGGGTTGGGTATACCTTCATCAAAGTCCCTCCTTGTTCTAATTCAAAAACCTGTTAGCCTTCTTGTCCCAAGGCTACAGCAAATCTTCTTAATTATACCTGATTTCAACGACCTAGAAAAATAGAAATTAACCAGTAAATAAGCGCTGCCGCGATCAGAAAAAAGACCAATTGCTGTAAAAACGATAGCCGCAGGCTGTCGATCAAGGTCAGAACCGTGCCCAGGGCAACCGGCAGCAGAATCGAGGGGTAGAACGGGTAGGCTTCCTTATTTCGGCGATGTCTGGCCCAATAACCCAGGTTGATGATGGCTAAAAAGAGGAGACAGTTGAGAATCAGACTGATCCAAAACATCGCGTTTTAAACCTGATCTATAAAATCGCGGTAATTGTGGCGGTATTTCTCAATCAATCGGTAGTCGGTCAGGTCAAAGTGTATAGGGGTCACCGAGATGAAGCCTTCGTTGATCGCGGCCACGTCACTGTCGGGTTCCTGGTCTTCCTCGACCACGTCCCCACCCAGCCAGAAATAGGTGTTGCCCCGCGGATCCTTGCGTTCCTCAAAGATATTGTCGTAGCGCCTGCTCCCCAACCGGGTCACGCGCATCCCTTTAATCTCCGGGCGTGGTATGGCCGGGACGTTGATGTTGATTATGGTATCTTTGTCGACCCCGTCCCGTTGCAGTTGACGACAGACCGCGCGGGTGAACCTGGCAGCAAACGAGTAATCCGCCGTATCCTTGTACGAACACAGGGAAACCGCGATGGACGGAACCCCCATAATCACGCCCTCCACCGCGGCGGATACAGTTCCCGAATACAGAACATCCCAGCCCAGATTGGGTCCCCGGTTGATACCTGAAACAACCAGGTCGGGTTTCTCCGGCAGCAGGGCCGATATCCCCAGTTTTACACAGTCCACCGGGGTTCCATAGACTATCCATGCTTTCTGGGCCGCATTGAGGGAGTCGATACGCTTGATCATAATAGGTTCAAACACGGTGATGCCGTGACCGGTGCCGCTTCTCTCCCGGTCAGGGGCCACCACATAAATCTCCGCCATCTCGGCCAGGGTCTCCACCAGCTGGTGTAATCCCCGTGAGTTCAGACCATCGTCATTGGTGACGAGCAGTTTCATCATTGCCTCCTAATCCAAAATCCTTATATGATCGATCGGCCAGTAAATCAGGAAGGCCTTCCCCTTGAGGTGATCCTCCGTCAGCCAGCCGTTCCACAGGTGGCTGTCATAACTCATATTCCGGTTGTCACCCATAACAAACAAGGCATGTTCCGGAACCTTCACCGGCCCATACTCATAGTTCGGGGCCTCCGCGATATAGGGTTCTTCCTGGGGCACCCCGTTAACCCAAACCTTGCCCTCCTTGACCTCTATTGTGTCTCCGGGCAGGCCGATGATACGCTTGATGTAATCCTCCTTCTGCCCTATGGTGGCCGGAGGCTCGAAAACAACTATATCCCCGCGAGCCGGCTCCTTAAAAAGGTAGATGAACTTGTTCACCATGACCCGGTCCTGGAGCTGAATGGTGGGTAACATGGATCCAGTCGGGATCACCCGCCCCTCCACGACAAAGGTTCTTAGAATCATGGCCAGAATGAAGGCTACGACTATAATCCCGACAAACTCCCGCAGGAACTCCTTGAACTCTTTCATAAGTGATGCCCCCAAATCATATCTCGTATATACTGATGGTCATTTCTCCGGTCTCCCGGTCTCTGGTCAATCCAAACATGATTTTTTTTGACTTGAGCGTCTTATTCAGAAAATCAACTACCTTGATCAGTTCCGGACTGCCGTCAAAAGTCTTCTTCGCCAGCAATTCGAGTTTACCCGAATCTTCTGTGTTCATAAACACACTCCCTAGAAAATTGTCTCCCTCAAACCTCCATGATCATCCATCAACACCGCTCCCTCACCGGACGGAACATCTAGCCTTTGATCAGGGACAGGGCCTCGGCCCGGGAAGCGGGATTGGTTTCAAAAATACCTCTCACCGCCGAAGTGATGGTGGTGGTCCCTGGCTTTAAAACCCCGCGCATGGTCATGCACATGTGCTCGGCTTCAATCACCACTATGACCCCCCAGGGCTGCAAACGCTCATTGATGGTGTCCGCGATCTGGGAGGTGAGCCGCTCCTGCAGTTGCAGCCGGCGGGCAAATCCCTCCACCACCCGGGCCAGTTTGCTTAACCCCGTGATCTTTCCCTTGCGGGGTATATATGCCACGTGCGCCCGGCCATAGAACGGCAAAAGGTGATGTTCGCACAGGGAATACAGCGGTATGTCCTTGAGCAGGACCATCTCATCGTGGGACTCGGTAAACATGACCTCCAGGTACTCCCCGGGGTCCTCATCGATCCCTTTGCAGACCTCCTGGTACATCCTGGCTACCCGCTCCGGCGTATCTTTTAATCCCTCGCGGTCCGGGTTCTCCCCCATTGCCTCCAGGATCATCCGCACCGCCTGCGAAATTTTTTCACTGTTCAAGGCTTTTATCTCCATTCCTCAGTTCAAATAATCATATCAGGTTCCAACCACATTTACGCCATGAGGCTCAAACTATCCTCAATTCTATCACTTTATCCCGACTGCGCAAATCCAGCAGACGTATGTTGAGGCTGATGAATGCCCTGGTGTTTTCTATCTTCAATCGGGCGGAACTTGACATAGGATGCAGCTTTTTGCCGGGGCTCATCGCGCACCAGCACCCCGATCCCCCCTGCTCTCCTTGAATAGGACCTGCTTCGCCCGTTCCTGGTGATGGACAATCCGGAACCAATCATGTCCACGGCGAGGTGCCAACAATTGCATATTCGACAACTGATTCCGCATTCCTTTGCCGCCGGGCAAGAAATACCGGGAACTATCCGTTTCAAACCTACGCCCATGCGAAAACAAGCACGCACCCGGACCTTACTTTCGTTTCCGGGACCAGCTAACCGTGGAGGCTTGTCTGGCGCGAGCTGCACATTCGGCAAGCAGATGGACCAAGGCGGTGACTGATGGAGGAGGATTCAGAGGGGATCCGGCCCCCGGGATGACAGAACGACGCTTTCGCCGTTCCGGATTTCGATATGGTAGGAAACGCTTCCGGCATCGGCCAGGTGTTGGTTATGGGTCACCATAATTACCTGACGGTCGAAGGAATTGCTGACCGCGCTTAGGAATTCGGCCAGTTGGCGGACGTACTGCTCCGAGACATGCTTGCCGGGTTCGTCCAGTATGAGGGCGCCTTCCACCGGAGGCCGGCTGGTCTCCAGCAAAGCCACCCTGAGGGCCAGGGAAATGACATCCACAATCCCACCCCCGCGGGAGTCTCGGGGGTCGTTCTTCACCACCCGTTCACCGCCGAAACTGGATGAAACCATGAACTCGGCCTCGGAACGGTCCGCACGTTCCTCAAACTCGATATGAAATACGTGATCACTCTGAAAGACCATTTTCAGGGCGTTGGTCACCAGCCGCTCCATCGTGGTCTTCGACTCCTGACGCGCGTATTCACCCGCCAGGCTGAAGATCCGCGCCACCTGGCGCAGGTTTTCCACCTGCTGCCTAAGCTCGGCTACTCGGGCCTCTTTTGAGTTTTTTTGCGCCAGGATGCTGTCGCGCTGTCCGATACGCCGGTTCAGTTCGTCCCGAAAACGGTCCACCCCCGCCCTCAGCCCCTTGCTGTCCACTCTACCACCCCGCCTTCTTCAGGTACTGGTCGGGAATTAGTTCCTCCACCCGTTTGATCAGGAGGTCGATCTCATTCCTGATCTGTCCCAAGCGCGCATCGAGCTCTTCCGGGCTACAGCCGAGTTCCAGGATACGCCGGTTGATCTGATCCAGGTCCTTCTGCAGCACCTCCTGTCGGGCCAGGGCCTGGGCCCGGTCATTGCGCGCGTCCTTCAGGGCCTTCTCCAGCTTCTTTATCCGTGAATCGTATGACTCCTTTTCCATAAGTACACCCCCTGTGTGCGGAAAATCCCATTTGTTAAATCCCACCGCTACAACAACTCCTGCCGGATCCGGGCAACCGTCTCCCGGTTGATTTCAGCCAGACAGGTGGGACACCGTCCCGCCTCCTGCAGCAAATCCCCGTACTCCTGGGCAAGTCTCTGCAGCCTGTTATCGCTCAAGGCTGATTTATCGCGGGCCTCATTCAAGGCCGAGATAGCCCTCCGCCAATCGGTTTGAATCTCTTTAAGCCGGTCCCAACGGGTTACCAGATCCGAGATTTCATGCACCTTTTCCTCCGCCAGGGCCAATCCGCGCAGCAAATCAAGGATGATCATGTATTCCTTAAGCTGGTTCAACTTTTCAAGCCGGTCCCGCTCCAGGTCGGCCAGCAACCGGCGGGTAGTCTGCAGCTCGAATCCCGCCTGCCTCAAACCTCTGAGCCTTTCCAGGATTTCCTCGGTCATGTCCAGACCCCGAGTCGAATCAATCGTGGCCCGGCATGAATCAAGCTCCTCCTGGCTCCGGCTCATCTGGTCCCGCAGGGTTTCGATCTCCCTTAGTTCCTGTATCCGCTGACCGACCAGATCACTATATTCTCCCACCTGGTCTAACCGCTGCAATTGGGCCAGTAACTGATGGATTTCAGCCAGTTGGCTCAGGGCCTCCTCCCGCCTACAACGCAGTTCCTCCAGCCTCCGGGCTTCGTCCTCCAGTGCTGTCAACCGTCCCAGCAGCCTCTCCAGATCTCTGAGCCGGACCTCTTCCTCCTTCAGGTCTTCATACCTCTGCAGTTCCGCCTCCAGGGCCTCGATCTCGTTCTCCAGCCGACTGATCTCCTGCTGCGCCTGGCTAACATCCCTCAGGGTATCGCGCTGAGCCGCGTCAATTATGTGCAGGTTGGCAATCCGCCCCAGGATCTTGGAACGGGTGCTCCCCGATTCCTCCAGCAGAAAAGGGGCCTCTAACTGGCCCGCCAGGTTGATCTCCACCGACCGATCCCGGTCAATCACCAGCTTCTGCATCCCCAGGGCCTGCCGGATCTCCAGCGGAACCTCCTTATTGAACCGTTCGAAGACCATGACTTCCTGCCCGGGCACCTCCAGGATATAGCGATTGATCCGGCCGCTCTCATCCCGGATCCTCTCCACCGCCACACCGTTGCTGAGTTCCAGCCGCACCTGGCACCGGGTCTCCCCGGCCCGAATAAACCCTGTTCCCCGGGGCTCATTGAACACCACCCAGCGGATGGCTCTGATCACGGCTGATTTTCCCTGGTCGGACGGACCCACGATAATGTTCAGACCGGGCCCGAATTCAAAGTCGGTTGCCCGGTGAGACTGAAAATTTCTGAGGCTCACCCGTTTTATGTACGTCTTCACCGTCATCCCTCCCGAACCGCCAGGGACTCTTCCGCCCAGGCAATCCTTCTCAAGGCTTCGAGCCTCACCTCTTCGCTCAGGTTATGAGCCAGGGCCAGGTCGTTTATGATCTGGCTTACATCCCACCGCTTCAGCTCCGCCGCCTCCTTGACCTCCCGGGTGAACCTCTCCATAGCCAGGATGCGGGACTCCATCTCCTCCAACCGGCTCCGATCCAGGACCTCATCCCCCGGCGGGGCCGTCTGCAGAGGGATCAGTTTGACATTGACCGCACCGCCGGTGAGGTCGATCAGGGCCACCCTGACCCCGCGCTCCATCTCGCGCTGGTGATTGCTCAGGCGCACCAGGGCTCCCGGATTGACGAAATGACGCCCATGCCTTTGCACCACACCGAATCCCAGATGATAATGGCCCGCCAGGATAAGATTCGCCCCGGTCTCGGCCAGGTCGTCGATCAGGGTGTAGTCACCGGGAAACTCCTGCCGGTCCAGGAGCATCCCATGAATCAGGTGGATGGTGAGATCGCACTCCTGATCTTTCTCCACCACGTAATCCAGGTGGCGGGGTCGGCGATCCATATCCAGGTGATAGGAGGATCCCCGCAGCTCCACCCTGATCCCACCCGCCTGAAGCCGCACCGTATCCGGTTCGGTCAACAGATTGAAGAATCCCATGCGCGCCGCAAAGCCCAGCATGGTCCGCGGCAGGGTCTGAAGGTTGCCGCCGTAGATGTCGTGGTTGCCCACCACCCCGTGGAGCGGCGCCCTCAGACCTCGCAGGATCTCCAGGTAATCCGCCACCACCGAGAGGGTCGGAGTGGGGGTG
>ENA-UOYA01005481-UOYA01005481.1-activated-sludge-metagenome-genome-assembly--contig:-NODE-5481-length-10039-cov-5.820813_pt1 | contig 10039 bp, 9 predicted proteins | sample MGYA00238163_ERZ764804 | MGnify/ENA primary metagenome ERZ764804 (study PRJEB28919, sample SAMN05720223) | activated sludge metagenome | isolation source: Anaerobic digester | place: Hong Kong...
TACCATCAACAACATTTTACCACACGAATAATTCTGCATGTATGGTTACAAACTCGGAAAATAGAACTATTTCCTTAGAATGGACTGGATTTCCTGAAAGCACAACGCTTAAAGTGTCGGGATGCGTAAGGACAAGCGATCCAGTGTTATATTTTACAAAGTCGGTACCAAAACCAGAACTATTTGCAGGCGAGCTCTTTCGCACAACACTTAAAGTACACGAACTACAAGTTTTGGGAAATTGTAAGAAAGGAACGCTTCCCTCTTCCGCTGTACCAATTGCAACAGTATGCACGCCGTTGGATACAGTATTGAGCTCGATGCTTAAGAATAGTAATAATCTTGCCGCTGAGAATGTTTTGAAAACAATTGCTGCCGTAACATTTGGGGTGCCGGGTACATCGAAAAATGGCATTACTGTTCTTTATCAATTTCTAAATTCACTCGGAATTGATACTACAACAATGCGTATCGTTGATGGTTCGGGTGTATCGCGTTACAATCTTGTCAATGCAGAAGTTCTTACGCAATTTCTTACCGAAATTGCTCATAGAAAAGATTTGTTTCTGCGGCTCTATTCCCTACTGCCTCAACCCTGTGTCGACGGCACATTAGAACAACGAATGTGTGGTACGCCAGCAGAAAATAACGTAAGAGCAAAAACAGGAACATTGCAAGGTGTAAGTTGTCTGGCAGGATATGCAACTACAGCCGATAATGAGCTTCTTGCATTTACAGTAATGATGCAGCACTTTATAGGAAAAGCAGGCGCTGCTCGCTCACTTCAAGATAGCATTGCTGTTGCATTAACAACAATAAGTAGAAATAATTTTATACAAAGAATACCATGAATTCATCGTTTATATTATCGGAGTGTCTAAAAATTTTCATCCCTGGATTTAATTTTGCAACAGTTCTCTTTGCATTTATCAAGATTGCAATTGTGGGCAAACAACCTATCACATTCTCGATTGGTGAGCAAGTACTATTTTTTCTATTCACTATTCTCATTAGTGGTTTAACAATGTATGCACAGGAAATGCCAAAACGTCGAAAAGCGTTTCAGGAAAATCAGCCAAGCGCATACCTGCAAACGCTCTCTCGTACCGGAACAACCCATGCACTCAACGACGATGAAGCAAAGCAGTTGTACTTCTACATTCTCAACAATCATATCCCCGAACGATTCCATGAAAAAATTATTTTTTTTGGAACGATCTATTCTATCATCATTCAAATCAGGCGAACATCATTTTGGTTTGGAATCATTGCACTAGTCTTCATTCTTTCTGCTTTTCTTTCATACGGATTCTCTTACCTTAATGTGCAGCTTCTTGTCTATTCGATTGTAATGTTTGGAATATATTATCTTACAGTACGGTACAACAAGGCTGAAAGAAAAATGCAGGAAAATTATCAGGATCAAATTTTGTGGCTTCATCTAAATAAGGAGCTTGTTAAATCATTACTCGAACAATTTCCACAACAAGAGAAGAAGTATGAATAAACGTCGTTGGTATCAGTTTTCAGTATCGCTTCCTAAATCATTCTACGATATAATTTCAGGACAACTTTCGGAACAAGGATTTACAGGATTCGTTGAGCAGGAAGAATCAATCGAGTGTTATATTCCTGCAAAGAAGACAAAAGCTGAGGCGCAAAAAATCATCGAAGCAACGCTGGAACGATTAAAAAAAGAATTCCCCAAGCTTCGTTGGACAATTAAAGGAAAAGTAATAAAAGAAGAAAATTGGAATAAGCAATGGGAGAAAAATACTGGAATAGTGTCGGCTACCTCGCATATCATAATCAAACCAAGCTGGAAAAAACTCCGCAAGAAAGATGCTGGGAAAATTGTTCTTCACATCGATCCGAAAATGTCCTTTGGCACTGGACATCACGAAACAACGCGATTATCGCTCGAGCTTCTTGAACGATATGTAAATGGCGAAGGCGCTGTTTTAGACTTTGGCTGTGGGACGGGAGTTCTTGCTATTGCCGCTGCAAAGTTAGGGGCTCGATCAATTATTGCAATTGATAACGATCCTTGGGCAATCGAAAATGCAAAAGAAAATGTGAAGCGAAACAGAGTTCAGAATATTGTCAAAGTGCTTTCTGGCAATGAATCAAAAATTCCGAATCGAACTTTTTCTCTTATCGTTGCAAACATCGACGTGCCAACAATTCAAAAAGTTCTTCCTGCACTCACACATCGAATGAAAGTTGGAAGCATTGCAATTTTTTCAGGTATCCTCACATCGGATGGTGAATCCCTTATTCCAATTTTTGCTAAATATCGATTGAGCGCTATCGACTTAATATCCGAAAATGAATGGCTGGCAATTACGCTAATGAAATTATGAAACGAGTCGCTGCAATCGATATCGGCACTAATACCATTCTCATGGTTATAGCAGAGTGTACCGCTGAGTCAGTGTTCCACTTTTTACACGAAGAGCATTCCATTGCTCGGTTAGGGAACAAAGTTGATTCGAATCATACAATTCTACCAGATTCTATCGAAAGGGTCGAGGAGATACTGCAGAAGTATACAGCAACCGCTCGTAAATTCAACGTCAATGAAATTGTTGCTTGTGGGACAAGTGTTTTTCGGGATGCTGCGAATCGAGAAGAGGTAGTAGAATACTTCTATCAAAAATTTGGAATTTCAATCCGAATCCTAAGCGGCGATGAGGAGGGCAGACTTACTTATATTGGCGCGTTAATTGGATGGTGGAATTCCAATAATGATGATGTAGCTGTAATCGATATTGGAGGTGGAAGTACTGAACTATCGTTTGGGAAGGGACTTAATTACATAGGAAGTGCAAGTATAAACATTGGCGCAGTACGAATCACTGAACGAATACTTAAATCATCGCCTCCCTCGCCTTCTGCAATTGAGGAAGCCATTTACGAAATCAATAATCATCTGTTACAATTACCTTCGCTTTCTGCAAAAACAAAATTTGTAGGCGTCGCTGGAACTTTGACGACCTTAGCTTCGTACGTTCAAAAGCTGAGATCGTTTGAAAAAGAAAAAGTTCATAAATTTCTCTTGACAAGAGAACAAGTCGAAAATTCTTTTCAAGAGCTTAAGAGATTGTCGCTTGTAGAGCTTCATCAAATTCAATCAATAAATCCAAAGCGGGCGGATATTATTGTCGCCGGAATTCTAATACTTCGGCAGATAATGGAGAAATATAATGTTTCAAAAATTCTTGTCAGCACACAAGGATTGCGCTATGGTATCGCCTACGAAGCATTAAAGTTGTGATACATCTCTGGCAGTGGTTGAACTCAATGCTTCTCTTTCTCACCTCGTTTATCCCGAGCAAGATCGTGCATAACTTCACGAATATTTCTTGCGAATTCTCTTTCAAAAACCATATATTCAGCAATTTGTCGATTTGTAAGAATATCTTTCAATCCGTGGAAGTATTTTGTGCGTGTTTCAGCGATCTTCTCATTACAATTGAGGATATCTTCTATAGTGGCAGAAAGCTCCTGGTCTGATGCATTGTTCTTAAGCTTCTTATCCAACTCATCGACAAGGTCTCTCTGCTTCTTCATGAGATCATAGGTCTCCTTAGTAAATTTATCATACCGAGTAAGGAAACGAGCTGATTTCTCCTCATCGAGGTTAAGGACTTCAAGTAATCGGACTTTTTTATATTGCTCAATTCGCTGTGGAGAAGGGGGCGGCATATCAGGTGGTCCCGGTTGAGCATTCATTGCGTTAGGAAGTGCAATGAAGATAATGAGAAAGAATTGAAAAAATTTATTGATTCGTTTCATATCTACATCCTTTCTTCTAAATAACTAAGAAGAACATCCTGTGTTTCATCATTCAGTGATAAAACAATTTGGTTATAGTCAAATACTGGCGATTGTATAAATTCTTGTCCTTCGGTTAACGCTTCTTTAATAACGACACTATCTTGAAGCACATTCATTGCATAATACTCCATGCTTTGAAGAAGCTCAGCTCGTGTATCCAAATCAAAGGAAGTGAGAGCAATTTGTGAGAATGAATCTTCTTCTTGAGGTTGAACCGAAACTACATATTTATATTCAGGAGTTTGAATCATTGAAAATGGCGAGAAATGAATAAAGGAAAAAATTCCAATAACCATCACTAAAATCTGCAAAGCAAATGCAAGACGAGATTCAGGGAAAAATTTTTGATTCGATTCTTTTGAAATTTCTATAGACGTCTGAATCCGTGATGCAAGAGTAGAAAAATATTCTTGGGATGGTCTCTCCCATTCGTAATCTTTGAGCTCATCCATCGCAAAAGCCAAATTGTTGTACTCTTCACGACAAGGAGCACAAGATTTTAAGTGTTCCTCCACTCGTCGAGCTTCCTCCGTTGGAAGAGCGCCAGCAATATAGTCTGCTAATTCATATGTCAGATGTTTTTGCACCATGACTCTTTAGAAATACTCCAATTTTTTTTAACGCATGGAAATAATTTGCTTTTAATCCTCCAACAGAAGTATGGAGAATTTTTGATATTTCTTCGTATGTCAATTCATCGTAGTATCGCATTACAAAGACCGCACGTTGTTTTTCAGGCAACTGTTGAATCGCTTCTTCGATTAATTTTTTGGTCTCATCCTTTTCAACAACAACATCAGGCAAATCTTCTGTATTATCTGGAGATTCGAACAATTCATCGATACTGAAAAAGTCTCTTATTCTTTTTTTCCTTTTATAGTTCAGTGAAACATTCACTGTAATTCGATATAACCATGTAAATACCGATGCCTCGCCACGAAACTCTTTTAGCGCTCCATATACTTTGATGAATACTTCCTGAGTAACATCATCTGCGCTGTCATGGTCTCCTACGATTCGACGTGCTGTCCAGTAAACTTTCTCTTGATACCTTTTAACAAACTCAGTAAATGCAGCCTCGTTTCCTTGTTGTATCTGCTCTATGAGCGCTTTTTCATCTGTGGCTGCTGGCATATAGTATAACGATTGTTAGACAGATTGATAAGACAAAACGTTTAATAAATTACCAAATTCCAAGTCCAGCAGAGAGAAATATTTCGGGTTGCCTGGAACGATTGAGCGTTGGGTCATTTTCATCGGTAATTGTTCGCCACTGAAGAAAAGTCCGAATAAAAAAATCACGGAATGGTTGGTACTTCAATCGAAGTCCGAAAGTCTCTTCTTTATGTAACGGACCAAAGAGAAATGATTTCCGCCCCTGATCTTGAGAATATTGATCCCCAATTGATAAATCGCCGCCCTTCCGATATCGTTCATAATAACAAGATAACGAAAATTTATAGTATGGAGTGTACCCTACCTGGCAAAAGAGAAGATCGGCATTTTGACCAATCCAGGTTCCCAGAGCATATCCACTGTTCGCAAATGTTACTGTCGGATATTTATGATTGTACACTGCTGGATTTGCACGAGTATATTCTGCATTCAAATCTACATTTGTTAAAGGAATATCAAAGAATCTTGCTCCAATCGTATATGCGATTTGCTTTCGCGATTTAAATTCATCAAAGAGTTCATCAGTATTGATTTCGTCAATAAAAAGTGTGGTGTAGAAGTTTGTTCGTGGAAAAAGATTGATATCCAAACTCCCAAACATTTGTGAATTATCTGGGTCCTTATTATAATGTTCGGCAGCTTTGAAGAACATAATTGGAACCATATAGACTAACAAAGGTCCACGATCGCTGTAAACAATGGATTCACCAAGCGAGAGATCAATTCCACGAATAATTGAGAACTCGATTTGATGCGCTGCAATAAATTTATCATGATCAACACGCCGAAATGAAGAATAATCAGGATACGTTACCCAATAGCTTCGAGAAGAATCAACAAGATCCGAATTAAGTTGACCATGGAAATACACAAAATTGATTGATGGCGACAATGGAAAGACAAGTTTTACCATTGGATATGATGGAGCCCTTCCAGAAAAGATGACTTCACCACGCTCTCCATATCCCCAAGCATTGACATTTTTTTCGAGAGAGAGAGCCGCTCGTCCTAGTTGAACGGTAAATTGTGCATCATTTTCATCGTATTGAATTTCATGGGGTCCATGAGTTGATGCTACAACAATTCCATGCTCAGAAGAATAAAGACGCGAAGGATTCAACTTATCGCCTGTTTCCTTGTTATCGACAACATTAAAATAATAGCCTATGTTTTTATAAGCATATCCATAGAGTCGAAGCCCTTGTGTACGAACGCGCGTAATTTCCTGCCCATTTTCTCGATATGAAAGCCAGTAGTTAAGATCAAAATTCATCTTCCCTTCAAACAAGTCAGTCGAAAAAATATGCCAGCGAATTTCCGAAGGCTCTGGATCGCCTTCGAGCATAAGTAATTCATATCGAAATTCCGTAAGGTAAAAATTATAGAGATCATGTTCGACAGCGGTCATCTTGGGGATAGATGGCTCAAGCTCTTTCAGTTTCTGTGCAATTGCAATTCGGGAAAGAGGACGAGCTGCATCCTGAAAATGTGTAATGTATTGTTTACTCTCCATTCGCTTCAAGAATCCATAGACATCGTTGGAGATTGGCAAATATATCGTTTGAGAAAAGAGAAGGTTTGTTCCAAACAATCCCACTAAAAGAGCAAGAGTAAAAAACTTTTTCATCGAATCTTTCCTTTTTGATGTTTCCATAAATCAGTCCACGAATGAAGTTCTTCAGCCTTAGGATACACTGATGCTGAGTTTCCAGTAAAAAGATATTTTAAGTCATTCCAAATATGAAATAGTACGGTGCTTAATCCGTACTTCCGCAAACGCCGAGTTGAAACGAAAGCTTTCGCTCTTGAATGTACAATACATTTTCCTATTTTTGAAATCCTTTTGCTTAAATCAATATCTTCGGAAATTCCTAAATCCTCACGGAAGCCGCCGACTTTTTCAAAAGCTGTTCGTCGGTATGCCACACACATTCCGGGATAAAGAGGCAACCCAAAAAATGAAAAGATGCGGACAAGGTAATAGGTGCCATAGTATACTAATCTGGCAAAGAAATTTCCATCTCGAGGCGTTGCTTTCCCGCAAAGCCCAATCAGCTCTTTATCTTGAAACTTGGCGGAACATTCATTGAGAAAGTCATTCCTTAGAAATACATCGCAATCAACGAAAATCAATATTTCACCAGAAGCATGCTGAGCGCCGAAATTTCTGCCATGGGCAATTCCACGCTTCGAATCAACCACCACTTTATCGGCATATTGTTGAGCAATTGGTACTGTTCTATCACTCGATGAACCATCAGAAACAATTATCTCAAAATCGTTCCGTGGATAATTTTGAGAAAGGATCGATTGGAGACATTCTTCGATATTTGCTTCCTCATTGTAAGTTGGAATAATAATCGAGAATTTCATTTCATCTCACTATTGCGAGTTTTTGTGTCGCTTCTACAGTTTCATTTTCACATTTCATAAGAATCTTGTAAAGGTAAATGCCATTCGCAATTTCATCGCCTTCAGCATCTCTACCATCCCAATACACTCTATTGAAGCCAGCTTGTAATTCCGATTGAGTACATCGAATTGTTTTGATTAATCTGCCGGCGACAGTGTAAATTTTAATTAATACTTCTTCAGGCATTGTTCTTCCGGTTATAATAAAGGTGAAATACGTTGTGCGACCAAAAGGATTGGGATAATTGTAAACCTGAAGCAATCGAGATTCAGTTTCCACTTGAAAAACTATTTTTGTTGCAATACTATCCGACCAATTACCAGTAACATCTTTCATTCTGATTTCCAAGTCATGCTCGCCTTTAGGAAGCGATGGACGGTACGTTATTCGTGCTGGCTCTGATATTGTTTGCGAAGTAAACAAGCTATCCTGAGTGGCGGCAGCCAGTTGTACTCGACGATTGTCCAACATTAATAGCACATTAGATGGGTCTGTTATCAACATAGGACTGTTATCAGTAATGGAAATATCAATTCGAGGATTTGCAAGCACATAATCGCCATTGAGAATCCTTCTTCCATTGAAAGTAATATCAAACATTGGAGGAATTGTATCTGTGCCAACATAGAATGTTTGAGCGTAAGTGTTATTACTACGGTAAAGTTCAGAAATGTTATTGTTCGGATCGACCTCTATGATAAATGAATTTGCTCCACGCAAACCTTGAGTAGAAAGCGAATAGTGAATATTGATACTGGAATCATTAGAAAGCGACTGAACGAAAACCGTATCTAATGCTCTTATTCCATGAGAGCTTATAATTTTTCCGGTAACATAGAATGAATCTGCAGGCGCATATCCAACATTGTAAATATCGGATTGAATAGTCAATGTGCTTCCTTCAAGTAAAGAATCCCCAACCACCGATACTGTTCGAGGACCGATAGCCAACTCGGCTGGCGGAATAAGCGAAACCGACAAATCCTTTACAACAGGTGAAGCGCCAATAGAATCCCCATTTAATATTATTGCTAACTTTATATTTGGATAGATGTTAGCAGGTATCTTTGAAAGTGAAATTATAGTATCTGGAGATGAGCTAATGAGAGTATCCACTTCCCCGTTTTTTTGAATTCCTAAAATGGTTGTTACGATAGATGTACCTTGAGGCATTACTTTTCTCATTGCCATTTCATTCCACTTACTCGCTTGCCCAATAATATGGGTTTGAATAGAACCTTGAAATACTCGTTTTAAGAAAGTGGTATCGAGTGTAGAAGGATCGATAACATTAGGAATTCCCTTATGCCAAACTTCACGTGCGCTTCCAACAGGCATTCCTTTCTTCCCAATCATAATCCATGAATCTCTATATTGAATACTATCAATATATCGGCTTCCAAATTTCTTTACAGCATTCTTAATCCGCGTCGTCAATCCTTGTGCTCCGTCCGTAGTAGCAACTTGAATAATCATAGTTCCATCAGGTAAATTTTCCAAAAAGGTTGCTAACCGAGTTGCTTCAGAGCCTGTAGCATCTGAAATTTCGAACTGCTGTACTGTATTCGGTTGAGCAGTAATGGTGTCGATTACTACCACTGAATGTCCCCACCAGAAAGTATTTGGAAGCGCCTCTTTTCCATCGAATTTTACATTTCCGTAACTTCCTTCGTAATAACTTGCTGCGATAATATTTACGTTTGTGTATATCGAATCAAATTGAACTCCAGCATTAGGAAAGTATTTTACACTATCCATTGAAGTTAAAGTCTGCCATTCATCACTAACCGGATGCCATTTCACAATTGAATCGAATCCTGTACGAAATGAACCATTTGACCATAATGAACTACCCTGCAATTTTGCTCTCCAAAAGTATCGTTGTCCTTCTATTAGTGATAATCCAGAAATTTTAGTTGTAACTTTTCCTATTTGTGCTTCATGTTGCCGAGCCATACCAAATCCTTCAAGTGTATCAATCTCGAATTCAACCTTCTCACCTTCTTCGATTTTTTGAGTAGGATTCACCAGCTCAATCTCATTCGTAAACATTTCAAATTGACTCATTGGCTTTAATAACTGAAACGCATTCGATAGTACGACAACGGATTTAGAAGCTGAATTATCCTTTTCGGTAATTTCTGGAATCTCAAGATTTGGATTAAGATGGATAGAAAATCGATGCTCACCAGGAAGACCAAAAATTGGATAACTTACATCGAGCGTATCAAAGAAAAGTGGACATTGACGATAGATGAGTGTATCATAATTTGCGCCCTGAAATAAGTGGCTAATTTTTATTTTCACAGTGTCAGGCACCACTAATCCACTGTTGATGTAGGGAATAGTGAGATTTAACAGTTGCTCGTTATCGGTCGGGATATTAGGAGTTGAAGAAATATTCGATTCATTGATACGAAAATTAGGAGCCGATGGCAATGCAATTTGAACAGAAGGATCGCCAAGCAATGTGTTTGTATAAAGTAAAATCTGGTTGAGCATTGATTGAGAAGCAGTTCCAACATATCGAAGTTTTGTTATCAAATGAGTCTGTCCAATACAGTGAACAGTATCCTTGATAAGCGTCAAGTAAAATAAGAGCGGCGCTCT
>ENA-UOYA01005483-UOYA01005483.1-activated-sludge-metagenome-genome-assembly--contig:-NODE-5483-length-10038-cov-4.035560_pt1 | contig 10038 bp, 9 predicted proteins | sample MGYA00238163_ERZ764804 | MGnify/ENA primary metagenome ERZ764804 (study PRJEB28919, sample SAMN05720223) | activated sludge metagenome | isolation source: Anaerobic digester | place: Hong Kong...
ATAATTTATCAAGCACATTTTTCAACGAAAAATCTAACGCTCTTAATCCCTGATTATGCATTAGAAACTTGCAAAGGCTATTGCTTCAATACGTCTTAACTGTACCTTGACTACCAGTCCATAAGGTACCTCGAAACTACAGCTACAAATATCTGCGAAAACTTGAGTTATCTGGTTGAAACAAAACTACCAGGTTATTTACTCTGTCTGTTCTTTTCTCGCTAAAAAGCTCTCGCCTCAAACAGAATTTTGTGCGGAAGCTTCGTTTACCTCGTTTTACGTACCCCATTTTTCTTAGGTCGATTTTACCTAAAATGTAACCTGTTGTTTCGATATGCAAGTCTTGCACCTCGGCAACCAATTTCCTGATGTTGGCTGAGGTGGACGCCAATCCGTATCGAAGCCACAATTTTAGTGTTCTCTTCTTGAACCTATTGATTATTTTACATTCCCTTATATTTCTATTGCTCCCGTTATTGCATAATCTGGTTAATAAGCTGTTCTACAGCATCAAATTGTTTTCACACTACTGCTTGACTTCAACTGTAGAATTTACTTAATTGAGTACGGCATTTAAGAAAAAGGCAATCAAAATGGCTAAATTCGACGATTTTAACAATGATGATAATTCGCTCGCTTCCGATTATTCGGATGACGATATCAGACGATTTCGGGAATTGATGTCCAACGGCGGCAAAGATATCAATAACCCCGAAGCGCTAGATGAGATTATTCAATTCTATTTTAATCATGAGAAATTTGAAGAAGCATTGAGCTATGCAGAACGACTCCTTTCATTCGAACCTTACAGCTCCGATGCTCTGCAAAGGAAGGGAATGATTCTCAATAATCTCGGTCGCTTTGACGAAGCGCTTGAGTGTTTTCAAAAAGCCATTAGTTTTAATCCTTCTGAGCCAGAAATCTTTATCAACTATGGAATTGCGCTGGATAATGTCAATAAAGTTTCGGAAGCAATGGAAGCTTTCGATAATGCGCTAAAACTCGATCCAATTCAATCTGATGCATTGTTCCACAAAGGTGTAACGCTGGAAAAAATGGGACAATTTGAAGAAGCGCTTAATCTCTTTAAAGCGGTGATTCAAGTAGATCCAGAGCATCCAGATGTTTGGTACGAATTAGGATACTGTTATGATTATTTAGATAGGCCGGAGGATTCAGTTCGTTGTTACGATGAATACCTTAACCAAGATCCGTATAATTATCAGGCATGGTATAATCGCGGAATTGTTCAGAATCGCAACGGATTGTATGAACAAGCGATTAAAAGCTATGAATTTGCACTTGCGATTAAAGAAAATTTTGCACCTGGTTGGTACAATCTTGGAAATGCTTATGCAAATGCAGGAAATTTCAACGAAGCAATTAAATGCTATCACACTGCGCTAAAGTATGATCCCAAAGATGTTGAGGTGTGGCACAATTTAGCAAGCGTTTATGAAGAAAGTCATGAATATAGCAAGGCAATTGAATTCTATTCCAAAGCCATCTCGATAGATTCTCAATATCATGAAGCATATTACGGACGCGGCTGTTGTTACGATTCACTTGGAAAAGCAGACGAGGCATTGACAGATTTCCTCAAGGCAGGCGAATTGCAGCCAGAAAACAGCGAGTACTGGTACGCCTGCGCCGATACAGAATACCATCGTGGAAACACGCGGACATCAATTAAATATTACCAAAATGTCGTTCAGCTTGAGCCAACGAACCACGAAGCATGGCTTGATCTTGGCGATACGTATTTCGAACTCCAAGCTTACAATGAAGCTTACGAAGCGCTCAAAAATGCTCTCAAGTTAAATCCCGATTCTGGTGCAATTCACTTCAGTATGGGAAAAGCTCTAATTGGATTGACTCGTTACGAAGATGCCGCACGAGAATTTTCCCATGCCTTTCGCCTATCACCTGAATTAAAAAACGAATTCCTAAAGTTATTCCCTCGAATTTTCAACTGGCGATTATTCAAAAATCTACTCCAACGATAGACAATGGTTTATTGGGGAGGATGTAAATGAATCTACCAACTCACAACGAACAAATTCAGCGGTTTGGAATTATCGGTTTCCCTGTGGGACACACCTTATCACCATTGATGCACAATAGCGCTTTCCAATATTTGAAACTTCCCTATCAATATGAAGCTTTAGAGACAGATCCAGCACGTTTACAAAGTTCGATTCAGAAATATGTAGCACAAGGATTCGTTGGATTCAACGTAACTATTCCATTCAAAGAAGCTATTTTGCCATTCATCCATCATCTGAGCGATGATGCAAAAAACATCGGCGCCGTGAATACAATTCTGGTAAAAGAAACTAAACTCTATGGATATAATACAGACGCTATCGGAATAAAGGAAACGTTGGGAACATATCGTGATGTTATTTCACAAGCCAATGTCTTGGTACTGGGCGCAGGCGGCGCTGCTCGTTCAATGGTCTATGTTCTTGCAAATTACTTCCAACCTCTTTCAATCACAGTAGCCGCGCGTAATGCTCAACGAGCATTAACACTCTCTGCCCTAATACCTGATAAATCGTCAATTCAATTCAAGCACATTTTTTTTAGCGACGAAGAAATTCGTTTTGCTGTAATTACCTCAAAAATCATCATAAACACGACTCCCATTGGTATGCATCCAAACATTGACAACTCTCCACTGTCAAATGATATACCGTTGACCGCAAAACACATCGTCTATGATGTCATTTATAGACCATTAAAGACCAAGTTGCTAAAGCAAGCCGAACAAGTAGGAGCAGTAACAATTGGTGGATTGCCAATGCTTATTTATCAAGGCGCAGCAGCATTCAAAATCTGGACAGGGAAAGAAATGCCGATACAGCACATTTTCCAAATTCTCAAGCAAAAGCTAGAAGCAGAAGCATGAAATTTTTGGAATCATTCGTTGACTCTGCAGATTTTTTTGGATATATTTCTATCTGAAAAATTCATAATCAATGATAGAGGTTGACGATGTTTGCAGTTGTGGAAATCGCTGGATCTCAAGTAAAAGTTACTGAGAACGAGAAGATATTTGTACCAAAATTAGAATCAGAGGTCGGTTCGACAGTACGGTTCGATAAAGTGATGCTAAAATCAGCGGATACTTCAACAACAGTTGGAACGCCGTTCGTAAAGGATGCATTTGTCGAAGCTACTGTGCTTCGTCACTTAAAGGACGATAAGGTTACTGTATTTAAGAAAAAGAAACGGAAAGGGTACAGAGTTCAGAAGGGACACCGGCAGCAATACACTGAAATTGAAATTACAAAAGTAGCATGAAGGAAGGTAAAGTAAATTATGGCTCATAAGAAAGGCGCTGGTAGCACAAAAAATGGAAGGGATAGCCAAGCCCAACGATTAGGAGTCAAAAGGTTTGGCGGACAAATGGTACTCGCTGGCAATATCCTTGTCAGGCAACGTGGAACAAAATTTCACCCTGGATTAAACGTAGGAATCGGTAGCGACGATACACTTTTTGCTCTCACCGATGGCGTTGTAAAATTTGAGCGGTATGGTAAAGCAAAACAACGTGTAAGCGTTCTTCCCCTCTCATAATTTTCTAAAATTGCTTATTGACAAGCCTCCTTTCGGTAAAACAAAGGGGGCTTTTTTGTTGGCAAGGTTTTTTTACTGTCCTTCGTATGTTACACAAAGTTATTTTCCCAAAAAAGTTCACTAAATAATTCGGAGGTTATAATGAAAATAACAGTGATAGGCGCTGGAAACGTTGGCGCAACATCTGCACAACGCATTGTTGATAGTGAATTGGCGCAGGAAGTATTACTTGTTGACGTAGCCGATGGAATACCTCAAGGGAAAGCGCTTGATATGTACGAAGCATGTCCAGTTACTGGCTCAGATACAAAGCTCATTGGAACGACGCATTATGAACCGACATCAAATTCCGACATTATTGTAATCACAGCAGGAATAGCAAGAAAACCAGGTATGAGTCGAGACGACTTACAATCCACCAATGCTGACATTGTTCGTTCTTGCACAGAACAAGCCGTAAAGTATTCTCCTAATTCAATTATCATCGTTGTTTCAAATCCTTTAGATGTAATGACCTACGTTGCACTGAAGGCAAGCGGTCTGCCTAGAAATCGCGTCATCGGAATGGCTGGAGTACTGGACTCTGCTCGCTTTCGTGCTTTTATCGCATTGGAATATGGAGTTTCAATTGAGGATGTTACAGCATTTGTGTTAGGCGGACACGGGGATTCGATGGTTCCCCTGCCCCGCTATTCTACAATTGCAGGTATTCCACTCCCCGAACTTTTTGATAAAGATACAATCGACAAGCTTGTACAGCGGACAAGGGATGGCGGCGCTGAAATTGTTAATTATCTAAAGACAGGAAGCGCCTACTATGCGCCTTCTGCCGCAGTAGTTCAAATGGTTGAAGCAATCTGTAAAGACAAAAAGCGGATACTTCCGTGTGCAGTGTATCTCAACGGAGAGTATGGAATTAGAGACACCGTTATTGGAGTTCCAATCAAAATAGGCAAAAATGGGGTAGAAGAAATAATCCAGATTAAACTGCTCTCTGATGAAGATTCTGCATTGAAAAAATCAGCTACTGATGTAAAAGACAACCTGAATAAGCTGCATCTGGATTAAAGAACAATTTCATGTTTGATATTTGCATTTCATAACTCTCTTTTGTAATTTCATCATTGGAACATTGATTCAATAAATAACAATATTCCAAATCGCTTAACCATTCACAAAAAAGGAGGGTTCTATGTATAAACTAACTCAAAGATTTGGTTTGACGGTTCTATTAACATTGATCACGGTGGGAGTTGTGTTCGCCGGTGGATATCAGATCAATGAACAGGGCGCACGCGCTACTGGTATGGGAGGCGCATTTGTTGCAAGAGCTTCAGATCCTTCTGCAGTATATTACAACGTCGCTGGTTTAGGTTTTCAACGCGGTATAAATATATTAGGAGGAGTTAATCTTATCATCCCTTCTACTACATTTAAGGGAACAGGAACAATGGTACCTTTAGAGTACTCCACGAAAGGGGCTGTCTTTGTTCCAGTCAATCTCTACGGTGGATATCAGGTTACCGACAAAATTGTTCTCGGACTTGGCATCTTCAATCCATTTGGGTTAGGCACTGAATGGGATAATCTATGGGGATTATCAACCAACGCCACCTATTTAGGAAGTACAAAAGCAGTAAAATCTTCTATTACCTCATGGTATTTTAATCCTTCTATAGCGTACAAAATTACCGACGACCTTTCTGTTGGTTTAGGAGTAAGTTATGTTTATGCTACAGCATTCATCTCCAGAAATATATCCACTTCCTCAGTTAGTTTATTAGAGCTCGATGGCGATGGAGATGGATTCAATGTAAACATCGGCGTAATTTACAAACCAATTGACAAATTGTGGATTGGAGCTTCATATCGCACAACAACTTCGGTTGAATTTGAAGGCGATGTAAAAATCGGAGGAACTTATGTCGCCAGTGGAAAAACTGAGTTACCAATGCCAGGAACATTGTCTATTGGCGCCGCATATGAATTGACCTCAAAAATTACTGTAGAAGGCGATGTCCAATATACACAATGGAGCGAGTACGATTATCTCACTATTGATTTCAACAAAAATATTTCTCAATTAGGTGGAGCCCATCAAATTAAGGAATTTAAAGATTGGAACGATCAAGTAATTCTTCGCGCTGGCGTGGAGTATATATTAAACCCACAGGTTACTCTCCGCGGTGGACTTATTGCCGACCTTTCTCCTCAGCCTCCAAGTAAAACTGAGCCAATGCTACCTGATGGCGATCGTTATGATATTGCACTCGGCGGAAGTTATAAAATCACCAACAACTTGAGCGTTGATGCATCTTATATGTTTGTCTACTTCGCAGAGAAAGATGCAAAGAACTCAGCTTTACCAGGGAAATATAATTCACTCTCCCATATCTTCAGCGTCAACTTTGCATATTCATTCTAACAAAAAGTAGAAATAATAAAACGCCCGGCTTTTGGTCGGGCGTTTTCATTTTAAAAACTCAAGCAAGTCCCGATCCCCCCTCAAATTTTCAGCGCCATTTCAATTACATGACCATGTTTAAGTTTTCGGAATTTTACTTCATCCATCAGTGCAAAAATTAGAAAGACTCCTCTTCCGTGTTCCTTTAGTAAATTATCCTCTGTTGTCGGATCCGGAATAGAGCGAGGATCGAAACCTTGTCCATTATCTCGAACGCGAACGACAATCTTCGTTTTATAGATACAGCACGATAAATGTATTTTTTTTCGCTTATCCATTTTATTGCCATGGATAATAGCATTATTTACGGCTTCGGTAGCGGCTACTAAAAGACGATATTGAATATCCTCCCCGAGTTTATTTACTCTCGTAAATTCACGGATAGCTTTTTCGATCTTTTTCAGTTCGCACAACCTGGAGTTGCACACAACCTCACAACGCTTTTGATTGATTTGTTTTGGAGAAGAAGAAATCATATTCATTTACAACAGAAAAAAAGTCGATACAGATAAATTTGGAATTTTTGCCACTGTTCTTGATTGAACGTATTGATGTTCATACCATCCATCAATAGCAAGGCGGTACTTTGGCGTTTGAAGAACGCACAACACGGTGGGACCGAGAGACCGCAATATTTGATCGAGCACTTTTACTTTGCCAGAATATGTATATCGTTCCTGTAAAAACAATCGATACCCCAATTGTAATTGAACAGAATGACTGGGAACGTAAAACAGTCTTGGCATTATTGTATACTCCTGATAATATTGTTCCGGACGTTCACTAAATTCCTTCCATCTAAGAATTCCACGTTCAGATAATCGGACAGCGCCCTGGAAATTCAACCCAACTGATTGATTAAAATACCATTGCGTCGAATCCTCAAGACGAAACTGGCGAAACGCATAACTTTTGACAGAAGCTACTTGTTTTTCATAATCGCTTACTGTGTAATTTGCCAATACTTCAGTCAGTAATAATGTACGGAAGAATTCAGAAGGTTGAAAACTATTTTCCCATTCAAGTCGAATTACTCGGTTCCAATTATTATTTGCGCTTTGCTTTTTGCTTAAGTAGACAAGATGATTTAAGTAAACGTCAGCACAAATGCTTGTAGTGAATTCTGGAGTGATTCTCCTTGCATACCCAACACCTATATTGAACCACAATTCATCTCTGTCGTTATAATTTGTTGTATCAGGAGTATCATACCGCAAAAGACTATAGGAGAGTTCAAGAGAAATGCTGTCGGCGTTTGTTGGCATTGTAATGGATTGCAGAGAAAGTTCCGCTCGCTTCGATGTGTTTGCTAATCGGTGAGCATCTTCCTTCTGCTTCTCAATTATTGTTTCAGGAGCCTGATTTTCAGAAAGTATCGCATGATTTTCTTCTCGTTCTAAGTATCGAAAGCCAAGGTTCGTCGTATTCCATTGACCTAATCGCCACTGAGCAGCAGCGCCAAGCGACATCTGTAATTCTTCGATTCTGGTATCCAGCGGAGTGGCTGATTGAATTGAAAGGAATGATTTATATCGGTACGAACGTTCTATCGTGCGATTTGATAAAGCAGCAGTAAATTGCCAACCAATATGTTCACCTTCCCATTCTAGAATATTACTAAATTGCCTGGCATCGATACTGCGTGAAAGTACATTTGTCGTCGCCGCATATAACTCCTGCAGCATTTGATCTGGTGGAGTATAAAACTCGCGATTCTGCGTTTGTAGATACACAACCATAGAATCCAAAAGCTCTTCGTTGAATTGACGACTCAATGAAAATTGAACTCCACCATCGTAAGGCTTGCGCCGTTCCAGATGAGAGTAGTCGAAGTTAGCATAAAGAGTAGAACGAAAATCCTCTATCTCTATCATGGGATTCGACGCTAAGAACGAAAATGTACTCCCTCGATCCTGGATATTCGCTTGTTTGTTCCACTCATACCCTGTTTCGAGATTCATCTGCCATTGATTTGACGGCAAAAGTTTAACCCCACCCAACAACCGATGGGACGACATCGAACCAAACTCAAGCTGTTGATTTGTCGAAAGCATTTGAGATGTATCACGGACTGTCATTGACAACCACTCGCTTATAGAACGTTCAACGGTAATGCCTCCGATATAATCATCCTGAAGCGAGTTAGTCGTTGAGCGAAACAATCGTGAATTTCCAATCTGTACCAAAGAAACGTTCCAATCATCATTCGCAAAGCCTGCTCTGAGAGTTCCATTCCAGAGGAATGTATTGAGAATGCGATCAAAGTGAAATGTTACAACTTGCAATGAATCCAAATTAACCTGCCGTTGAACTATTTGCGCAGAGGCTACGTTAAAAATTCCAATCATACACAACAGGCAAAACCAATGCGGCGCATTATTGCGATATAATATTACTGCATTAAAAAATTCGTTGCGCCTTCTCACAAGAGTGATAACCTTAAGACATTCACAAATCAATTGCCTCGCCCTTTTGTGGAATGAGGATCGGAATGCTCAACCGAGCCGACAGTTCTTTCTGGAGAGCAAGAGATTGATTGATTTCGCCGTGAACTAATAAAATCTTTTTCAATTTCGATAAATCAAGCGCAGAGATATACTCGAGAATTTCATCTTGCCCAGCATGAGCTGAGAACGAATTCAATACTACAACTTCAGCATTCACTTTATAGACATCTCCAAAAATAGATATTTCTGGGACTTTATCCACCAGTCGTCTTCCCAATGTATTTTCTGCCTGAAATCCCACTATGAGAATTGTATTATTTGGATTCTCAATGTTATTTGCAAGATGATGGACAATGCGCCCACCTTCGCACATTCCAGATGCAGAAATAATAATGCACGATTGTTTCAAATCGTTCAACGATTTTGATTGCTCAACAGAGTGCACATAGATTACTCTATGGAATCCAAAAGGATCGCCGTTTGCGTGAAGTAACTTCAACGTTTCTGCATCGAAACATTCAGGATGCATACGAAAGACTTCAGTAGCATTGACAGCGAGAGGACTATCAACATAAATTGGAATGGCTGGTAATCGCCCTTCGTTAAACAATTCGTGGAGGAGATAGATAACTTCTTGCGTGCGACCGACGCTAAATGAGGGAATAATCACTTTCCCATTTCTGTCGACAGTTCGTTTAATAACCGTGTAGAGAGATTCTTTCATATTATCTGCAGGCTCGTGAACTTTTCCACCATACGTACTTTCCATAATCAAGAAGTCAACGGCATTAAGATATTCTGGATCCTTTAAGATAGGCATATTCTTACGACCCAAATCGCCGCTAAAACCTATTCGTACTGTTTTGCCATTCTCCTCTATTTCAAGGAGTGTTATCGAAGAGCCAAGAATATGTCCAGCATCATAAAAGATAGCTTGAATCCCCGGTGCAATAGCAATGTTATAATGATAATTTACTCCAATAAAATGCTGAAGCGATTCCGTAACATCTACTACATCGTATGGCGTTGTAATAGGCGGTTCCTTACGCCGAAGGCGTTTTTTATTCACATACTCAATATCACGTTCCTGTAAATATGCGCTGTCATAGAGCATAACATTGCATAAATCGAGAGTTGCGTGTGTACTAAATATTGGACCACGATAACCGTGGCTCACAAGGTTTGGAAGATTTCCAGAGTGATCGATATGAGCATGGGAAAGAACAACTGCATGAATTGTTGATGGATCGAACGGGATGGTACTATTCCTTTGAATTGAATCCGCGCGTCTACCCTGAAATAATCCACAATCGAGAAGAATTTTTTTTCCATTTACTGAAATAATGTGCATCGAGCCAGTTACTTCCTGCACTCCGCCAAATGATTGAAATTGCATAATGCTCCTTTCTATTTTTCAAAAAGTAATGAGAAGAGTGGTGAGAAGCAAAAAAGTCTGTACGATTTTTTATCGGTAACGCTTAAAGAGAGAAGAGAATAATTTATAGCTAAGCATCTATTCAATAGAATTGCTTTGTTTCCCAATCT
>ENA-UOYA01005484-UOYA01005484.1-activated-sludge-metagenome-genome-assembly--contig:-NODE-5484-length-10036-cov-4.524897_pt1 | contig 10036 bp, 8 predicted proteins | sample MGYA00238163_ERZ764804 | MGnify/ENA primary metagenome ERZ764804 (study PRJEB28919, sample SAMN05720223) | activated sludge metagenome | isolation source: Anaerobic digester | place: Hong Kong...
CTGATTGATCATGAATAGGAATTTTTGAGGAGACAAACCACTGGTAACTTCCATCCTCTTGGATATTCTTCTCTTCAAGATTATAGAGAGGAATATCTTCCGTAAGGACAATTCGATCTGACCGTTCACGGTGTTCTGCAACATCAGGAGGGAAAAAGTCTGCATCTGTTTTACCGACAAGAGCATCAGCGGTACTATGCACGTACGAGAGGAATGGTTCATTGCCCATGAGGTATCGAAGGCCAATATCCTTCATGTAAATTTGGGCCGTTGAAGAGGCCAAAATTGCAGATATACGCTCATAATATTCGTGCAGGTTTCGTTCTGCCTCCAGTCTCTCTCCAATCTCCCGAGCGATGCAGAAAAGCACATGACGATCCCCCCACATTCCAATGCTTCCTCTCGTCTCAACCGGTACTTCATCTCCTTTTCGGGTAAGAAATGGGAAGGTATTCTGTATTACACCACCTCTTCCGGTGAGATCCATAAATTGGAAGATAATATCATCCCTAAACTGGGGTGGGTACAAAGCCTGAATCGGCATACCGACAAGTTCCTGCTCTGAATACCCAAGCACCCTCGTAGTTGCTGGATTTACATTGAGGATTGTCCCATCCATATCAATGACAATCACCAATTCCTGCATCGCTTTGTACAGTTCAGAAAGTTCGTTCTCACGTTGGCGGACAAGTTCTTCTGATCGAATCCTTGTGAGCGTGTTGCCAAGTTGGCTGGTAAGAATCTCAATCATGTCAGTAATTTCCGGTTGGATGTGTTTTGGGTAATCAAGAATGAAAGACAACACACCAATCACTTCATTTCCTGCAACAATTGGAATTTGACCGCCAGTATACGGGGCGTTGGCATCTCCATAGGTTGATGCTGGATAATATCGTGCTTTTTTTGTATAGATAACCTGATACAGCTCGCCATACGTAAACCGCTTAATAAGGTGATGAGGAAGGTTGTGTGAGATGGCAAGTTCTATTTTGTTTGTTTTTTTGTTGATGAGATGGATGGCACCAATGGTGCAGCCGGCAAGAAAACGGACCGTGATCAATGTTGCATCCAGGGCCTGAGTGCTGGTCGAACTCTCCGAGAGCCGCATCATAAGATCGCGCTGAGTTCGCATGAGCATCTCACGAGATTTTACCCCTTTTTCATGTTCTTTTCGTGCGCGATATGTCTCAACTGCATGGGTGATGTGCTGAGCAATCTCAGGGAATAGTCGTGAAGGCTCCTGCGTTTTAAACTGGATGAAATCAGCACCCACGTTCGTTGCGTTCAGGATTATCTCTTTGTCTTCAACAGCAGTGAGAAGAACACATGGAATGTCCGGAACAAGTGATTTGACCGTTTTGATAAAGGAAATGCCATCAAGTTCTGCCATAAGGTAGTCTGTGATGACCGCGTCTGCCTCACCGGCAACAATCTTGTCCATGGCATCTTGTGGTGAGGTGTATACGGTGATATCAAAGTCACCAAAATCTTCCATGTATATCTGGAGCATCTCACCAAAAGCCGGTTCATCATCAACAACAACGATCCGGATCATCAGTTCATCCTGATGAAGAGTGATTTTTTTCGGAATAAAAAAAGGTGTTGGTATTCTCTTACGCGTTTTTTTGTCTTCCGTTCAGGTATTTCAAAAGCCATGGAATACCATCTGCAGAGGGGTGAACCTCGATAAACCGGTCAAATTCGTCGATATTGATACCACTGTTCATCATCCATCCAAGGTATGCCATTGAGATGGAAGCAGCGGGGGAGGCCTGTGAAAGTCCAATTAACTGTCCTCTCTCATCGACTTCGATGGTGGCAGATCCGGTGTGATGCTCCATGACTTCCCAAAATGTGCCAGGACCTGCTGGACTTGGAAGAGAGAGAGCTTTGGTAATAGTTTTCGGCTTTCGACAATATGCCAGATCATGTTTCAATTTGATCGCTTGTGGGATGGCGATTGGTTCAGGCTCGAATGGATTTCCTAAAATTGCATCTGCGGCTTTTCTTCCTTGATGCCGTGCGATGGGAGTCAAGTAGCCAGTGCCAGTTACATCGCCAGCTGCATAGATACCGGGAACTGATGTTTCCATCTGGTCATTGACGAGAAGAGCTCCATCTGCTCCACACGTGATACCAGAAATAAAGTCAGTATTTGGGACCATGCCAGTTGCAAGAAGCACTGCATCGGCAGGAAGTTCTCGTATGGTCTCATTTTCCCGTATTAAAACTCCATGCACATGGCTCTGCCCGGTGATCCCTGCAATGTCAATATGCTCAAGAATGGCAACATTGCTGAGATCTTTGCGTGCTTCCCGTACGAGCTGTTCTGGAAATGTCCTGAGTAATGAACTTCTGGCAAGGATGGTAACTTCTGATCCGAATGTACTAAAGATATAGGCAAATTCAGCAGCAATAACACCGCTACCGACAATGATCAGTCGTTGGGGCAGATCTTTGATTGAGAGAATGGTATGAGCGGTATAGACACCAGGAAGACAGCAGCCAGGGATATCAGGGATCTTGGGGTGTGCACCGGACGCAACAATGACAGCCTCATATGGCGTTTCACTTCCATTAATAAGGAGGGTGGATCCCCGAATCTGTGCAGAACCTGAAATGACCTCAACACCAGCCTGTTTTGTCTCTTGGTCCAGTACTCCAGCAATAATCCTGATAGTTTCTTTCATTTTTTGAATGAGAACTGGAAAGGAGAACGAGCTGGAAAGATCTAAAAATCCATAATGACGAAAAAGTCGTGCATGTTCAAGGAATCGCGCGACGTCATTGAGGGCACATATGGTCATGCACCCTTGATGCAAACATTGACCCCCAAGTCCCGCAGTTCTTTTCTCAACTAAAGTGACCCTCTTTCCGGCTTTGGAAAGACGCATGGCTGCGTACCTCCCAGCCGGTCCACCACCGATCACGAAGATCATAAAAGAGTATCAGATCCGAGTGATGATATAGGAATTGAGATGTGATCAAAAATAGCTTTATTGGTCCTCATGGACTTGGTATTGCGTTTCAGCCTCGGATGCAGTCTCCCTCTTTTTCTCGAGAACCACATCGAGCACTCCATTGCAAAATGTCCATGTGGATGTCTCCGGAATAATAGGAAACTGAAGATCAATACTCCCCGTAAGGCCTTTTGTACTGATATTACATTTTCTCTCATCAAATTCCACAAATGGCTCATCAGCAAGGTCTGGAGGAAGCTGGACAGTAAGATATGCGGTTGTTCCAGCATCGACCATCTCATAGGTCAGCCCCATCTTTTGCTGCTGTCCATGGGTCTGTGGTCCATGGTCAGGGGGAGTAAGACCTCCGGTAATTATGGCGCAGCCAATGATACCTGGCTTCGTCGGCACGCCATTTTGCATTTTTCTCATGTTCTGTTCCAATGATGTGATCTGCTCGAGGAGTTTAACCAGGCTTTTGAGCAGATCATCGTACGGATTATTCGGCATATATACCTCGTAGCTCTAATCCAGTTCCTTTCTTACATACGATACCGTCCTCGATCAATTGGTGAACGGTCGCATATACGGTCTTCAGCGGAAGAGCTGTCAGATCACGTATCTCATCGACAGTTTTTGCTCCATGTGCGAGGGCTACCGATACTAACATCTTCTCTTCGCCTTTTCCGGCTTTTTTACCTTCATGGAGGACTTCGCTGATCTGGTGATCAATTTCCCGCTCCCTCTCCTCCAGTTTGCCTGCAAGTTCATCCCGTTCATGAATTAATTTTTTGAGTTTTTGCAAGGCTATAAGGAGGCGTTGTTCGCTGGAGAGTACAACCGGCACCAAGTCATGGGTTTGCGCATCCAGATGTACCTGGATACTGATGTCATGCTCAAGGTAGTAATACTTTCTTCTTCGGTCATCATTCCGATATCCCAAGATACGAGCTTCCTCAAGCATTTGGAGATGCTCAATGACGGCCTTTGGAGAGATCATAAGCCGTTCTGATATCTCCGTTACAAAACAGGGCTTTTCCCGAAGAAGTTCGATGATCCTTCTTCGGTTCCGGTTTCCAAGTATATCCAGTAACCGAGAGAGCTCTGCTTGTTCCAACATCACTAACTCTATGTAAGTGAGAGGGAGTATATATTATATTCTGTAATTTGGCGCTTCATCAGTGATGGTAATATTATGAGGATGGCTCTCTTGGTATCCTGCCTGGGTGATCCGAATAAATCTGGTTTTTTCATGCATCTCCCGAATCGTACGTGCTCCGGTATATCCCATTGCTGACTTGAGCCCTCCAATCATCTGGTATATGACATCTGCGACAGGGCCAACATATGGTGTTACGCCCTCAACTCCCTCGGGTACAAATTTTGTTTTTCCGATCTCCTTTTTCTGGAAGTAGCGATCTGATGAGACCCCCGAACTCATAACACCAAGAGAACCCATTCCCCGGTACTGTTTATATTTTCTTCCCTGGATCGTGACGATCTGACCGGGTGATTCATCAGTTCCAGCAAAGAGATTGCCCATCATGACTGAGTCTGCACCTGCAGCAATGGCTTTTGCAATATCACCAGAGAAGCGAATACCCCCGTCAGCAATGATCGCAACATCTGCATCTTTCGCAACCTCAGCGACCACAGCAATCGCCGTAATCTGGGGAACACCTACACCGGCTACCACTCTCGTTGTGCAGATCGAGCCTGGCCCTATCCCCACTTTGAGACCATCTACCGTGTCCACGAGTGCCTCTGCTGCCTCTCGTGTTGCAATGTTACCGGCGACGACATCTACTGGGATACTCTCCTTTATATCCCTGATACTCCTCACAACGTTGAGGTTATGCCCATGGGCACAGTCTACTACGATTGCATCAGCCCCGGCCTCGACAAGGAGCATCGCCCGTGCATGATCAAAAGGTCCAACTGCCGCTGCAACTCTGAGATTTCCGCGTTCATCCCGGATTGCATTTGGAAACTGTCTTTTTTCAAGGAGTTCCTGCATAGAGATGATGCCGGTTAAGGTCCCCTGACTATCGACCACCGGAAGACGCTCGACTTTGCGGGAATACATAAGATCAAAAGCATCATCGATGCTTATCCCTTCGTTTGCAACGATCGGTTCATGTGTCATAATGGATCTGACAGGTTGATTTCCGATCTTGCTGACCATGGCACGAAGATCACGCCTACTTACGATCCCGATAACCTTTCCGTCTTCCACTACCGGAACACCCCCTATGCCATGATAGGTCATCATACGGTCAACATCGGCGATGAGTGCATCAGGGGTGACCGTTAGGACTTCACGCTGGATGATCTCGGATTCATGCTTGACCTTTCGTACCTCTTCGGCCTCCTGCTCAGCAGACATGTTCCGGTGAATTACAGTAATACCTCCTGCACGAGCAAGGGCAACTGCCATGGATGAAGTACTGACGGTATCCATCGCAGCACTTACGAGAGGAATATTTAGCGGAATATTTCGAGAAAACTTGGTCGTCACATCAGCCTGATCAGGCTCGACCTCTGATGCTGCTGGAATCAGCAGGACGTCATCAAACGTAAGTCCTGTCTCTACCTGTAATTTTTCGATATACATATCAGTGAACCATACTGATTGCCTTTCTCACAAGTTCTTCCTGAACCATCGCTCTGCGGTCTCCTCCACATACCATCCCGCGAACCCCGATGATGTCAGGATTGATTCGTTTCAGGATCTCGATATCCTCAAATTTTAATGAACCGGCAAGGGCGGTCTTAAGGCCAAGTTTCCGGTTCAATGTGGTGAACTCACTCAGCTTGGCTTCATTCATAAACTCAAACGTTGATTTTCCATCTTTAATGCCGGTGTCAACCATTGAGATATCAGCACCTGCTTTTGCAGCAAGTGGTGCCATATCGAACGGAGAAATCGTCTCAAGGCGTTCCCAATCTGAGTACGCAGCAATGACCACTTGTTTTTCGGGGTACGTCTCTTTCACAGCACGGGTAACTGCGTTAATCAGAAAATCCGCTTCCTCTACTCCATCAAACATCAGCCCGACCTTGATGTAGTCTGCACCGGCTGCTGCAGCACCAAGGGCAGTAAGCGCTGCTCCTCCAGGTTTGTAATCAAAATCCCCGATTGCTGCACTGACTGGTTTATGGGTGAGGTCTTTTATTGCCCTAATTATCCAGGGAAAAGAGGCTCCAAGAGATCCTTCTTCAGGACGCTTTACGTCGACAATATCGGCCAAAAGTGCTTTCTTTGCTTCTTCTAATGTTGCTGGGCTGACGAGCAACTGCATACATTTTATGGAACTGATATCTAAATAGTGATTACGTTTAGAATATGAACCTGTATCTAGCCATTGACTTAAAATCCGGGAAAGTGGTGCATGGAAAGAGCGGTATGCGGGATCAGTACCAGCCGGTCAGTTCGCTGCACGCAGACACCGCTGAGCCGATCAGATTTCTCGAACAGGTAAGACCCCGATATGTATATATTGCCGACTTGGATCGCATCTGTGGGAATGGTGATCATGATGCTCTGATTCCAGCGCTTGCAGAGCGAACTGAATGTATCCTTCTGGATCGTGGCTGCAGAGGGCCTGATGATTTGCTTGATATCCCTCGTGTCCATATGATCATTGGGACTGAAACGGCTGCAGATGCTTTAGAACAGTTCTCCGAAGGTGTATTGTCAGTAGATATGTACCAAAACCTCGTAATCCCATGGAAGAGCGATCCCGTTACCTTTCTTGGTTCGTGCAACAAATACGCATTTGAGATGGTGATCCTCCTTGATATTGGAAAGGTCGGAACGAGAAATGGGCTGGATATGGGTTTTCTCTCTGCATGCAGGGCGGCATACGCAGGTCCACTTCTCTGGGGTGGGGGGATCTCGTCAGATGAGGATCTGGTCATGCTTGAGAGAATCGGATATGACGGTGCAATCGTTGCAACGGCGGTTCACACGGGTATAATTCCCATTGAGTATATAAGGGGAGGGGTATTCTGCTCGTCTCAATAGAAGGAATAGATGGAAGTGGGAAGTCCACCCTCCACAAAGCACTTGGTTCTTATCTTGCGGATCTTAACCCCATTCTTACCTGTGAACCTGGTTCAACATGGATTGGAGAGGCAGTCCGTCGTGCGATCAGAGAGCATGCTGACCCTATCGCTGAGGCCCTCCTTTTTGTTGCCGATCATGCAGCCCATCTACGGGAAGTGATTCGACCAGCCCTGTCTGATGGGCGATTGGTGATCTCTGATCGGTACATCGACAGCAGAATCGTATATCAGCAAGTGACGCTGGATGGAATTATTCCTAATCCACGTGCATGGTTGTGGGCTGTGCATGATGGCTGGACAATAAAACCAGATTTGACGTTTTTGATTGTTGTTCCGGTCTCTACTGCCCTTCAGAGAACCAGCAGACGGGAGAGTGGAGAACATTTTGAGCGTGAAGCAGTTCTCAGCCGGGTACAGGAGCATTATATGCAGCTTGTGGAAGAGGACGTCCCAAGGTTTTTGATTCTTGATGGGACACAGTCACCAGAAAACCTGCTCCGTGTTGCCGGAGAGACGATCCGGTTTCGGTATAATGAGATGAGAAAGAAGAGAAAATAATTACAATGTGCCATTTTGTTATCTGACGGATATCTTTATTATGTCTACGGATTTAAAAATGTGAAATGGAGATCCTTCTCTAGCGCCTGATTAGCGCTCAATCGTGATTACCAGGGTGTCACTGATTGGAATAAGATCAACACTGGCACCTGCAACGGTGTACGAGAGCTGGGGTATGACGGACCCCTCTGGAACTGTGATCTCTTCTCCATCCACAGTAATAGTTGCTGGTATGTTTGTAAGGCTTTCTTTTGGGAGTGACTCAACAACCTGCATGAAACGTTTTGCCTTTCCTCGAAGTTTTGGACCGATAATACCCATGTCAAATTTTACCCCGCTTACCACTTGGGTAAGTTCAGGTATCCCAACCTTCCACGTAAGGGTACAATTCGATGCCAAGCTGGCATCATGGGCATCATCAATTGGAACTGTTGTGTACACCGTAACCTTTCCGATCGGTGCATTGAGGGCAAGACCTTTATCATGCTTATATCGGCGGATCTCGGAGACGACTTGTATGAGGATTTCACCAGAGCTTTCTGCCTCTTCATCTTTGTAGGAGAAATTTACCCAGGGTTGCTGATGGACTGATCCATCTCCCATATATGACCAGACCTCCTCGGCAAAATAGGGAGTAAATGGTGCCAACATGCGGCAGATAGCATCCAGAGAGGTTCGTATGGCTACACAGGCACCATCCCGCTCTGGAGAATCTGAGTACAATCGTCCTTTTACAACCTCTATGTAATTGTCTGCGAGCACATCCCTGGCAAATTCACGGATTGCTTTCATGGCTTTGTCAAACTGGTATCCCTCGAGCGATTCTGAAACTTCCTGGATGGTTTTGCTGAGTTTTGTCAAAAGCCACCGATCGGCAAGGGCGGTTACAGGTGCATCAGTTTTGTATGAGATTCGATCAAGTTGCATCAGGGCAAAGCGTGCGATATTCCACATCTTGGTCAAAAACCGGTTTGCTGCAATGACATCATTCCAGTTAAACTGGATATCTGATCCGGTTGCTGCACCAAGAGCCGCCCACTGACGCAATGAATCAGCACCATATTGCTCAAGGATCTCCTCAGGGACGGTTACATTCCCCCTGCTTTTACTCATTTTAAATCCATCTTCACCGAGCACCATCCCGTTGATCAGGATCTGGTCCCACGGTTTGCCACCGGTGAGCGACACGGCACGCAGGATCGTGTAAAATGCCCATGTCCGGATGATATCATGACCCTGCGGTCGTATCTGTGCAGGAAAGAGAGGAGGAACTTTTTGGCTTCCGTCCCAACCGGTAACATGAAGGACTGATATCGAAGAGTCCATCCAGGTATCGAGGACATCAGTTTCTGGTATGAACGTTGAGCTACCACAGTGTGGGCAAGGCCTTTTTGGGCTATCAATCGTTGGATCAACGGGAAGTTCATGCTCCTCAGGGAGGATGATTGCACCACAATCTTTGCAGAACCAGACGGGTATGGGGGTTGCAAAGATCCGCTGCCTGGAGATGCACCAGTCCCATTCCATCTGACTGATCCAGTTCTCCATCCGCAGAAACATATGCTCTGGGTACCACCTGATCTCTTTTGCGGCTTTGAGTGCAGCTTGGTGAGGGATCTTCACAAACCACTGGTGTTCGGAGAGGATCTCGATCGGAGTCTTACATCGCCAACATGTCCCCACCCGCTGCTCGAGTGGTTCTTGTCTGATCAGAATTCCTTTTGCCCTCATATCCGCAAGTATTGCCTCCCTGCAGGCGGTAGTGTCAAGGCCTTTGTATGGGCCAGCGATCTCGGTCATATGTCCGGTCTTGTCGATCGCCTTTCTAAGCGGCAGGTTGTGAACCTTCCCAGATGACATCCTGTTTGTCGCCAAAAGTACAGATCATGACCGCTCCAGAGCCAAATGAAGGATCAACCGCCTCATCACTGATGATGGGGACCTCATGACCAAAGAGGGGGACTTTAAGCAATTCACCATGACGTTCTTTGTAGCGTGGATCATCAGGATGAACCGCAACAGCCACACAGGCGGCGAGGAGCTCAGGTCTGGTGGTTGCAATCTCTATCCCAGAAAAGTCAAAGTAGTTAAGTTTGGTTGTTCGGTCACTGTAATTTACTTCGGCAAACGCGATTGCAGTCTCACATCGAGGACAGAAGTTTACTGGATGATCAGACTGGTAAATCTGTCCGGCATGATACATTCGCAAGAATGAGAGTTGTGTCTTTGCGAAGTACTCGGGCATCATGGTGATATATTCATGACTCCAGTCTATGGAGAATGCCATCCTGCGCATGGATGCCCGCATCTTTTTGATGTTTCCGAGTGTCAGTTCCCTACACATCTCGCGAAACTTCTGCCGATCAACATCGTTTTTTGTAATCTTATGTATCTCTTCAACTTTCACTTCAGTCGGAAGGCCATGACAGTCCCACCCTTGGGGAAACATG
>ENA-UOYA01005485-UOYA01005485.1-activated-sludge-metagenome-genome-assembly--contig:-NODE-5485-length-10036-cov-4.238253_pt1 | contig 10036 bp, 8 predicted proteins | sample MGYA00238163_ERZ764804 | MGnify/ENA primary metagenome ERZ764804 (study PRJEB28919, sample SAMN05720223) | activated sludge metagenome | isolation source: Anaerobic digester | place: Hong Kong...
TCTTTGACAGACTAGTAATTGCGAATATAACAGGTGCATAAACGGATAATCAGAAAATTTCTGTATCAATGCCGTTATAAGCAATTGTTACAGGCGTTTTCACACCGATACCTCGGAAATATCTTAATGCTGTTGAACTGTAACTGATAATCCAGTCAACATTATTAAAAAAAGATCTTTCAATAATGCATTTAAACTTTCGCACCAAAGTATGATGTATTTCTGGCTGCCATCCACATGCCCATGATATTACTTTCATCCCGTAATGTTTCCCGAATAAAATAAAATACCATGATGTCAGATTACTTGAAGCCCCTTCTAATAATATTATTCCGGGCTTCTGCTTGTTTATCTTCCTGATCAGGTCAAAACTAAACACTAGCTTAATTGCACCAACAGAAACTACAAAACTGGTATAACTTTGAATGTTCTCTGCTTGTTCAAAGTCTACGCCCGGTCTGCCATCATCCTCTTTTTTGTTCTGAAAGAAAAATACGGTGTTAAAGTCGTTAGCCTTGTCAAGTTTTCGATAGAATTCACGCCTGTAATGAGTAAGAAAAGGCGCTATCAGAGCTATTTTATGATTCACTTTAGCAATAATGATTTAGTAGAAAGAAAAATAAATGACACTGGTATTGTTAAAATTAATCCCCTTCAAAACGATAAATGTTGTACCATTGAATGAAAAGAATTACCTTCCATACTTCTCCGAGATTTATTTTATCTTCCATATTATAATTAATTATTTTATTCATCTTTTTACGGTCAATAATATCAGGTATTTTATTATTATTAAGAAAGTCCGTTAAACCTCTTATTAATTCTTGTTTCCAGCTCTTTTCAGGTGTAATAAATCCGAATTTTTCCTTTCGCCATATTATTCCTGCGGGCAGATATGGTTCTGAAGATTTTCTTAGAATGTATTTTGTCCAGCCATTATGTATTTTCAGTTCATCAGGAAGATTGACACAGAATTCAACTATACGGTGGTCGAGATAAGGTACCCGTGATTCAATTGAAAACGCCATGCTGCTACGGTCTTCATATCGAAGCAAGACCGGCAGTATGTTTTGAATGGCTATTAGAGAAGTCTCCCTTATTGAATTAGTTATCCTTATGGGAAATTTAATGCTTTTTAATGTGCCTGCATAATCGTCACTAATAACCCGCGGACCTATGCGCTGCGATGAGTAAGTTTTGTAACGCATCCACTCAGGCAAATAATAAAACATCGCCCGGTTGAATTCGGTGACCACAGATGATGTCCTGTAATTGTTCTTCAGGTCTTTGAGGGCCTTCACAAATTTCAGCAACCGGCCGTTGGTAAGGTGACCCATCAGCAAGGACCCTATAAACTCAGAATAACCTCCAATAATCTCATCCATTCCCTGCCCGTCAAGAAGAACTTTTACTGAGTTTTCATGTGCGAGCTTCCTTACCTCCCATTGTGCGAACATTGATGTGCTCTGTACCGGCAGCTCCTGATGCAAAAGGAATTTATCAATTTCCTGCCATTGCCTGTTGAGATCAGGGTATGTATAATAGTCTGAAAAATCATAAAGGTTCTTGAGTGATCTGATAAATGGTGTTTCATCCACCTTGTCCCCCGGGAAAGAAGCGGTGAATGTGCTCATTTTATACCGGAGCTTCTCCTTCATGACATGAGCCAGGATTGTTGTCGAATCAAGACCGCCGCTCAGACATGTGCCGACTGGCACATCTGACCTTAGGTGAATGTGAATTGAATCACTGATTAGTTCTGTCAGTCTGTTAATTGCTTCTTCATGCGATATCCCCTGAACAGGCTCTGATGATGAAAGATTATAGTATGAACTGATTGATGATTTGCGGGTATTTAAGTCATATATGAGGTTGTGAGCAGGAGGAAGCACATTTATCCCGTAGAAAAAAGTCTCGTCATGAAAGTTCTGGTTCCCGTTTACAAGAAACTCAATTGCTTTTCTTTTATGCAGAACAGGAGAAACTTGTGGTAATGCAAGCAAAGCTTTTATTTCAGACGCAAATGCAAAAAAATCATTGCTCTCAACATAATACAGAGGTTTTATCCCAAACCTGTCACGTGAACAAAACATTATATTTCTTGCGCGGTCAAGTATTACAAATGACCACATCCCTATGAAATGATCAACACATTTTTCAGACCAGTGTTTATAGCAATTAAGTATTACTTCTGTATCTGACTCAGTATAAAATACATACCCCTTAGCTTTAAGCTCATTGCGCAGTTCAATGTAATTGTATATCTCACCGTTATAGACAATCACCAGGCTTCCGTCATTGATGGTCATTGGCTGATGACCTGTTGGAGTAAGGTCAATGATTGAAAGCCGCCTGTGAATAAGTGCAAGCCGCACATTCCCGGTATAACTCTTTATGTGTTGCAGTTCAGACAATTCATTTATGGTTTCGTCACCTCTCAGGAAACAAGGTCTATTATCTGAATTTAATAACATGAAGCCCTCATCATCAGGACCCCGGTGACGAATTGTCTTTGATATTTCAGTAAGAATCCTGGTATCAACACCCGAAGGATTATATATTCCGGCAATTCCGCACATAAATTATCTGGTTAATAATCTCCTGTATCTACGCGATGCACTTAAGAATGTCTTATTGTTCACCAAAATAAATGGGATAAAGAACCATGCTCTGGAGAATATTGAATATTTGATCGATTTATTTATTTCGCTAATCGCCAGTTTCTTATAACCTAAAGCTAAATAACTACTTGCTCTCATTTTATGCCAGACTGCAATATAATTTTTTAAATATGGCAGTTTGTTCTTTTTATCTATACTTCTAAGTTCTAAACCGACAAGATCTGGAATTTCGGGCATTCTACTAACCTTATTATTATCATTAATGTTAAAAACTGATAAGGGTATTACAGAATAGGCGATTTTGTTTGAGATGGCTAGTCTAGCCCAGGTTAATAAATCTTCGCCTGATTTTATACCAATCGGGAAACCACCAATATTTTCAAGAGATGATTTTTTTACGACAACAGATGAAGAGCAAATTGGAGGACTTGAAAATGATGCTACTTTAAAATAGTTTTCCAATAATCCATCCTCCTGTTTAAACGGTAATTTTTTTAAAATAATTTTCTCTCTTCTTCCATCACAATTCTCTAGGAAATATGCAGTTGCAATTAAAGTTGAGCCAGGATAATTCTTCGATAAGGATAGTACTTTTTCGATGAAACCAGGCAGCCATTCGTCATCTGCATCAAGAAATGCTACCCAGTCACCAGTTGCTTCTGATATCCCTTTGTTCCTTGCTCGGGAAACACCCGAGTTTTTCTGTTCAATAAGTTTTATAAATGGATTCTTTAATTCTTTAATTACCTTTTCTGATCCATCAACAGATCCATCATTAATTACTATTAGTTCATGAGGTAGAATTGATTGAACTAACACCGAATTTATGGCACGTAAAATTGTTTCTCGCTTATTGTACAACGGAATAATTACTGAGATCTTCATCTCTTTTTATACTATATGTTATGCCTATTAGAGCAAAAAAGTAATTTGGAAAATAAACCGTGTATTTAAGTATATTATCTGTAAGCATAAACATAAGGAAAGGAATAAACAGTGTCAGTGCCGAAGTTGAAATGATCCAAAAAAGACTATTATCGATTGAATTTGAAGATACTTTATAAAGAGCAACAAATGTTGTGATAAAACCAAAAAGTAAAAGTGAAAGCCCTACATATCCGTAATTAAATCTTACAGAAAGATAATCATTGTGAGATTCGCCTGCACGCATTTTTGTTATTTTAACCAGATACTGATTGTCAGCTCTTGGTCCATTCCCCCAAACTGGTTCAGCTTTTAACCCTGGATCAAGAACATGTTTATAAGAAATTCGCCCGCTGCTTCTTATATTTTTATTATCGTAATAGTCAATTGTGAGTTCGCTTAAGGTACCGTGTCCTCCATAAAAAGTCTTTTCCTGAAATGATTTGGAATTGAATACGATTAAAAAGACAAAAAATCCAATACTTCCAAAAAGAATTTTACTACTTAAATTCTTATTAGCAAAATGTAAAATAAAAACAGCACTCGTAGCAGCAATGCCCATTCTTGTAACTTCAATAACAGGAGCAATGATCAGGAGTATTATTAAAATTAGGTAAATGTTTTTCTTTGTGGTAAAATATAATCCTGTCAATAAACTTATTGATATTGAAAATAGCATTGGCATTGAAGCCATTCCAGGGGTATAACCATTTCCGAAGATATTTGCATATAAAAAAAGAGAATACACTAATAAGATTAATCTCATGAACCACTTAAAAATCCATAAAAGGTCATCTTCTGCATATTTTATGCCGGAAGCAACTACACCTATTAAAATAGGAAGAGTATATTGTAACGTAAGCTGTAGTCCAAGAAAAGAGAAATCGATTATTAGATAGACTATTATATAAATAATCCAGGGCATCCAGAACCAGATTGGGAAGCCGATGCCTTTTTGTGTGAAAAAACTGAGTAATGTGACTAATAACATTATTATCCATGCCCAACCTGTAAGATTAAATCCAAAAAACTGGTCGGGTAAAAGAGGAAATAGGTATGGCAGATAGGGTATTAGTGTTGTAAAGAGAAGAGCTAAGTAGAATATTTTAAAACGAGTTATCACAGATAAAAAATGTGTTAAATGATAATTGATTTACGTGTAAGAGAAAAAATAAAAATCGAATTTCAATCAGTGATGTTGTACAGAGCGTAAATCTTTTTTCTAAAACTTTCAATACTAAAATACTTTTTAACCCTTTCTTTTCCAGCTAAACCAAGATTTTCCCTTAGTCCTGAATCTGAAGCCAACTTTACCATTGAATTTTTTAATGCTTCAAAGTCACCAACAGGGAATAGTAAACCTGTCTGATTGTCACATACGACTTCTTTTAATCCGGATGTATTAGAAGCAATCACTGGTTTCCCAGCAGCCATAGCTTCGGCGGCAGTCAGGCCAAAACCTTCAAAACGAGATGGAACAACCACAATATCCATAATGGAAAGGAGTTCCATTGCACGCTCCCAGGAAGCCTGGCCATAAAAAACAACCTGAGATGATATGCCGGATTCTTTAACATAGCTCTTTAGTACTTCCTCATCCGGGCCGGTTCCCACAATCAGTAGATGGATATTAGTGTAATTTTGAGTCAATAATGAAAAGGCTTTAATGAGAGTGTCAATTCCCTTTTCTTGCCGTAGTCTTGAAACTGCACCAATTATAATATCACGGTGAGAAATATTTAATTCTTTTTTTAGGTCAGCCTTGTTAATGTCATTAGCGATTTTCTGGATCTCCCTACTATCTATGGCATTATGAATTGTAAAATGGTGAGGTTGAAGACTTAGCGGTTTATTCTCATCAAACAAACGCGAAGATCCGAACCAGCTCACTTCGGCATTCTGCGAAACAGCTATGAACTTTGTTGTGAGTAATGATGCAGTCCTCGGCATCAACTTTGAAAATCTGCCATGCGATTTTGTATATGGCTGATGCACGGTTGCAAAAACCGTTCTGACACCCGCCAGCCTTGCAGCAATTATCGGCAATTCTCCCGGCGCCATGTACTGAACATGAACAACATCTGGATTTATTGTCCTGATTTCTTTCCTCAAAATGCTTATCAGCCTCAGCGGACCAACCCTTCTGTCTAGCTTGAGCAATTCTACTTTTGATCCTGTGCTACGAAATTCTTCCACTATGTGGTCATCAAACTCAAAATAACACAACACACAGACTGCATGACCGCATGACCGCATGACAGAAGACAACAAAAAAGTCTGCATCTCCGTCCCGCCTAGTAACAGACAAGGTATACTTATAAGTATCTTCTTTTCCAATTAGAGAAATGATAATGAATTAAAAAAATACCTTTGTCAATGAATAATAATTTCTTTTCAGCAAGGTAAAAGAAAAACCTATGGTAATATTTAGAATATTTGCGAATCCGATCTTTAAAAAGACAGCGAATTTCTTGATTTAATTCAATTGCTCTTTTAACATCAGGTATTTTATTATAAAGAGATGCCCAATATAATGCCCGAAAATTATGTTTGAAAAAACTTTCTAGAAAAAATACTTGACCTTCTCGACCAACTATCGATTCTTCATGCCAATCCTTTGCCATGAAGGAATAACCTTGAGAGAGAGTATTACTCATTTTTATAGTATCAAGCTGTGCCGATTCCGATTCTGAATGTGACCTAACACCTGCGAGAGGTTTTGTGATCCTAATCACATCAGTAAACCCGCCAACTCTATAAAATAGGTCATCATCACTTATCAAGCCGGCCTCATTCCTGAATTTTAGTTGCTTTGTCAAAGTTCTATAAAAGATGGTTCCAGGGCAACGATTAATATGGTTGTTAGTCCTAACACCTTCTAAGTAGGCTTTTGCATACTCTTCTCCTTTCATAAACTGTAATATCTCTTCATTATCATGTAAAGGCATGAAATCATAGTTAGTATTCTTAAAATAGAAATTTTGGGTAATTAAAAACTTGCATGCTGGCCATTTAGTGAATCCACGTTCAGCTTGATTAAAAAACTCTGGATGAAGAACATCATCAAAATGTAAGATTGTTATATAATCACCAGTGCCTAATTCTAAAGCATAATTGAATGCTCCTGTATATCCCGAGGGACCATTTTTATTTATGTGAATTAGTAATTCTTCTTTGTATTTATTGCATATCCCTATTGTATTATCTGACGAATTATCATCACAAATAATAATCTCATCAGGCCTTCTTGATTGATTTAAAGCAGATTGAATAGCACTTTCAACATAACTCTGGCTATTATATGTTGTAATTACAAGAGTAAATTTCATATTTGAAATAGTGAAAAGTTTTTTATAATTCAATTTATCTTTAGGCTTAATTTGAATCGCTTAAAAATGTTATTCTTGAAACGATAATTTTTTGTACTGAAATTTATACTTTGTCGGATTTTGTAATTGTCTTTATTGGTCTCGCAGGCACACCTGCAGCCACAGTATTTGAAGGTATATCTCGCGTTACTACTGCATTGGCTGCAATTACAGAATTTTTACCTATTGAAATCCCACCTAATATTACAGCTCCTTCTCCAATCCAAACATTATCAGCTATGTAAATCGGCCCCTTTGAGATTAAGGCTCTCTCCATAACTGGAACATCAATGTCGGTTTCGTCTAGTTTCCCATGTGAATGGTCAATAATGGTAACTCGAGAAGCTAGAGTGACATTATTTCCAATAGTGAGTTTCCCTATTAATAAGAATATTACTATGAGTTCCCATATAGAAGTTATTTCCAATAAAAATTTCAGGATAATATTTATGCGCTGCAAAATCCTGATATGCCCTTAGTTTACAATCTTTTCTAATATTAAAATTGTCTCCTATTGTAAAACAGGACAGTCCTAAAGTCGAAATAGGGTATTCAATAGTAGGGTTACTCCCAATTTTATTACATTCATATGTAATTTTTAACGTGATTTGACTATCTTGAAAGTGTTTAAAAATTGCAGTTAACTTGAAGAAAATTTTAACACAATATTTTTTCATTACGTTAATTTATTATGGCTTTCGCTCAAGATTACAAAAGTAGATTCATTAGGCATTTTTACTTTGATTCCGATCAGTAATAAACCAACCTTAACTTTTCTTCAGAACTGGAAGTTTTACAACTTGTTTCAATAGGTTTAGAAATTCGATCTTTGAAATTTCAAAACCTTCTGAATTAAACAATTTTGATAGACCGCAGAAAAGTGCAGAAAATAGTATTATTGAAAAAATCAAATCAAAAGTAAGGCTAAATGTCGCAATTTTAGATTTAACCAACATTGAAATCAAAGAAGACAAAAAGTAAATGATTAGGTATCTAACCGACATAAAAACAAGATTACTTTTTAGCCTAACTTGATTTGAGGTCTTATACATGCTTAAATAATAGACAATAAACTGAACTAACACAAAGCCAATGAGATAAATTTTTAGCCCATAAACAAATAGTAATCCGAAGTTCAGAAATAATAGTATCTTATTTGCGGCATTTATTTGAAGATATTTTTTCGACTGACCAATGCTAAGAAGTATGCTATTGAAAAAACTAATTCCCTGACTTGCAAAAGCGCCTGATATAAGAATTTGAAACATTATTACTGAAGGTTCCCACTTGGCAGAAAACAGAATGATAATTATTTCATTTCCACCAACTAAAAATATTCCACAACCAAGAAATGAAATGAATGATAACAAATGAAATATTTTCAGTACAGATTGCCTTAATGTAGCAGGATCGTTCTGAAGAGTACTTAACCCGGGAAGCAAAACGCTGGCAACTGTGGAAGCAGTATAGCGGAACCCGAAGTTTTCAAGAGATTTTGCCCTTTGATAAAAACCTAGAGTTGAAGGATTAAGTAGCTTTCCAATGATGAGTGAATCAAAATTATAGAAAAGTGTGTCTAACAATCCTGAAAAAAAAACTCTAGAACTGAAAGGCCAAAGCTCCTGCAGTACATTAAGTTTGACGGTTAAACTTAAATGGGGTTTGCTAAAAAAGTATAGAAGAACATTGGACAATAACTGATTTATGACGCTCTGAATAGCAAGACTCCATACGCCAAACCCTTTAAAGGCTAGAACCATTGCTAATACTCCACTAACTATAGCTGCACAAATGTTTGCTACGGATACAAGTTTGAAATTTAAATTACGTTGCAATCGTGATCGCATTATATGACCAAAGGAACTTATAAAAATCCCTATAGACATTAAACGTGTAATATTGGTAAGGATATCCTTTTCATAAAATTGTCCAATCAAGGGAGCCAAGAGAAAGACAATTGATGACAGAGCAAAGCCCATTAGTACATTTAAATAGAATACCGCAGTAAAATGTTTTTCATCTATATCCTGTTTTTGAATGAGTGCTATATTAAACCCGTAATCAACAAAAACATTAGCTAAATTAATGAAGACTGTAATTATAGCGATAATACCAAATTCTTCAGGAGCAAGTAATCTAGCAAGAAAGATAGAAACAACAAATCCAATTCCCTGCAGTCCAATCCGACCTGTAAAATCCCAAAATAGCCCTTTTATGCTTTTTTCTTTAAGGGTGGACATAATTATAGATGTGAATTACCATGGTTATTTTGCCGGTCTGTATCTGAAACTCCTTCACCACCGGGGCCATTTTGATGGCTTCTGGACGGGTGCCGAAGACTATTAATACCTTTTTTCGGGAGGAACTCATGCCTATTTACAAGAATAGCATATTGTGAAAGGATGCTTCTCAATAATTAAGTTCAGGGTTCGAGGTTAGTGGTTCAAAGTTCAAAGTTTTGTGGTTTTACTCACTCCTAAAATCTCACATCTCACTTCTCACGTCTCACGTCTCACATCTTCTTCTTCCCGCTTCCATTCTCAGCGTAATACCCATACCCGTCCCCATAACCATACCGATATCCGTATCCATACTTGTACCTGCTGGAATAACCGTATACTCCTTTACTGCGGCTTATATCGTTGAGAAGAAGACTTAAATTAGTTATTCCGTTGGATTTGCAATCAGCAATCGTGTTTTCAAGAATATGCTTTATTGTTTTGTTATGCCTGACAAGGATTACGGTAATATCAGAGATCTGTGCCAGGGAGAAGCTGTCGGAGACAGCGCCAAGCGGAGCGCTGTCGATTATTATATAATCAAATCTTTTTCTCAGTTCTTCAAAAAGTTCCTTCGTTCTTGCTGATCCTGCTAGTTCGGCCGGGTTTGGAGGTATCGGACCGGCAACTATTATTGTAAGATTCGGGTGTCCGGAGTCCTGTAATATTTCATCAATTGTATTCTGACCGATAAGATATGTTGAAACACCAGTTTCTCCTTTGATGTTGAAATCATTATAGATCTTTGGCTTGCGGAGGTCGAAGCCAACAAGAACGGTTTTTTTGCCTGCCAGACTGTAAGCAGAAGCAAGATTTATGGATGCAAAGGTCTTTCCTTCGGCAG
>ENA-UOYA01005490-UOYA01005490.1-activated-sludge-metagenome-genome-assembly--contig:-NODE-5490-length-10032-cov-3.785106_pt1 | contig 10032 bp, 10 predicted proteins | sample MGYA00238163_ERZ764804 | MGnify/ENA primary metagenome ERZ764804 (study PRJEB28919, sample SAMN05720223) | activated sludge metagenome | isolation source: Anaerobic digester | place: Hong Kong...
GCGGGAGCACCATGCCCCTTGCTCAGAATGAAACGGTCGCGCTCCGGGTGGAATGGCTGCTGCGGATATACCTTCATCACTTTTTCATATAAAACGGTAATGATTTCCGCCATCGACAGGCTTCCGCCCGTATGCCCGCTTCCGGCCCTGTGTATCATTTTAATGATTGTCTTCCTTAATTCCTGTGCCTCACGTTGAAGCATCATGTTATGATCCACGCTTATTCTCCCCTTTGCCATCCTCTCGCTTTTTGTTGTATTGTTCTATCCGGGGAAGGATGAATTCCGCGGCTTGCCGGGCTGCCGTATCCGGATCCGGTTTTGCCAGTATTTCAATGGATGCCCAACCGTCAAAACCCGCGCTTTCCAAACCGTTAAAAACATCATCAAAATCCAGATGGCCCTGCCCCGGCGCTAACCGGTTTGAGTCGGCAAAATGTATGTACCTGACAAGATCCGCATTTCTTCTCAGACTGTCTCCAATGTGGTCGTCTTCTATATTCATGTGGAAGACATCGGGCATCAGTCCCACATTCTTATGCTTCAGTTTCTTTACCAGGGCTGCTCCTTCATCCAGGCTGTTGACAAAATTGATCTCATAGCGGTTTACCGGCTCTATTATCAGCGTAACACCTTTTTTTTCCGCTTTTTCACAGATTGCTTCCATCGTCGTAATAAAAAGCGCTTCGGCTTGATCCCGTGTCTGCCCATTCCCGATAAACCCGCGTGCACGCCCCACATTGACCAGTTTGCCATAATCCGAGGCCAGGTGAATCAGGCCGTCAAAGACCTCCACCGCCTTTTCTCTCACTTCACTGTCCGGGTGCGTAAAATAAAGGCCCAAATCGGCAAAAACCTGCCCGGTACTGATACAGCTTACTTCAAGATTGTACCGGTTCAACCAGGTTTCCAGATCTCTTACGCAAATATCGTCCGCTGTCTTCAGTGCCAGTTCCACCCCATGATATCCCAGTTCCGACGCTTTGCGCATGGATTCTGAAAATCCCCGCCACACAACAAATGCGGATGGAATTGCATTGGCGCCGGCTATCGCTACTGCCAGTTTCATGATGTCTCACCTCGGGTCGTTTTTATTTCCGTCTCGCATTCCCACAAATTCAAAGTACATAACTTGTTTTCGGCCTCATGGATCAAACCCAGCGAAATATCATGGCGGCCTCCCTCATATTCTGTTGTCAGCCATGCTTCCAATATGTCCAGTGCTTCAAAAACACCGGTTATCTTGCCGCCCAGGCATAGAATATTGGAATTGTTATGCGCCCTTGTCATTTTCCCCATATATGTACTGGTGCACAGCGAAGCCCGCACCCTCTTGAACCGGTTTGCAATAATACTCATTCCAATGCCGGTGGAACAAATTAAAATTCCCCGTTCGGCTTTGCCCGTTGAAACTGCTCCTGCCACTTTCGCGGCATAATACGGATACCTTGTAATTTCCGTTGAATCGGCACCCACATTGACGAACGGTATCCCCTTTTCTTTCAGGTAATCAATGATTTGCAGCTTCAGTTCATACCCTCCGTGATCATTTCCTATCCATATTGGTTTTTGTCCCATAATCATCCGCCTTTCTGTGAAACGTTTCATGAATGGTTGATAAATACTCGGGCTGATACCGGCATAAAAGAGTATCATGCACTATGACAGATCTGCGGGTAAATTCAACATCCCCCCTCTATCTGTACTTTCCTGAAATTAAGACCTCAAATAAATTGCTTTTCCTTTGGAAAGCAATCCGGCTTCATAAACCTTCATCATTTCAAGTGCAAACTCCAGCGTACCCTTTTCAGCTGTTCTCTTTTCCAGTACACAATCGCAGAAATACTTCATTTCAGAATAAAAGCCCTGTATGAATAATGCCTTGTTTTCAAGTGTAGCCAGGCAATTCTGCGCTTCCCATACCACAGCGCCCGAATCATCCCCCGGCGAAATAAAGCTGGTGGTTTTCCCATATTCAAACGGGATACCTCTTTGAAGTTCAATTCGATTATTGTTGTGTATATTCAAGTGCCAACCCTCTCCATACAGGCAATACGCCTCCATTGGAAGGGGACCGGATGCCAGATGAAAATTGCCTATTACGCCGTTTTTAAATTCCATTACGAATACGCCATGGCCATCTTCACGGCAATGTGCGGTAACACTCGCGACGCTGCCCCCTACCGCCATCAGAAAAGCCAGCGGATGGACTCCGTTTGCCAGCCAGTTTACAAACTGTCTTTCTTCAAGCACCTGCTCTCCGTTTTGGGGTATGCTCATCGGATAAATAGCAAGTATTGATTTTAACCTGCCATACTTTTCACTATTTGCTATTTCAATTGCCTTTTCGGTCACAGGCATAAACGCTTTCTTCAAGCCGACGACTACAATTCTGTCGCCTCTGTGGTCAATCATTTGCCGCACATCATCGGCACGCATTGCTACCGGCTTTTCAACCCATACGTGCATGCCCGCGTCCAAAGCTTCAATGGTCAGCATGGGATGCAGTTGGGGGCCTACCGAAATAAAAACGGCTTCGATGTCCTCTTTTTCATACATATCCCTGGTGTTTGTATAATACGCACAGTCACCATATTGCTTTGCCGTTTTCTTCGCAACTGCTTCATTCACGTCGCAAATCGCTTTTATCTCCACAGGAAGATAATTCATCGTTGGAAGCACATTACGATAGCAATGGGATCCGGCGCCAATGACTCCAACCTTTATTCTTTTATCAAAATCCCTTTGATAACTCATCTGACTTGCCTCCTTTTTTCCGTATACCATCAGTTACCCTGTTCTTCCCGTTCACCTCTGGTTTTCCGGTCTTTCTCCGAAGAACGCCCGGCGGATCCCCTATGATAATTTTCAGAATGCATCTGTATAAGATTTATCTTTCGACAGATAACTGTTTAAAAAATAAGTCAAATTCAATGTAACGTTTCATTTCAAGTGATAAGTAAAATGAGCACCTGTACAAACAATGCGTCAAAACACCGGCGCTGAAGCGCCCGCGTTTTGGCGCATTGTTCGCGCAAGCGCTCATTGAAAATAACTAATCCCTACTGGCATAGCCGACACTTTCACGAATGATGACTTCGGTTTTTAAGATTGATTGTTGTCCCTTTTGCTCTTCACTGTTTTTTGGAGCCTTCAGCCTTTCAAGAAGTATCCGTACGCTTTCCAGCCCTATTTCATATTTGGGCTGCCGGATAGTGGTCAATTGGGGATTCGATAAGGATGCCATATCAATATCGTCATACCCCATCACCGATATATCAAACGGAACCTTCAACCTTCTTTCCTGAATCGCTTTAATCGCTCCGATAGCCATAAGATCATTGGCTGCAAAAATGGCCGTCGGAGGTTTCAGATTTTTCAGCAGTTCAACTGTCGCACAGTATCCGCTATACCAATCATATGATCCGTTTTTGACGTACCCTTCATCCAGTTCAATTCCCTTGTCCTCCAGAAAGCGGAGATAAGCGGAGTATCTGAGCTGACTGCTCTGAGAATCCTTCAAACCGCTGATATAAGCGATTCTTCTATGCCCGTATTCATAGAGCAGGTTCAGGGCTTTCATTGCACCATCATAATCATCCACATTGACGATATCATAATGGGGTTTACTGATTTCGTTACAGTCCACCAGAATAACATCACAATTTTCATAGATTTCATCAATTTCTTCTACGCTGATTTGGGGCTTCACCAAAATAATACCGTCCGCATTTTTTTCAATCAGCAAATTGATGTATTCTCTCTCTTTATTGATATTTCTGTCGTTATTGCACAGAAATACCGAAAAGCCCTCTTTTTTCGCAGCGTCCTCTACCCCCCGTGCCAGTTCCGGGTAGAATGGGTTATTAATGTCCGGAATGATCAGACCAATACTGCGTGAAGTTTTTGTTTTCAGCGTCCTGGCTGCAGTATTGACCCTGTATTTCAGCAGTTTCTTTGCAGCCAGAACCTTTCTCCTGCTTTCTTCGGAAACCGTCGGAACATTATTGAATACATTGGATACGGTGCCCAGAGAAACACCGGCTTCTCTTGCGACATCCTTCATCGTTGCCATATCCTGATTTCTCCTCTTGGTTATTTATATCCTTAAACCCTAATATTTTATGAATGAAACGTTACATAATGGATTGTAACACACTGCACAGGCTATAATCAAGAGAAGATATGAAATTTGGCTGATTACAAATCCAAACGGCTTCATATCAGAAAAAATCTTACAGCGGCAGCTTGGCGATGATCTTCACGGCACCGGTGGTGTTGTTCCATTTACACTGCGTTTTGTGTGCCTCCATCGGGAAAAAAACAGCAAAGCATCTTTCTGCAAGATGGATAGGACTGTTATGTTCATTATCGGCAAACTGCATATGATCCCGTTCATCACTGTAGGGCGTGACGACTTCCATGCTGTTACCGTCGGCATAATATATCGTCTCATGGCCTTTCACGAGAAACTGAACATCAATGCATTTCCTGTGGCCTTCATATTTCTTGTCTTCCGGCTCCAGGGTGACATATGTCTGCATCACAAGCTTAATGCCGTCCACAAATGTTTCTACGTTTGCTCCTTCCGGAATGGGCTTCGACAGCCATTCCGAGATGACTGCAAAAGCTTTGTCCCAATCCCTGTGCAGGCTTGAATAACGCCGGTAGTTTTCAAACTTGTCGGTAATCATGTTATTGCTCCTTTCATCAACGGGTATCTGACAAAATTATCATGCACCTAAATATTCGGAGGGTTTTTCAGTTGGATCCTTTTACCTGGCCCTTCAAGCAGTTTTTCAAAAATATGTGTTGCGATCCATGCCTGCCGAAGCGTTCCGTCCACAGGCTGGCGCCTCTCAAAGCAGGCGTGGCAGAACTCGTTCAGTTCACCAAAATACCCCAGGAGGAAAAGCCCCTTATTGAACATCTGGCCGCGGGAGAACTCAGGCTGCCACAAGGTCGTGTTTTCGCCGGGATGACCTTTATAAAAATCCGTTTCATCTCCATACGAGAAATCCGGGTTTTTGTGATACGTCAGAACCAGATTGTTCTCCACGATGATATGCCGGCCGCCGATACGTCCGGTGGAAGAGGCACCGCTTTTTGAAATAATGGTTGTACGTTCAACACCGCCATTCATGGCCATTCCACCGGTGAACTGAACGATCGAAATAGCACCGCCGGGGAACTGGAAGGACAAAAAGCCGGCACCGGTATCGTTGCGGTCATATATCATGCTTTCCGGCTCTCCAAGAAGACTGATCATTTGCGACAGCGGATGGCAGAGATGCTCCATAAATGAAATCACTGCTTCATCGGGCACTCCGTCCTCCAGGTACAAACGCAGCTTATCGGCACTGGGAATGATCTCGGGATTTTGCAAGGTCATCATGGAGATCCCCCCAAAATCGTCGGAATAAGCAAGCTCTTTTGCTTTCCGGTATGCCTGTACATACATTTTCTTATACCCCACCATCACAAGCTTTCCTGTCTTCCTGGAGGCTTCCATCATTCTTTCGATTTCTGCCGTCGTCGCTGCAGGCGGTTTTTCGATCCAAACATCGCAGCCGGCCTCCATACAGTCAACAGCAATGCCAGGATACATCGGCCGTCCGTGTTCATCGTTGCCGACAATCACCAGAACAGCATCCAATTTTTCTTTTTCCAGCATTTCATGATAATCGGAGAAATAGCTTTCCCCTCCGAATTTCTTACAGTATGCTTGTGCCTTTTCCAGGGAATAGTCGCAGGTCGCAATCAGCCTGGCGCGGATAAACTGAAAAGCCGGAAAGATATTGCGGAAAGAGTGAGAGCCGCAACCGATCACGCCTACACGAAGCTCCGATACGTTTTCAAGTCTTCCTTTAAAATCAATCCTCATTTTGATCTTTGTACGATATAGCCGACGGCTATACCACCCGTTCCTTTCATATATTTTTTGCCGGCTACATAACCGTTTGCAAAACCCGATTGAATCAAATGCAAAACGGCATGCTGTTTTGACCGTCTTTATACCGGATCATAGCAAGTGTAGCCGGATGATACCATGCTAGAAATCAGCGGCCGGCCTTTTATCGTTGTATGACCAGTGCATCCAGGGTTTCCAGGTTCTTTTTTTCCGCTTCGGCTTTGAGGCAAATCACTTCAATTAATTTTTCAGCCAACTCTGCCTGGTTCGGGTTTCTGGCAGCGGTGGGAGCGTATTCATCCTTGCTGCTCTGCTGAACTTTCCCATAGGAAGCTTCCACTTTGGCAACCCATTCGGGTTTTATGTTTTCAATACCGTTCAGCGCACCGCAAAGCGCCCCCGCCATGGTTCCAATGGTATCTGCATCTCTGCCGAAGTTTGCACTGTATGTGACAGCGGTCATTGTATCCCCTTTGGCCAGCATAAATAAAGCGAGCACACACGGTACTGTCTCACGGGAATCACTGATGATGTCGCGCAGGCAGGTCATATAAAACTCTTCCCGGAATGCTTCATATGTTCCGGCGCTTTTGGCCAGATCCAGCGTCGAGCGGATGCAATCAACCATTACTTTGGAGCTTTTTGAATGGAGGTATTTCCACGATGCTTCCAGAACGGAATCCACCGTCGCATCTGCCTTCATGGCTTCGGCCACGGCTGCTGCCATTGCGCACGCTCCGTCCCGGCAGAAGGTGGCTTCGGCACCGTGAATCAATCCCGCCACATCATAGGTTTCCAATGCGGCCCTGCGCGGATTGCACGCATTGATCAGCCCCATCGGTGAAATGGCCATAGCCGACGAGGAACTGTGCATATTCCCCATCCCCGCATAAACCGGAAGCGACAGGCCGCTTTCGATCTTGTGGAACATATTCTTTACCGGGATATAGAAATAATCGTAGTAGTTTTCTTTATTGTTCAAAAAAGCTTCGGCAAATTCATCGGCGCTTACATACCCTTTATGCTTCAGGATCGCCTCGCAAAGGATCAGCTTGATCGCCGAATCATCCGTGCCGGATCCGTCAAAATCATCAATCCATCCGAAACTTTCCCGAATCTGTTCATACGTCTTGCCCTCCGCCGGGGCTCCCATGGCATCGCCTATCATCCCTCCAAGCAGGCAGCCATATACCTTTTTAAAAAGCAAGCTGTCCCTGTCCAAAACCATTTCCTCCTAATACTTTAAATTAACCACCGTTTTGGTACGGCTGGATTCCAGCATTCCATAGGATATCCTCAGCGCTCTCAAGCCGTCTTCGCCGGATATGCTGGGTTTTACGCCGTTTTCCACACAATTTATATAATAGCTGTCTTCCCTTGCAAATGAACGGATATCATGCAAATCATTAAGATATTCTACCTGCTCATATTCCATATCATCCGTTTTCCAGCGGAAAAAGTCCAGATTCCACAGATCATTGCCGCCAACATAAGCAGTACCCTTCGATCCCAATATTCCTCTTGTGTTGAATGAGACATGGGACGACCAGCTGGATTGGAAATTGGCACTCATGCCATTTTCAAGCTGAAAAATTGCATTTGTATTGTCATCGAAACCGGGAAGATTCGGGCGGCTTTCCTGTACAATTGCGCAGACACTCACAGGTTCCCCTGCAATCCAGCGCATGGAGTCAATATCATGGGAAAGAGACTGGATCGTCATTCCTGTCATCAGCAGCGGATCCGTACTCCATTTGTTTTTGGGATCTACCCGAAGCCCTTGCCGCTGGCACCAATATGTAATCGGCGTACCAATCTTACCGGATTGCACAAACTCCTTCAAACGCATAAAACCGGTGCGGAAACGCATATTGAAAGCCGGTATCAGGAAAACATTATTCTTTTTTGATTCTTCCACCATGATTTCAGCATCTTCCAATGTGGAAGAAATGGGCTTTTCCACCACCACATGCTTTCCGGCCCGCATAGCCTCAACCGCGATCTCCCTGTGGGTGGACGGCGGGGTCAATACATAAACCATATCTACAAGGTCAAGGCAATCCGAAAGTTTGTCATAAACCTTTGCACCGCACTGCTCTGCGCGTTTCTGCGCGTTTTCCCTGTTTACATCAATAATACCGATAATTTTAGCATTGCTAAGCTTGCTGATTGCCGGCACATGTTGTGTCGATATTCCTCCTGCGCCCACGATTGCTATCCGAACCATTTTATTCATCCTTTCGTTAAATAATGTATTTTCTATGAAACGTTTCAATTTCTAGTTTAAAAATATCCCCAAAATTCTCCAGTTATATATGAACCTAACTAAAATTTTGGGGGTTTACCGTTTCATCTTTATGTATTTAATCATATAACTAAAGAATGATTTTTGTCAATGTCAAAAAGGAAAAAGTTTAAATATCCGGTTTTGCATTGAACCATTTTTATTCGTAATAAGTCTCTAAATATAGTGTTTCTGCGGGTTTCCGCTATTTATTCCGGTTCTCCGGTCATCAATATGATCTCTGTACATAACCCGGATACATGAAGCCCCTCTGTTTCAAATTATCGGTAAAATAAAAATGGCTTTTCTATTGACTTTAAAATAAAAGCAGTGTATGATACAGATAAAATGATACGTTTCATTTTGATACGTTTCATTGAATACGGATTACTTGTTTATTCACCTATATTCTGCAGAATATGGTTATTTATTTAATGGAACGTTTCATTTTCTGGTTCTTACGCAGGCTACTAAAATCTACAGTCTTAAGGAGGAAAATATGTTTAGGAAGTCAAAATTGCTCATTTTCATGGCCATGTTTATCTCCATGGCAGTAGCGTTCAGCGCATGCGCTATCCCGTCCGCTCCCGCGACCCAGGCGACACCTGCTCCGGAAGCTCCTGACACATCCAAGACCACCAACGGCACGACAACCAACGACAAGCCCTATGCAGGTACAACCCTTACGCTTACAACCGGCATAGCGGAATCCATGGAAGCAATCAAACAGGATTTCTATGATGCCACCGGCATCACACTTGAAATCAGCGCCATGTCCAGCCAGGACATGAATACCAAATATTCTCTTGAAGCTGCTTCAAGGACAGGAAGCATTGACGTCATGGCGCACAACCATACTAGCGCCAATGATGGTAACACCGGTTGTTGCCGGTTTAATCTGGAGCCTCATTTATTTACCCGGTAACAGCATTCTGAATTATGTTCTGTCTATCGACTGGACATGGAACAACGGGCCAGGTGCCATCTTTGCAATTGCATTAGCGGATATATGGCTTGGTACGCCCTTCATTGTTTTGATCTGTCTTGCGACCCTGCAAAGTATACCGGATGAACTGTATGAAGCTGCTTCTGTGGACGGAGCAAAGAGTTACCATAAGTTCTACTACATCACATTACCGTATCTTAAGAACATCATGCTGCTTGGCGCTTTATTCAGATTAATCGATGCGACGAAGCGGTTTGATACGATATATACCTTAACAAACGGTGCATTCAATACGACAAATACGATGATCTATTTCTACTCCCGTTTGTTCCAGACATTCCAGATAGATCGTGCTTCTGCGTTCACTGTTGTCATGATACTGTTGACTTCGATTTTCACTCTTCCGATTATACGGAAACTGTTGAAAGATGTCGGAAAGGTGCGAGACCAATGAGAACAAAAAAGATAACATATGTTATTCTAAGCGTTATAGCCACCGTTATCAGTATTAGTGTTTTACTCCCGCTGTTTTGGGTTCTGTTTTGCTCCTTTAAGGTTCCAAAGGATTTTCTGACAATGCCTCCGAACCTTTTGGGTCCACTGAGCCTGAATAATTATAAAGCGGTTTTTTCGATGGAGAAGTTTTTCCGCTTTTTCAAGAATTCATTAACCGTCGCTACGGTGGGTTCGTTTCTAACCTGTTTGATGAGTTCAATGCTGGCTTATTCACTTACCCGATACGAATTCCCGCTGAAGCGTGTTTTCGCCTCAATGTATTTGATTTTAAGAATGCTTCCCGGCATAATGGTCATTCTGCCGATTTACATTGTTGTTTCCAAATTCAATATGCTGGATAATATTATACCGCTCATTGCATGCTACACCACAACGC
>ENA-UOYA01005491-UOYA01005491.1-activated-sludge-metagenome-genome-assembly--contig:-NODE-5491-length-10031-cov-5.692763_pt1 | contig 10031 bp, 4 predicted proteins | sample MGYA00238163_ERZ764804 | MGnify/ENA primary metagenome ERZ764804 (study PRJEB28919, sample SAMN05720223) | activated sludge metagenome | isolation source: Anaerobic digester | place: Hong Kong...
TCCCGTCGTCCGCAACCGCCACGTCCCAGGGTTGGTTCATCGTCCCGCCCGGCGCCTCGGTTTCGAGGATATTGGCATAAGTTCCGTACGTGGCGATCAGCACTCCCTGCGGCGAGAATTTTTCAATGCGGTTATTGCCCGAATCCGCCACATAGATGTTCCCATCTGGTGCGATGTCGATTCCGTGCGGTGCGGATAATTCTCCCGGATTGGAGCCGCTCATCCCGATGAAATAATCCGGTTGTTTGGAGACTGTTTTCTCCTCGTAGGGATCGACGTCGACTACTTGTTGCAGAGACGCGCCTGTGTTCAATTGCCACATTTTTGCGGCAATATCTTTGCGTACGTACAATCGCATTTGCTCGCTGGGCAGCCAATTGTCCAATGTCAGGAAGTTATTGGTATAAACTTGCGCATAGCGCGTGTAATCGCGATTGAGCCAAATATCAAAAAGCGCTTGTCTTTTTTCAGGTGTCGATAAGGCGCTGGCAATGCGCTGCCAGTTCAGGTTGAAATAATCCTGCATGGGCCACCATAAGCGCATGTAATTATAGGAATAAAAATTATCTCGGGTGATCGCGTCGAGCTCATCGTATTTATCTGCGCCCGCAATGATCAGTTCCGCGTCTTCCAATGAGCGGGTGGGATTCTCCAGGTAGACGATCTTGTTGGGGTAATTGCGCAAGTACCACCAGTATGGATATAAGCCGTTATTATCGTAAGCAACCTTGACGTCCAATCTTCCGGTTAACCGCTTGGAAATTTCTTCGATCTGGTTGAGCACGATTTTGGGGGCATTGGATGCATGCGCATAGACCAGGAATTCGTACGGATAATCGTAATTAATAAATGAAGCCCGATACGCGCTGCGGAATGTAATGACGGACATCAAAATAAATAAAAAGGAGCAGGCGTTGATGAATAAACGCCGGCGGTTTATCGGTTTTTCTGCCCTGAACAGAAAATATCCCGCGATTGCTGTTATGGCTGCCATGAAAAAGAAATGATTGGTATCCTGCAAGTGTTCCTGGGTCTTACTCTGGAAAGGCGCGTGCGCTCCCAACATCTGTACAGCCAGCAGGATTAGCAGAAATACAAAGACCGCTGTCAGTAAAAAGATTCTGACATTTTTTCCGATTGCCTCTTCGATCTTGGACCTGCTTTCGATAAGTTTTTGCACAACCCAACCGGCGCACAAGAGCATAGCGAAAATAATATGAACGGTCAACCAGGGCATTTTTTCGCCGGCGAAAGAATAGGCGATCAAGGAAATGATCGACCAGTAGATAAAAATGGCGGGAATGGGTAATTGGCTGGATGTTTTCTCCCCATCGACCGATTGAGGGTAGAAAGACCAAAATGACTTTCTTCTTAATCCAATGATGAAAGCCGCGATGGTTCCACCTGCCGCGAGGAATTCATAAATCGGGATCTGGATCAATGCGAAATAATACAATGGCTGCCCGCCGCGCTGCACGGTTTGTTGCGATAACCAGTGGCCCAGCGACCCGATCATGCCGGTCACGATTCCGGACGGATTGGTGAAAAAAGTTGTGTATAAAGTGACGTAAATTCCAAAGAAGATCAGGCTGAACTTCCACCAATCGCCCGGACGACAGATAAACCCGATGATGATCGACAGGCTAATGAAATAAATGATGAAAAGATAATCGGTCAGGATTGGCAGCGCTTCGGTGTAGGCAATCGAAGAAATACCCGTAAAGGCGACCGGGAAAGGCGCCAGAAGGGGCAATACCAAAGCGCCGGTGATGATCAATAAATCAAAAGATTTCGATGAGGCTGCCAGAAATGGCCAGTTCAGTTTCCCCCGCAGTACTAAAAAGATCACAGCCGAAGCGAACAAAATGATAAAACTGGGCAGCAGCGCTTCGATCACCGGGTAAAGCAGGATTAAGGTGCTGAAGATATTGCCATTGCTTACCTCGATCAGGGAGGGCTGCGCGAGCGTGCCGTTTACCACGGCTTCGGCCGCGTTTTTCACCAGAAATACAGAAGCGCCCAATGCCAAAACGACTGCGCCGATGACGGCTATATGAGCGATAAGCGTTTCTCTGCGCATCCGCGCATCCGGCCATTGAAATTTTAAAATGTCTTTGATGACCAGGACCAGCAGGAAAATCAAAAGTTCTGCCGTAAAAATAAAAGCGGTTTCCTTTGCCGCAAAGTTCAGGGCTAGCGTGATGACAATCCCGATCAGGTATCTGGTTTCCCGTTCTTCCAGGTAACGCAAAACGTAGTACAGGCTCATGACACTGAAGAGGGCGCAAAAGGCCTCATTGCGCGCATACCGGCCGTAAAACATCATGAAAGGTGAAATGGCGAAGAAAAATCCAGCTGCCAATGAGCCATATTTTCCCAGATAGCGCTTGTAGTAGGTGAGTACAAATGCGACTGTGGCGATGCTGAACAGCGCGTGGGGCAGACGTGAAGTGAAATCGTTATCGCCGAACAGGAAGTAGGATAGGGCGATCAAATGAAATTGCAGCGGACCGTGAGTGATCGGATCGTGTTTATATCCGCGGCCGGAGAACAGGTCGAAGGAGGGTACCACGTGATTGACTTCATCGTGGCTCATCACCCGGGCATCCAGGTTGTACAGGCGTGTGATGATTGTTAAAATGAGAATCAAAGCGATTAATACATGCCGGAGGGTGATTTTCTCGAAAAGCGAGCGGATGGGTTTATCCAGGTTTAACTGCATTTATGTACCTCATGGATGATCTGATGCTGGTAAAATCAATTGTTTACCCGGTATTTATTATAAGAGAATGGGGGCATATTAGCCATTTCAAGCCAAATTTCAATTATTGAATTTATCTTGACCAAACAATATAGAATTGTTACAATATACGTTTGCCAAAAGTACGGTTGATTATATTATTAAAAAAGTGGACCAGGAGACTTAAATGAACTCTGTTTTGCCGGAGAAATCTTACGCACGTATTCATTCCATCCTTGACATCCCAAATTTGATTGAAGTACAAAAGGAATCTTTTCAGAGGTTGAAGACAGTCGGTTTAGCCGACTTGTTCACGGAAATCTCTCCCATCGAATCCTATAACAAAGGCATCAAACTCTACTTTCCCAGCAATTCGTCCGAAGTGAAAGATTTTGATCTGAAGTTCTGGTTTGATGAACCCAAAAATTCAATCGAAGAATGCCTGGAACGTGATCTTACCTATGCCTCTCCTTTATATGTATCGGTTCTCCTCGCTGGTCCCGAGGTACCCGAACCGATCAAGCAGGACATCTTCCTGGGCGATTTCCCGGAGATGACCGATAAAGGCACTTTCATTATCAATGGCACCGAACGCGTGGTGGTCTCTCAATTGATCCGTTCACCCGGTGTTTATTTCGACGCTCCGGTGAATCGCGCAACCGGCCGCAAGTTGGCAACCGCCAAGTTGATCCCCGATCGTGGCGCCTGGATGGAATTCGAGACTCGCAAGAACGATTACCTGATTCTCAAATTCAATCGCAAGCGCTCCGTGCCGATCACGATCTTCCTGCGCGCGCTATGCGCTGTGCAGGATGGCTTGGGCGACTCGCCTTTGAAAACCGGAACCGATGAAGAACTGGTCGAGTTCTTCAAGGATATTGACAAGGATACAGATCGCCTCTACATCGCCAACACCATCCGCCAGGAACCCGAGTGGGATCTTTCTGATGGCCGCACCATCGCAGAAGCCGCCTTGCTGGAATTTTTCCGCAAGATGCGCCCGGGTGATCCCGCCACGCTCGATAACGCGCGGGAATTCCTGGAACAGCAATTATTCGACCAGCGCCATTACGACCTCGAACGGGTGGGCCGGTATAAACTGAATCAGAAGCTGGATTTATCCGCTCGCATTCCGGTTTCGCACCGCACCATTACCAAGTGGGATATTGTCTACCTGGTTCGCCGCATGATTATGATCAATAACGAACTGGAAGAAAAGGATGACATCGACCATCTCGGCAACCGCCGTGTCAAAACCGTGGGCGAACTCATCCAGAACAAGCTGCGCATCGGTATGCGCCGCATGGAACGCGTGATCAAAGAGCGTATGTCCATCCGTGAGCAGGACCAGGTTTCCCCCGTCAGCTTGATCAACATCCGCCCCATGATCGCGGCCTTGCGCGAGTTTTTCGGTTCCAGCCAGCTTTCCCAATTCATGGACCAAACCAACCCGCTGGCTGAACTGCGCCATAAACGCACCCTGTCCGCGTTAGGCCCTGGCGGTCTGCGCCGCGATCGTGCCGGCTTTGATGTTCGCGATGTGCACAACTCGCATTACGGCCGCATTTGCCCGATCGAAACGCCTGAAGGCCCGAACATCGGTTTGATCGGCCGCCTGGCTTCATTCGCCAAAGTGAATGAGTACGGTTTCATCGAAACGCCTTACCGCAAGGTCTACAATTCGCTCCCCTTGAAAGACAAACGTCTGGAGGGGCGCACCATCCGCGAGGATATTGCCAACAGCAGCGGTGAGGTATTGGCCAAACAAGGCGACCGGATCACTTCTGAAATGATCGCTGCTTTAAAAAAGAACGAGGTCAAAGAAGTTCCCGTTGTGCCTTTCGTCTCTGACGAGATTGAATATCTGTCAGCCGATGCGGAAGATAAATTCAATATTGCTCAAGCTAATACACCTTTGAACGAAAAGCAGGAATTTACCAGCAGCCGCATTTCCTCCCGCTTCCATTCCGACTTCATTATGAGTCGGCCGGAGCGTATCGATTTCATGGATGTCGCACCTCATCAAATCGTCGGAATCAGCGCATCCCTGATTCCATTCCTGGAACATGACGATGCCAACCGCGCGTTGATGGGCTCGAACATGCAGGCGCAAGCCGTACCGTTGATCTCTCCTGATCTCCCGCTGGTTTCCACCGGGATGGAGCGCTATGCTGCCATGGATTCTGGCCAGGTGGTCATCGCCGAGGGCGAGGGGGAAGTCCTCTCGGTAAACGGAAAGCAGATCACAGTCCGCATGGCGGATGGTAATGTAAAGACGTATAACCTAAGGAAATACCAGCGCTCTAATCAGAGCACCTGTATCGACCAGCGTCCGATCGTGATCAAAGGGCAGCGTATTCATCCCGGCGATGTGATCGCGGATTCTTCTTCAACTGTCGACGGCGATCTGGCTTTGGGCCAAAATGTCACCATTGCTTTCCTCTCCTGGGAAGGCGGCAACTTTGAAGACGCCATCTTGATTTCCGAACGCCTGGTTGAGGAAGATCGCTTTACTTCGGTTCATATCGAGAAATATGAAGTCGAAGCCCGCGATACCAAACTGGGCCCTGAAGAGATCACGCGCGATATTCCCAATGTCGGCGATGACGCCATTAAGGACCTCGATGAAGATGGCATTGTACGCCTGGGCGCTGAAGTCGGCCCTAACGATATCCTGGTCGGGAAGATCACGCCGAAAGGTGAAAAAGAATTGACCCCTGAAGAGCGCCTGTTGCGGGCGATCTTCGGTGAGAAATCCCGCGATGTTAAAGATACTTCGCTGCGCATGCCGCACGGCGAACGCGGTAAAGTAGTTGAAGTGAAGATTTTCACGCGCGAAGAAAATACCGACCTTTCAGCCGGTGTCGAAAAGATGGTACGCGTTTCAGTGGCGCAATTGCGCAAGTTGACTGCCGGCGACAAGATGGCTGGCCGCCATGGCAACAAGGGCGTTGTATCCCGCGTTGTCCCGGTTGAAGATATGCCGATGTTGGAAGATGGTACCCCGGTCGATATCATTCTTAATCCGTTGGGTGTTCCGGGTCGTATGAATATCGGTCAGGTATTGGAAACCCATCTGGGATGGGCTGCCTCGCGCCTCGGCTTCCGTGCGATCACGCCGGTATTCGATGGCGCTAACGAGAAAGAAATTGAAGCTGAACTCGGCCGCGCTTGGCTGATTGATACTGCCTGGAAAGAAATCGGTGAGAAAGCCTGGAATTGGGTGCGCGAGCAAGGCTACCAGCCGGACATGATCAAGGATGACGAAGAAGTCCGCTTGATGTATCTGGAGAATTGGCTGGGTGAAAAAGGCTATGACGTTTTTAATTTCAAGACCGACATCAATTATGCCCGCCGAGCAACGTTGACCGAATGGCTGCGAGAGCGTGGTTATGAACCCGAAGGCTGCCTCTCTTTTGATAGCATTGCCCCGGGCGATTCCGAAATCGAGCAGCGTGATTTGCGCGCGATCGACATTTGCCTGCGCATCTGGCTTGAGAAGAATGGCCAGAATGTCAGCCGTGTAAAGGATGAGAATATCCGGGAACGCGCGGAAGCTTACATGGCCGAAACGCAAAACCCCATGCCAATCCTGGGCAAACAGATCCTCCGGGATGGAAAAACCGGGATGCCCTTCAACCAATCGGTTACAGTAGGAATTATGACCATCCTCAAACTGCATCACTTGGTTGAGGATAAAGTCCACGCCCGTTCCACTGGCCCATACAGCCTGGTTACCCAGCAGCCTTTGGGCGGTAAGGCGCAATTCGGTGGACAACGCTTTGGAGAAATGGAAGTGTGGGCGCTCGAAGCCTATGGCGCTGCTTACACCCTGCAGGAAATGCTCACGGTCAAATCGGACGATGTGCAAGGACGTGTTTCTTCCTACGAAGCGATCGTAAAAGGCGAGCAGATCGAAGAACCCAGCTTGCCGGCATCGTTCCGCGTGCTGGTGAAAGAATTGCAGAGCCTTGGGCTGGCAGTTGAAGCCGAGATGGATACCGGAGATGTAATCAAATTCGGTAAGGATGAAGAGAAGGTAAAACCGCCAAAATTGGCAACCGGTTTATTGGGACTTGGAGAGAGTATCGAAGATTTATTGTCCTAAAGTTGACGATAAATTCTGTCTATGATATACTCGAGTTTCGTGTTTTGAACTAAGTATTTATAATTTTTGGAGGCTGAAAGGTGCCCACTATCAATCAACTGATTCGAAAAGGTCGTACAAGTAAAAAAGTAAAAAGCAAAGCGCCTGCCTTGCTTTATACCTTCAATACCAACAAACAGCGTCGTGTTCGCCAACCCAAAGGCGCCCCGCAGAAACGCGGTGTGTGCACGGTTGTTAGGACCATGACGCCCAAGAAGCCGAATTCCGCTCTGCGGAAGATCGCTCGTGTTCGTCTGACCAACCTGATCGAAGTGACTGCGTATATCCCCGGTGAAGGGCATCAATTACAGGAGCACTCAGTTGTAATGGTTCGCGGCGGCCGTGTCAAAGATTTGCCCGGCGTTCGCTATCATATTGTGCGCGGCACGCTGGATACCACCGGTGTGGCTGACAGAAATACAAGCCGATCCAAATACGGCTCGAAGATGCCGAAATAGGCAATTTGAAGATTGAGATGGAGTTTGTAAATGCGTAGGACAAAACCCGAAAAGAGAGTTATCGAACCTGATATTCGATACGGCAATACCAATGTCCAGGTATTGATCAATCATGTTTTGATCAAAGGCAAGAAAAGCACGGCAACCCGTGTGGTCTATGATGCCTTGGACATCGTTGAAGAAAAAACGCAGAAAAATCCCGCCGAAGTATTGGAAACCGCGTTTAAAAACGTTGGTCCGGTAATGGAGGTCCGCCCGCGGCGTGTTGGCGGCGCAACCTACCAGGTTCCCATGGAAGTGGAACCCGAGCGCAAGCTGACCTTGGCTATCCGTTGGATTCTGGGCGCCAGCCGTGCTCGCACCGGGAAATCCTTTGCAGAAAAATTATCGGCCGAGATCTTGGAAGCTGCTAATAATCAGGGTGCTGCAATCAAGAAGAAAGAAGAAACGCATAAAATGGCGGAAGCCAACCGCGCCTTCTCTCATTTTAGGTTTTAGTCCATTAACAGTTGACGTTCAGTAGTGTAAGGTGCCGGGTATGACGCTAGAATATCCTTTTGAAAGAGTGCGAAATATCGGGATTATCGCTCATATTGATGCCAGTAAAACCACCACTACTGAACGTATTTTATTTTATACCGGCAAGACGTATAAAATGGGCTCTGTCGATGATGGGACAACTGTTACCGATTGGATGGAGCAAGAGCGGGAAAGGGGGATCACCATTGTTTCCGCTGCAATCACTACCGAGTGGAAAGATTATAAGATCAACCTGATCGATACGCCCGGGCACATCGATTTCACGGCTGAAGTTCAACGCTCCCTGCGGGTTTTGGATGGCGGCATTGTTGTATTTGACGGCGTCCAGGGCGTTGAACCGCAAAGCGAGACGGTTTGGCGTCAGGCTGACCGCTACAAAGTACCCCGTATCTGTTTTATCAACAAACTGGACCGGCTGGGAGCTTCTAATAATTACTCGATCAAGACAATCCGCGAGAAATTGGGCGCTAATCCTCTGCAAATGCAACTCCAAATAGGATTCGAATCCGAATTCACCGGCGTGGTCGATTTGTTGACCATGAAAGCCATTTACTGGAAAGACGAGCTGGGTTCAGAACCGGTGGTTGAAGAAATCCCGGCAGATCTTTTGGATATTGCCGAATTCAAGCGCGCCGAGTTGGTTGAAAAAGTAGCTGAATTGGACGACGAGCTTTTAGAGAAATATCTCGAAAGCCAGCCTATTAGCATTGAAGAGCTGAAAAAGGCCATCCGTAAAGCTGTGATAGAAAACAAAGCCACGCCTGTTTTTTGCGGTTCATCTCTGAAAAATAAAGGTGTTCAACCATTATTGGATGCCGTGATTGATTATCTGCCTTCGCCTATGGAAGTTCCGGCGGTGAAGGGCACTGATCCGAAGAGCGGAGAGGAATTGGTGCGCAATACCTCTCTGGATGAACCATTGTGCGCCTTGATTTTTAAAATTGTGACAGATCCCTACGCCGGGCGCATGGCTTATTTCCGTGTATATTCCGGAAAGTTGGTCCAGGGTGTGATGGCCTATAACTCGTCCAACGAGAAAAAAGAACGGGTTGGCCGGTTGATCCGTGTTTATGCCGACCATCGTGAGGATATTTCCGAAATTGGCGCTGGCGACATCGGCGCTGTGTTGGGTTTGAAGAATGTCATTACTGGGGACACGATCTGTGATGCGCATAATCCGATTGTCCTGGAAAGAATTTCTTTCCCCGAACCGGTGATTTTTGTGGCCATCGAACCTAAAACTCTGGCTGACCAGGATAAATTGGGCAATGCCTTGCAGAAATTATCGGAAGAAGATCCCACATTTAAGGTGCGGGTGGATGAAAATACCGGACAAACCCTCATTTCCGGCATGGGCGAACTTCACCTGGAAATCCTGGTTGACCGCATGATGCGCGAATTCAATGTTGAGGCCAACGTTGGAAAACCAAGGGTTTCGTTCCGTGAAACTATCACCAAGTCTGTTCCTAAAGTCGATTATAAATATGCCAAGCAAACCGGCGGTCATGGTCAATATGGGCACGTGGTTTTCTCGCTTGAACCGTTAGGGCAGGGCAGCGGCATTCAGTTTGTAAATAAGATTACCAAAGGTTCGGTGCCTTCCGAATATTTTAAGGCTGTTGAGAACGGCGTCATGGAAGCAGCAGAGTCGGGCGTAATGGCCGGTTATCCGGTGACGGATGTTCTGGTTACTTTTTACGATGGCTCGTATCATGAAGTCGATTCAAGCGAAATGGCATTCAAAATGGCTGCAATCTTCGCTTTTCGGGAAGGTGTGGAAAAAGCGGCTCCGGTGCTTTTGCAGCCGATTATGAAAGTTGAAGTTGTCATCCCCGAGGAATATCTGGGCGATGTGTTGGGGCAATTGAATTCCCGTCGCGCTGAAATAGCCGGAATGGAACCTAAACCGGGTAAAGCTCAGGCAGTAACGGCGAATGTGCCGCTGGCGCAAATGTTTGGTTACGCAACTGACCTGCGCTCAGCAACTCAGGGACGCGGCGTATTTTCGATGGAGTTCTCGCACTATGCTCCTGCGCCTGATGATTTAAAAGAAAAGTATATATAAAAGTGTTATTATAAGGAGATTAATATTATGGCAAAGGAAACATACGATCGAACCAAGCCCCATATGAACGTGGGAACCATG
>ENA-UOYA01005494-UOYA01005494.1-activated-sludge-metagenome-genome-assembly--contig:-NODE-5494-length-10029-cov-4.100762_pt1 | contig 10029 bp, 11 predicted proteins | sample MGYA00238163_ERZ764804 | MGnify/ENA primary metagenome ERZ764804 (study PRJEB28919, sample SAMN05720223) | activated sludge metagenome | isolation source: Anaerobic digester | place: Hong Kong...
CGTAGTAAATAGGAGGAGTATTATGGCAAAAAAGACCGATTCGAAGACGTTAGCCGAAAAGCCGACTGCCAGTGAAGGAAAACTCAAGGCCCTCGGCCTCGCGATGGACCAAATCACCAAGCAATTTGGTGATGGCTCAATCATGAAGCTCGGTGAAGCAAAGAAAGTAGACGTCGAGCTACTCTCAAGTGGTAGCTTGAGCCTCGATATCGCCCTCGGCGGCGGCTATCCAAAAGGCCGTATCATAGAGATCTATGGTCCTGAGAGTTCCGGTAAGACGACACTCACACTCCATGCGATCGCTGAGATCCAAAAGCAAGGCGGTACCGCTGCTTTCATCGACGCTGAACACGCGCTCGACCCGGCGTATGCGAAGAAGCTCGGTGTCGACACCGACAACCTACTCGTTTCTCAGCCTGACAACGGCGAGCAGGCTCTGGAGATTGCTGAGACCCTTGTACGCTCTAACGCTGTGGACCTTATCGTCGTCGACTCAGTAGCAGCACTGGTGCCACAGGCTGAAATCGACGGTGACATGGGCGATAGCCACATGGGGCTCCAGGCTCGTCTGATGAGCCAGGCGCTTCGTAAGCTCACCGGTATCATCAACAAGTCGCATGCCACCGTCATCTTCATCAACCAGATCCGCATGAAGATCGGCGTCATGTTTGGCAACCCTGAGACAACGACCGGTGGAAACGCTCTTAAATTCTACGCTTCCGTTCGCGCGGACATTCGCCGCACTGGACAGATCAAAGAAGGTGAAGATATCATCGGCAACCGTACAAAGGTCAAGATCGTCAAAAACAAGATCGCACCACCATTCCGTGTCGCCGAGTTTGACATCATGTACAATGAAGGTATCTCAAAGACCGGCGACGTACTCGACCTCGGTGTCCAGTATGGTATTGTCGGCAAATCCGGCGCGTGGTTCGACTACAATGACGCCAAGATCGGCCAGGGCCGCGAAGCAACAAAGCGCTACCTCAAAGAGCACCCTGGCGTCATGGCTGAGATCGAGCAAAAAGTCCGCGACAAGGTCAAGGGTGAGGATGCTGAAGTTGAAGCGTCAAAGCCTGCCGAAGAGTCTGCAGAATAAGAACAAAAAAGCGCTGTTGGCATCAATAGCATTTTTCTAGAGGCCGCATGTGAAAATTACTGATATCTCTCTGCAGGCGCGGAATCCCGATAGGGTCAATGTGTCCATCGATGGTAAATACCGGTTTTCGCTTGATGTGACGCAGGTAACTGACCTTGATGTGCGAAAGGGGAGGGAGCTCGACGAGCATGAACTCGCACAGCTGATGGGTGAAAGCGAGTTTGGCAAGCTCTACGCACGCGCGCTCGAGTATGCGCTGATGCGACCGAGAAGCGAAAGGGAAATGCGTGAATATCTCTATCGCAAAACCCTACCCTCTCGGTACAAAAGTAGAACAAGCGGCGAGATTAAAGAGCGAGCCGGTGTCGCAAAGTCGATTGCCGAAAGAACGTTTAACCGATTGGTTGAAAGAAACTACGTAAACGATGAGACGTTTGCCCGCTGGTGGGTCGAATCGCGGAATCAGACTAAGGGCACTTCCCTGCGCAAACTCCGTGCCGAGATGATAGCCAAGGGCGTTCCATCAGCGGTCATCGATGATGCATTGGGCGGTAGCACGCGCAATGATGAAGACGAGCTCGATAAGATAATCGCAAAGAAACGTCGCAAATATCCTGATGACCAAAAACTCATGCAGTACCTGGCACGGCAGGGATTTGGTTTTGACGACATAAAAAATGCTATAGAAAAATATAATCAACCAGATAGTTGATTATATTTTCGACAGATACTGAGGTGGGCTATTCGCGAGTCTTGACCGATTCTGCAGCGGGATTGGACTTGCGGAACGGATTTACGTACGCACCTGTTACTTCGGCACGGCTGGGCTCGGGGATCTTGGCTTCGGAGTGAACGACGATGGCGTTGCTGGAGACTTCGATGATCTGTGAACGGTGGATGACGAGCTCGGTATCATTAAAACTGCGGAGCAGAGGGCGATGCACAGTGAGCTGTTGAACGACAAAGTTTCCCGTCTCGACGGTATAATCCGTCACCTTGCCGAGTTTTTTGCGCCGCTCATCGAGTACGTTTATGCCGCGGAGACGAAACCCGAGATCATAAATATCTTTGAGCTTAATGATGTCGTCAGGGTTAACGAGCTCATCGATCGAATCAACGATAAACCCTAGATCGCTCAGCTCTCTGACGTCAGCGATACGGAGGATGGTACCATTCTCTTGGGCTGATACCAGCGGTCCATCGACGATATAGCCGATGATAGCAAGACTCTCGGGATCGATAATCGCCTGGGTGGCCTTGGCGATCTCACCTCCAGTTTGGAGACTCATGATAGGGGTGTTCTGTAACTTTGAACCGAGAATGATCATAGGTTTACTCCGTAAATGGATTGCGGGCGCTTCGAGGAGCGGAGCCAGGATTGACCTCTTGCTCATCGATCGTTTTTAGCGAATTTATTTTATCGATCGTCGCCTTGTCAAAGGCGGTGTTAGTGGTATCTTCGGTTATCTGCGACGAGTCGGCGATCGTCCGAGAGAGAAACAACGTTGCCACCGCCAGACTGCCGAAGACAATCACGACAAAAAGCACAGTGTGATAGCGGTGCAGAAATGCCCACAAGGGCTTTAACTCTTTGTATTTGACATCACTTTCCATTAGCGCATGTATACCTGTATGGTTAATTGTTCCGTTGATACGGCCGGTTTGCCATCGATAAGTCCATCTGCCTTGCGCAGGCTGACTTTTTGGATCGACATTTTCGTCAGATTTTGTTCAACCGCATATAAGAAGTCTAGCATCTTGTCGTACTGAACTTTTTCTGAAATACGGACAGACGCCGAGACTGCTTTGACGCCACCGCTCAGTGCCGGTGCTGTGGTCGCACTGCCAGTAGTGGCTGCTGGTGCTGGTGACGCTGGGGCTGCAGCCGCAGTGCCTCCGACTACCGCCGCATCAGTAAATGAGATGTCGAGGATCTGAATGCCAGATTTGCTGGCGATGCGGTTGAGGTCTTCAATGATCTGATCTTGGTATACATAACTTTCGCTATTGCTGACGATTTTTGATGCGCGCTCGACTGCTTTTTCGTTAGCGTCAAGTAAAGACTTTGTCTTATTTAGTTCTTGAACTTTTGAGTTGCTGGCATTTGCTTTGGTAGCCATCGTGCTGGTTTCGCGGGCTTTTTCGGACAGGAGAGAGTATCCGTAATAAAACAGAGCAGTACCAATTCCAGTGACCAGGAGTAGTGCTGTGATCAAGATGAGCCGGAGTTTTACCGCTGTCATTTCTTGCTTTTTCATAGTGTTAAGAGCTCCTTGGAAAAGGTCAAGTTGAGCGTCGCGGAATATTTGTATGCATTATCTGCGTTGGGTCTGAGAGTGATGTTCTTGAAGCTGACGTTCGTAAACTTCTTTGACTTGTCGAGGCTGTCCTTAAAGGCGATCGCTTCACTATAGGAGCGAGTTTGGATGTCAATGGTAGTCGGCGTGCCAAAGGTGGCAGGATCAATCGTCAGGGTGTCCATTATGACACCCGATGGGATGAGATCTGATATTGACTTGATGATGCTGGTGTAGTGAACTTGCTTGTCGAGGATTGTTTTTGCGGTAGAGAGGTTCGATCGAAACTCAGTCGCTTTGGCGTCGGTAGCGGCCTGACTCGCCGCCTCGCGCTGGTTGTCGTCGATCGTTCTCTGATAGGATTGTTTTGACGACTCGAGGATGAAATACACACCGACCATCTCAATCGTGACGACGACAGCAAGAATGAGCATCATGAAAATATAGCGTAGCAGTAGTGAGTTGGTGCGAGAAGCTGTCAGTTCGCGCTTCTCTCTTGGAGGCAAGACATTGATCATTTCCAGATCTCCTGCTTGTCAATGCTCGCAAGACCAGCGACGGCAATGTAGCGCGGCAAAAACTGCTTGCTCGGCGCCTGCAGCTTGCCAAAGTCGAGCTTTTGCCATGGACTGGCGACGCGGGCGGCCATGACGAGTTCATTTGTGAAAAACTCACCGATTCCGGGAATGTTACTACCGCCTCCGACTATGAGTACTTGCTCGATTTTCTTTTCTTCATTCATGCGCTCACTGTAGTAGCGGATGACTTTGCGTGTTTCGGCAATGATGCGGTTGAGGCTGGGCTTGAGGGCGGCTGATATCTTCGCTTGGCGCGCCCCAGGATTGAGACCGTTAAGCACCTTGAGCTGATGGGCATTTTCCAGTGCCACGTTGAGTTTGCGAGCAATGTCGAGCGTGAAGGTATTGCCTCCGATGCCGACACCACCGCTCACGCGAATTGCACCACCGTCTAGCACGGCGATATCGGTACTCGCTGGGCCAATATCGACGATGAGGGTCGAGAGGTCGCCTTCTTCGGCGGCACGGATAACCCGGGCGACTGCATTGATACTTGGCTCAACGCAGATAGGCATCAGGCCGGCCTTCCGCGATGCATCAACACAGGCATCAACAATTGTCCGCGGAACGGCAGACATGACAATGGTAAGATTCTCTTTGGTGCGTGAGATGATAGCGTAATCAACATAGAGTGACGAGAGTGGGACGGGAATGTACTGGTCGACCTCGACCTCAACAGCGCTTTCAATCGTCTTTTCCTGACTAGCGGGAATCGTAAATGTTCGCGAATAGGCCTTGCCGGTTGGTACGCCGACGACGACGTGATTTGAGCTCAATTGACCGACGATATTGTTCTGAAGTAGCGAGCTAATACTGTCGGCAAGATAGTTGTCTTCGGGGTTTTCGAGCGACCCCTGGACTTTTTGAGGATCGAGATCAAGCGAACCATACCCCTGGACGAGCCAGCGGCGTGCATCGATCGACATAATTTTTACGCCTGTCTGGCTAATGTCGAGGCCAATGATAGGTGAATCGTTATATAATAATTTTGCCATTTGTGCCCACTACATGGTTTCTGCTACTGGGTATTATAGCATAAGCGCGATGCTTTTTAACCTTTGACACTTTGGGCAAGTCCCGCGATCGGCCCCATGACACTTGCAGCAATAAGTCCAACGGCGCCGCCCATGACGAGAATCATAACAGGCTCAATAATAGAGCTAATGCCGTCGATGGCAGTATCGACCTCTTCTTCGTAATAGTCCGCGACTTTGACAAGGACTTGGTCGGTCTGTCCGGTCTCTTCTCCGACCGCGAGCATCTGCGACACGATGGCGGGAAAGAGCGGGTCGTTGTCGAGAACGGTGGAGAGGTTTTTACCATTCTTCACGAGTTCAGCAGCTTCTTTGAGACGAGCCTCGTACACGACATTACCAATAGCTCGTGAGGTGACATCAAGAGCTTCGAGGACGGCAACTCCTGCGCCCATCAGCGCTGAGAATGTTCGCGCAAAGCGAGCGATAGCAACTTTGATGACGATCGCATTGATGAGCGGAATCTTGAGGATGAGGCGATGAAAGAGAGCTTTACCACGAGGGGTCTTAAGAAAACGGAGCAAAAAGACGACTCCTGCTACTAAGATTGGAATGAGAATGAACCAAAACTGCCTCATAAAGCTGCTGATTCCGAGCATGACCATCGTGAGTGGTGGTAGCTTTGCTTCTGGGCCACCAAGATCGGTCAAAATCTTGCCGATCTGCGGAATGATAAATATCATCAGTCCAAAGAAAGCCACGACAGTGATCACCATCAATACAACCGGATAGGTCATGGCACTTTTAATCTTTTTTCGAAGGGTGGCGCTTTTCTCTTGCTGCATGGCAAGACGTTTGAGAATTTCGTCGAGGATACCGGCGGCCTCGCCGGCACGGACCATGTTAACGTATACGTCGTTAAACGTATTAGGGTACTTTTCGAGAGCATCGGCAAATGGTGCTCCTGCCTCGATGTCTTTGATGAGGCTATCACAGACTTTCTTGAGTGCAGCACTTTCGGTGTGATCTCGTAGTGATGTCAGGGCACGGATGATCGGAACGCCAGCACTGACCATAGCGCTGAGTTGCCGAGTGAACATCACAAGGTCGTCAGACTTTACTTTGTTATTTCCGAGGAAGTCGCCAAAGGTAAAACCACCCTTTTTTACAGCGCCTTCTTTGAGGCTAATCGGTCGGAGATTTTGGCTGCCGAGTAAATGGAGGGCGGTGGTGCGATCTTGTGCCTCGATCGTACCGGTAATGGTCTTGCCAGAAGGGTTGGTGGCGACGTAGAGATAATTTGGCATGCCTATTCCTTGGTCACCCTCAGCACTTCGGCAACAGTAGTGTTGCCGCGTAGCGCTTTGACGAGGCCATCAGTTTGCATCGTTACCATACCTTCTTCGATCGCCTGGTCCTGAATCTCGTTACTGGTTGCATTTGCAACAATCATTTTTTGTAGCGTTGCGCTCGTGCCTAGGACTTCGTAGATGCCAATTCGACCCTTAAAGCCAGTATGCGAGCACTCCTCGCAGCCTTCAGGTGAGGGTCGCCATAGTTGGATGACAGTTGTGGCATTGGTACCATCGGGAGTCTCTCCTCCGACGTGCTGTTGCTTTGCCTCCATCTCAAGTTCATGGATATGAGCAAATGATTGCCCGTCCTTGAGGTTGAATAAATGTACGATAGATGCAATCTCATCCTGCTCTGGTCGATAGCTCTGACGACAGTTCATGCAGAGACGACGGACGAGGCGTTGTCCGACCACTGCCTTGACAGTGCTTGCTATCAGAAATGGTTCGATACCCATGTCAAGAAGACGCGGCAGACACGTCGCGGCGTTGTTGGTGTGAAGTGTTGTAAAGACCAGGTGACCCGTCAGCGCAGCCTGGACGCCCAGGTTGGCAGTTTCGCCGTCGCGCATCTCTCCGACCATGATGATGTTTGGGTCTTGGCGGAGCAGGGCTCGAAGTCCGTTGGCAAAGGTCATACCCGCCTTGCTATTGGTCTGGGTCTGGTTGACGCCGAGGATTTTGTACTCGACAGGGTCTTCGATGGTAGAGATGTTGACGTCTGGCTTGTTGAGAGTCGTGAGGACGCTAAAAAGGCTCGTTGACTTACCACTACCGGTCGGACCTGTCACAAGTACCATGCCGTTTGGCTCTGACATGGCGCTACGCATGATGGCGAGTGACCGACCCCAGTAGCCGAGGTCTTCAAGACTGACGGCTTGGTTTGACTCATCGAGAATACGCATGACGACTTTTTCACCATCGGTAATTGGGAGGGTGCTGACACGGAGGGCGTACTGTTTGCCGGCGATCTTTATCTTGAAACGACCGTCTTGCGGTACGCGGTGTTCGTCGATCTTGAGATTTGAGAGGATCTTGATGCGGCTGACGAGTGCGCCAAAAACATTTCGCGGAAGACGGTTAACTTCTTTGAGGACGCCGTCGATACGATACCTGACTTGGACGTAGGCTTCGCGCGGTTCGATATGGATGTCACTGGCATGCGAGCGGATGGCGTATTCGAGCAGTAGGTTGACTGTTTGTGCGATAGGGGAGTCTTCGGCAATTTCCGACTGTGACACCTGAGCGGCGCTACCGTCATCTTCGCGCTGGATATCAATGACTTCTTTCAGCTCTTTGTCGACATCAGCACGATAATTTTCTAGACAGACCAGAATGTTATCGATCGGTGCGATATATATTCGCGTGTTTGAACCGATTTGCTTTTCGATAAAGTTGACCGCCTGAATGTCGTCAGGGTCATCCATGGCGATATGAACAGCACCGTCTTCATCAATCTTGAAGATGACTGCGTTGTACTGTCTGGCGATACGCTCAGGTATTTTATTGAGTACTTCTTGGGTAATATCTTTTGGATCAAGTTCGATGTAGGGAACCTGGGCATACTCAGCAAAAATTTTTGTTAGTGTTCGCTCGTCGAGAACCTTTTCGGAGAGAGCGACCTCTTGCAGGGGCTTTTCTAAACGAGCCGCCTGTTCTTTCAAGGAAGTGATCTGCTCTGTTGTAGCCACACCGTTGCGCTCGAGCAATTTGATGAGGGTGTCATCTGATATACGCATACTGCTTGTGCTCTATTGTACATGGCCGATGAGAGAAGTACCAGCGTGGAATTATGATACAATAACAGAGATGAAAAAAACGATTACCTCGAGTGATGAGATGATGGAATTTGGCGCCAAGCTCGGTGCTCAGCTTCGCGGTGGCGAATGTATCATTTTGACGGGTGATGTCGGGGCGGGCAAGACCGTCTTGACCAAAGGACTAGCTCGAGGACTGGCAGTCGATGATGACGTTCAGAGTCCAACGTTTACGATAAGCCGTGTTTACAAGGGGCGCGATGAGCTAGAGCTTGCTCATTATGACTTTTATCGTCTTAGTGAGCCGGGCATCATGAAAGATGAGCTACGTGAAGTCCTGAGCGACTCGCAGGTCATTACCGTCGTTGAGTGGGCTGATATTGTCGAAAATGTAGTGCCCGACAAAGCAATCAGGATTATGATATCTCCGCTCAGTGAGACCAGCCGCTCACTTGAAATCACTGGCGCTGACACGTTACTTCGAGGTGAAAGTATATGATACTGTTCTTTGACAGCTCAGCCATGACGGTACATCTCAGGATCGTTGCAGCAGGTGTCGACCAGTCATGCGAATGGGAGGCAGGCCGACAGCTGTCAAAAGAGATGTTAGCCTATCTTCGCGATAGGTTGGCCCATCATGATGCGACGTTCAAGGATATCGAAGGAATTGGTGTCTATAAGGGGCCAGGTAGCTTTACTGGTCTGCGAATAGGATTGGTCGTCATGAACACCCTTGCCGATTCACTCTCTATCCCGATCGTTGGTGTGACTGGTGAAGACTGGCAGCAAGAGGCCCTCGAGCGGCTAAAAAACAATGAAAATGACCGTATCGTGCTCCCAGAATATGGCGGCGAAGCCAACATTACCGTCCCGCGCAAATAGACCATAGCCCAATCAAGAAAATATATGTACAATAAAGACAGTCTTTTTTTCCAGGACTACACATTTTACTTTTTATAAACGTTTTAGATATATTTTCCGACCGACCCAATTAGTTCTTATGCTCCATACGGTACCTTTTTACTAGGGAAGAGTCGGGAGAAGGAAGGGAATAATATGATAGAGATTATAGCTGCGCTCGTCGGTGGCGTTCTTGCTGGTGCTGGCGGAAAGTTAGCCTATGACAAGCAGCGCGTATCGAGCAGTAAGCACACGGCTGAAAAAGAAATCGCCCGCGCGCAGACCAAAGCGAGTGAGATCGTCCTCAAAGCCAAAGATGAAGCGCTTCGTGTCGAAAACGAACGCCGCAAAGAAATGAAAAAAATCGAAGATCGTCTCGCTGATCGCGAGTCGTCACTCGACCGCAAGCTCGATGACCTCGACAAGCGCAAAGACAAACTGCGCGCCGAAGAAGACGAAGTCGAATCGCTCAAAAATGATATCCGCGATATTCGCACAAAGCAGCAGGAAAAGCTCGAGAAAATCGCTGGCCTCAAAAAGAAGGATGCTGCCGAGAAGCTCATGCAAATGACCGAGCGTGACATCAAAGAAGACCTCATGGGCCTCGTCGCAAAGCTGCAAAAAGAAGCGACTGACGATGCCGAAGAACGTTCGCAGCTCATCATACTCAGTGCGATGGAGCGTATGGCGAGTGAAGTCACGGCCGAGCGTACCGTCACGGCTGTCAAGCTAACCGATGACGAGATGAAAGGTCGCATCATTGGCAAAGAAGGCCGTAACATTCAGGCGATGCAGCGCGCAACCGGCGTTGATTTTCTGGTCGATGACACCCCTGGTATGGTCGTGCTTAGCTCTTTTGACCCAATCCGTCGTCAGGTCGCTCGACTTGGTCTTGAGATGCTGATGAAGGATGGTCGTATCCATCCTGGACGTATCGAAGAAGTCTTCGCCAAGGCCGAAAAGCAAATCGAAAAAGAAGTAATTCGTGCTGGTGAAGATGCCGCGCGTGAAGTCGGCGTCACCGGCATACCAAAAGAGCTCCTTCAGCTGCTCGGTGAGCTCAAATACCGTA